>Ga0164241_10000609_pt1 | contig 59317 bp, 59 predicted proteins | sample OricomyardsoilBY_FD_108780 | JGI IMG/M metagenome (GOLD analysis project Ga0164241, IMG submission 108780) | Backyard soil microbial communities from Emeryville, California, USA - Original compost - Back yard soil (BY) | ecosystem: Environmental > Terrestrial > Soil > Unclassified | place: USA...
CGTCGTCGGCGACGGCATCCGCATCTTCACCAGCCGGTCGTGGGAAGAAAGGACGATGGAGCCGCACAGGCTCCTGTCGATGCGAGGAAGCCGGCGACATGCGCCGCCGGCTCCATCAATTTATTGCGCTGTCACCGTAATTCTGTCACCGTAATTCTAAACCAAACATGATCATCTGAACGGAAGTAAGTAACGCGCTACGCGCAATAATAATCCACTACAGTTAAGGATGGCAAAATTTCAAAGTAACCCCAAGCTCCTTAGCGTTATTGGCAATTTTATAAATATCTCGGATTATTTTCCTTTGGTAATCATCCAATGAAATCTCGAGTGCCCTACAGCACTCACTTAATAGATCATCAATCTCCTCAGGCCTTATCCGCACTGGATCCACATGCATCCAAGCAACTCTTGAAAAAATTGGAAAACCCGCGAACATCTCCTGCCCATCTGGACTAATGCCTAAGCTATCCATACCATAAGCATCCTGCCATTTTGACCGTGCGTCAGGTGGGCCAAATATCGTGTAAAAATGACCTAAGTCTTCTATCATAACTCTATCATTATCAGGTTCATCAGATATTTCAACAATACCCTGCGGGAAATTTTCCATTATTACCTCGGATAAGACGTTATTACCGTTCTACAATCAAATTTTACTACAAGATGATTTCATTACGGTGACAGTGCACCATTTTCCATCTGCGGCCTCCTCCCGCTCGGTCCTGGCGTGAACGATCGGCTGCAATGCCCAATCGGCGAGCTTATACCGGACCGCGCATGCTTCCTTCATCCGGACCGCAAGCGTTGACCTACCGGAATTATGATCGGCTCGACAGGGCTCTCCAGCGGCCGCCACGCGATCGCTGTTGAGGAGCCGCTTCCCCATTGACGTGGCGCCGGTTCCATCGGCTTGCGCCGCCCCGGACCGCCGCGCGCCGCCGTTAATCCGCCGCTCACCCCCGCGCGCTACATTGCGCTTCGCGTCCGAAATCCTATCTTGGGCGCCGAAGGGACGCGCATATGGCCGACGACAACCGCAATCCGCAGGGCGACAAGGATCCGGGCAACAACTGGATGAAGAGCCTCTTCATCTGGGCCGGCATCATCCTGGCGCTCGTGCTGTTCGTGCAGGTGGTCGGCGGCGCCTCGGCGCCGGTGCGCGATTCCATTCCCTATTCCGAATTCCTCAATAAGGTGGAGGACGGCTCGGTCCGGCAGGTCGTGATCGGCAAGGACGTGATCTCCGGCCGGCTCGCCGACAATTCCACCTTCCGCACCAACGCCCCGGCGCAGGATCCGCAGCTGATCGAGCGGCTGCGCGCGCGCGGCGTCTCGTTCGAGGCGCAGCCCGAGCAGCAGACCAGCCTGTGGATGTATGTCCTCATCCAGGCACTGCCATTCCTGCTCATCCTCGGCATCGCCTTCTTCGTGATGCGCCAGATGCAGAAGAATGCCGGATCGGGCGCGATGGGCTTCGGCCGATCGAAGGCGAAATTGCTGACCGAGAAGCACGGCCGAGTCACCTTCGACGACGTCGCCGGCATCGACGAGGCGCGCGAGGAATTGCAGGAGATCGTCGAGTTCCTGAAAGACCCGACCAAATTCGCCCGCCTCGGCGGCAAGATCCCCAAGGGCGCGCTGCTCGTCGGATCGCCCGGCACCGGCAAGACGCTGCTCGCCCGCGCCATCGCCGGCGAGGCGAACGTGCCCTTCTTCACCATCTCGGGCTCCGATTTTGTCGAGATGTTCGTCGGCGTCGGCGCGAGCCGGGTGCGCGACATGTTCGAGCAGGCGAAGAAGAACGCGCCGTGCATCGTCTTCATCGATGAGATCGACGCGGTGGGTCGTCACAGGGGCGCTGGCCTCGGCAACGGCAATGACGAGCGCGAGCAGACGCTCAATCAGCTGCTCGTCGAGATGGACGGGTTCGAGGCGAACGAGGGCATCATCATCATCGCCGCGACCAACCGGCCCGACGTGCTCGATCCGGCGCTGCTCCGACCCGGCCGTTTCGACCGCCAGGTCGTGGTGCCGCGCCCGGACATCGAGGGTCGGCAGAAGATCCTCGAAGTCCATATGAAGAAGGTGCCGCTCGCCCCCGACGTCGATCCGCGCACGATCGCGCGCGGCACGCCGGGCTTTTCCGGCGCAGACCTCGCCAATCTCGTCAACGAGGCGGCGCTGCTCGCGGCGCGGATGGGCAAGCGTCTGGTGGCGATGAAGGAGTTCGAGCTCGCCAAGGACAAGGTGATGATGGGCGCCGAACGCAAGTCCATGGTCATGACCGAGGACGAGAAGAAGGCGACCGCCTATCACGAGAGCGGCCACGCGCTCGTCTCGCTCCACGTCGATGGCTGCGATCCGCTGCACAAGGTCACGATCATTCCGCGCGGCCGCGCGCTTGGCGTCACCTGGAACCTGCCCGAGCGCGACCGCTATTCGATGAGCATGAAGCAGATGAAAGCGCGGCTCGCGCTCTGCTTCGGCGGCCGCATCGCCGAGCAGCTTATCTACGGCAATGATTCGCTCAACACCGGCGCCTCCAACGACATTCAGCAGGCGACCGAAATGGCGCGCTCGATGGTCATGGAATATGGGATGAGCGAAAAGCTCGGCTGGCTGCGCTATCGCGACAATCAGGAGGAGGTCTTCCTCGGCCATAGCGTCGCGCGGTCGCAGAGCGTGTCGGAAGAGACCGCCAAGCTGATCGATTCCGAGGTCCGCGTGCTGATCGAGCAGGCGGAGGGAGTCGCGCGCAAGGTGCTGACCGATAACCTCGACGAGCTCCACCGGCTCGCCGGCGCGCTGCTCGAATATGAGACGCTGACCGGCGAGGAGGCGAAGAAGGCGATCGCGGGCGACGATATCGGCCGAGAGGATCCCGCTAACCGCCGTCCCGCTCTGCCGGCGGCCGGATCGTCGATCCCGGCCACCCGGCGCCCGCGCGGCGGCATCGGCGGGCCCGCGCCGCAGGGCGCCTGAACCCGCCGGCCAGCGGGGCGCGGAAAATCGCGTCCTAGTGCATCGCGCCCAGCGTCATAACCAGGCTGAAGAAGATCGAGGTCGTGATCGTCGCGATGATGAGGAGTGCCGCCGTGCGCCAGAGCGCGCTGAACGTGGAGAGCTGATAAGCGCCGCGCAGCTGGCGGAAGATGTGGATCGGCGGGACGATCGCGATCGCGAAGCCGACGGCGATCCCGGGGAGGCCGATCTTGCGCAGCAGGCTCAGCGCCACCAGCCCGAGGCTCATGAAGGCGAGCGAATAGGTGACGAACACGGTGTGGTCATAGGCCTTGTAGCGCCGGTAGCGCCGCCGGTGCAGGAACAGGATCCACACGAATGGCACCGAGATCGGGATCAGCATCCACGAGAATTTGTAGGCGTTTGTCTCGACCTTGTAGAAGAGCAGTTCCGGATTCTGGGTGGCGTGGCGAAACACGTCGTCGAGGAACGGAATGTCGGAATGGAGATTCCCGGTGCTTCCCGACGCCGCGGCATTCTCGACATGGCCGGCGGTCATGGAAACGATGCGGCTGAGGCTCCGCTCGGTCTCGCGCAGGTCGGCCTGCTTCTCGCGGATTTGCGCGTCAAGATCGGTGGTGCTTCGGCCGGCGGCCGCCGCCCGGGCTCTTTGGGTTCTCAGCCCCGCGAGCTCGGCCTCACCTTCGGCCCGCGTCTGCTCGAGCGCCTGTTGCGGCGAGGTGTAGACCCGACCCTCATGGGTTTCGCCGGCCGCCCCTGGGTCGCGTGAACTGAACGGCCCGCCGACGAACGAGAAGATCGCGAACATCATGAAGACCGAGAAGAGGAAGATCGCGATCGGCGACACGAAGCGGGCGCGCTCGCCTTCGATATAGCGCCGGGTAAGCTCGCCCGGCCGCCAGGCGAGCAGCGGCAAGGTCCGCCATATCTTGCCTTCGAAATGGAGCACGCCATGCGCGAGATCGTGCCAGAAGGCCGCGAGCGAGCGGTGGATATGGGCGGGCTGGCCGCACTGGCTGCAATAGGCGCCGGCCAGCGCCGCGCCGCAATTCAGGCAGGCGCCGTGCCCCGTCTCGTGCGCCTCGCCCGCTTCGGGTTCGACCGCGCGCGCGATCAGGCCGCCGCTGATCGCCTCGCCAATGCCCTCTATTCCGCTCATGCGCCCATATTGGCGGATGGCGGCGGGGCCGTCGAGCCGGTTCGCGCCGATGCGTGCGACATGCTAGGGCGCGCCGATGATCCTGACCGGCCTCCTCGGCGGCTCCTTCAATCCGGCTCATGCCGGCCACAGCCATATCAGCCGCGCCGCGATGGGGCTGCTCGGGCTGGACGAGGTCTGGTGGCTGGTCTCGCCCGGCAACCCGCTCAAGCCCGATGCGGGAATGGCGCCGCTGGCCGCCCGCTTCGTTTCGGCGCGCAAGGCGGCGCGAGGCGCCCCGATCAGGGTCACCGCGATCGAGGCCGAGCTTGGCACCCGCTACACCGCCGACACGCTGGCCGCGCTCGTCCGGCGCTACCCGAACCGCCGCTTCATCTGGCTGATGGGCGCCGACAATCTCGCCCAGTTCCACCTGTGGCGCGACTGGCGGAGCATCGCTGCGATCGCGGCGATTGCGGTTGTCGGCCGGCCCGGTTATGATAGCGCGGCCCTGGCGGCTCCCGCCATGGTCTGGCTGCGGCGCTTCGTCCGGCCCGCCGCCGATGCGCGCAACTGGACCGATTGGAGCTTGCCGTCGCTGGTGCTGCTTGCAACGCCACCCGATCCGACCAGCGCCACCGCCCTGCGCGCCGCCGACCCGAAATGGCATGAAAACGTCATGAAATCGCTTCATCCCGAGGCCGTCCGCGATGGCGTGACGCGGCGGCTCTTGCAGCAAAGGAGGCAAATTGCCCGCAAACGCACCCGCTCCTGAAACCAATGGAGCAGACCAGGCCGAGGCTCTCCACGAGCTCGTCCTCCAATCGCTCGACGGCGACAAGGCGGTCGACGTCGTTTCCATTCCCCTCGCGGGGAAATCGAACATCGCCGATCATATGGTGATCGCCAGCGGGCGCTCGTCCCGGCAGGTCGCGTCGATGGCGCAGAAGCTCACCGAGCGGATCAAGCGCGAGCTCGGCCGCAATGTGCGGGTCGAAGGGCTTTCGGTCGGCGATTGGGTGCTGATCGACGCCGACGACGTCATCGTGCACTTGTTCCGCCCGGAAGTCCGCAGCTTCTACAATCTCGAGCGGATGTGGGCGTTCGAGGAGCATGGCCCCGACGAACGCACCGCGGCCGCGCGTTGACGGCGCGGCCCTAATTGCGGCTGCACATCGTCGCGCGCGGCAAGATCGGCCGCTCTTCGGAGGCCGAACTGGTCGATCGCTACCTCAAGCGCATCGCCTGGCCGACCCTCGTCACCGAGCTGCCCGATGCCGGCGGACGGATGCCGCCGCCTGTCGACAATGGTGTCACCGTCCTGCTCGACGAGAAAGGCGAACAGCTTTCCTCGCTCGAGCTTTCGCGCCGGCTCGAACGCTGGCGCGATGACGGGCGGCGCGAGGCGCGCTTCCTGATCGGCGCGGCGGACGGATTTTCCGAGGCGGAGCGGGGCGCGGCCGACCTGCTGCTCGCCTTCGGCCGGACGACCTGGCCGCATCTGCTTGCCCGCGCGATGCTGGCGGAGCAGTTGTTCCGGGCGACGAGCATCCTTGCGAACCATCCCTATCATCGCGAAGGATAAGGGTATGCGGTTCGCCATCCTCATCCTCGTCGCGCTGGTCGTCGCCGGCGCCGGCGCGGCCGCCTCGGTCGTGCCCGAGGATTTCGCCACCGCGCGGCGCGAAGCCGCCGTCGCCGACGCCCGATCGCGCGCGCTCGACGCGCGGGCCCAGCGCGCCACCGACGCCGCCGAACGCGCCCGTGTCCGCAACGAGGCGCTGGCGGCCCGTATCGAAGCCGCCGAGGCGGGGCTCACCCTGTCCGAAAGCCGGATCGCGCGCGTCGGCCGGCTCCAGGCGGCGCAACGGGCCCGTCTCGCCGAACGCCAGCGTCCGCTCGTCCGGCTCACCGCCGCGCTCGAGACGATGACCCGTCGGCCCGCCGCGCTCGCATTGATCCGGCCTGGTACGATCGCGGACGCCGCCCATGTTCGCGCGCTGCTTGCCGCCACCTTGCCCGAAATCCGGCGCCGCACCGTCGCGCTGAGGGCCGAGGTGGCGCGCAGCGCGGCGCTTCGCGGGCAGTTCGAGGCCGCCCGGTCCGCTCTTGCCGCCAGTCGCGCGGACCTTTCCGAACGCCGGACCGCGTTGGCGCGGTTCGAGGCCGATCAGCGTACACGCTCCTCCGCGCTATCCGGCCTCGCGACCGCCGAGGCGGATCGCGCGCTGGCATTCGGCGAGGAGGCGCGCGCCCTCGCCGCGACGATCGGCACCCGCCGCTACCAGGAGGCGCTCGCCGCCAGTCTGGCGCGATTGCCGGGACCGCTGCCACGTCCCGACGGTAGCGGCGCCGCGCCGCGCCGCGCGCGCGTGCCCTATCTGCTCCCCGTCGAGGGACGGCTCGTTACCGGCGTCGGCGAAATTTCGGACGGCGGCGTCCACGCGCGCGGACTTACCTTCGAAACGGCGGCCGGGGCGCCGGTGGTCGCGCCTGCCAACGGACGGATCCTCTATGCGGCGCGCTTCGGCGCTTATGCCAATGTCGTGATCATCGATCACGGTCGCGCCTGGGCAACCGTCGTGACCAATCTTGCCGTGCTCGACGTCGCGGCGGGACAAATGGTCCGTCGCGGCGACCGGCTTGGCCGGACGGGAAGCGGCAGCCCGCGCGTGTCGATCGAGCTTCGCCATGAGGGTGAGCCGGTGCCGGTCGCCGAGCTGCTCGCGGGATAGACGCCATTCATGCGCCGTTGCTTTTCGGCCGCCTAAAATGGCTGTAGAAGCCGCCAAACATCTTCGCTCAGGATCCCGAATGGCCAACAATCTCCTTCCCTCGCTCGCCCTCGTCTCGGCGCTTGCCTTCGTGCCGGCGGCAAGCGCGGCGCTCGCGCCCGTCGATGTCGATTCCTATCGCGAGCTCGACCAGTTCATGACGGTGCTCGACCAGGTGAAGGCCAATTATGTCGACCGGGTCGACGACACGACGCTGATCCGCGGCGCGATCGACGGCATGCTCGCCAGCCTCGATCCGCATTCATCCTACATGGACGCGCGCGAATATCGGAACCTGATGACGACGACGGACGGCAATTATGGCGGCCTTGGCCTCACCGTCACCATGGACGACGGCGCGGTCAAGGTGATGGCGGCGACGCGCGGGACGCCGGCCGATCGCGCCGGGATCAAGGCGGGCGATTTCATCACCCATATCAACGGCCAGCTCTTCTACGGCGGCACGCTCGACGAGGCCGTCGATCGGATGCGCGGCAATCCCGGGACCACGGTGCGGATCACGATCGTGCGACCGGGGCGCGAGCGGCCGTTCGACGTCACCATCACCCGCGCGATCATCGACATCCCGGCGGTGACCTCGTCGGTGCGCGACGGCGTCGGCATCCTCACCGTCAACACCTTCAGCCGCGTCACCACCGAAGGGACGCAGCACGCCATCGCCGACATTCGCCGCCAGCTCGGTCACGAGCCGGCAGGCTGGGTGCTCGACCTCAGATCGAACCCGGGCGGACTGCTCGACCAGGCGGTGAGCCTGTCCGATCTGTTCCTCGACAATGGCGAGATCGTGTCGCAGCGCGGCCGGCGGCCGACCGACATCGAACGCTATTACGCGCATCCGGGCGACGCGACCAACGGCGCGCCGATCATCGTGCTGGTCGATGCCGGCACGGCTTCGGCGGCGGAGATCGTCGCCGGGGCGTTGCAGGACCATCGCCGCGCCCTCGTCATGGGCGAGCGCAGTTTCGGCAAGGGATCGGTGCAGACATTGATCCCGCTCGGCGACGGAACCACCGCGCTTCGCCTCACCACCGCGCGCTATTACACGCCGTCGGGCCGCTCGGTGCAGGAGGGCGGCATCGCCCCCGACGTGCCGGTGCCGCAGCTCTCCGATCCCGATTACCGGACCCGCACCGCGGTGCGCGAAACCGACCTCAGGCGCCATCTCGTCAACGAAGCCGGCATTCGCGACGACGTGCTCCAGTCCGACGACCGGCCCGATCCGCGCTTCGTTTCGACCGCCGATCAACTGCGCGAGCGCCATGTCGAGGACTATCAGCTCGATTATGCCGTGCGGACGCTGGCCAGGCTGGCGCCGCAGCCGGCCCGGCCGGCTCAGACCGCGGCGGCGACCGGCGCGCCCCGCGGCGGCCGGCACTAGGCGCGCATATGGTCGATGGAAGCGGCCCCGGCGGGCTCCGGCTCGCCAAGACGCTGAGCCTCGTCGTTCCGGCCTGTCTGCTCGCCGGCGCCTATGGTTTCCAATATGTCTGGGCGCATCTCTATCCTTGCGAGATGTGCTGGTGGCAGCGTTACGCGCATTTCGCGGCGGTGGCCTGCGCCTTGCTCTCCATTCTCGCCGGCGCCAGCCTGCCGGACCGGGGGCGCTCCCTGGTCTGGCTCGCCGCGCTGGCGATCCTGACGAGCGGCGGCATCGCCATCTACCATGCCGGGGTCGAGGCGGGAATCTTCGAGGGGCTGACCCAATGCACCTCGATCTCGAGCGCGACCAGCGCCGCCGATCTGCTTGAGGACATCATGTCGTCGCCGATGGTCCGCTGCGATCAGATCCAATGGTCGCTGTGGGGCGTGTCGATGGCGGGATGGAATGCGATCCTTTCCTGCGTTTCCGCGTTGGTGATCCTGTGGCTGAGCCTCAGACGCCCTCGACGTCCCGCATGACCACGCCAGGCTGGCGCCCGGGCGACGCGCGCGCCGGCGCGGAATCGATGCTGCGCGTCGATCAGGCGGGCGAATATGGCGCGACCCGCATCTATGCGGGGCAACTCGCGGCGCTTGGTGGACGGCCGGAGGGGCGGGCGATCGCCCATATGGCCGAGCAGGAAAAGCGCCACCTCGCCCATTTCGATGCGATGATGGCGGCGCGCGGCATCCGCCCGACCGCGTTCCAGCCTTTCTGGTCGGTCGCCGGCTTCGCGCTCGGCGCGGCGACGGCCTTGATGGGCCCCAATGCCGCCATGGCCTGCACCGCCGCGATCGAGGACGAGATCGATCAGCATTATTCCGAGCAGCTCGACGCGCTCGGCGACGCCGATCCCCCGCTGTCCGAAGCGATCGTCGATTTCCAGGCGGACGAGCGCGCCCATCGCGACACCGCGATCGCCGCCGGCGCCGAGCAGACGATCGGCTATCCCGTGCTATATTCGGCCATCCGCGCGGGCTGCCGACTCGCGATCGAGCTTTCGAAGAGGATCTGATCCATGCGTCTCGCGTCTCTCGCCATCGCCGCCCTGCTCCTGGTTCCGGCCGTCACCGTGGCGCAGACCCAGCGCGAGCCCTCCCGGCCGGCGCCCGGCGCGGCTGGGCCGGTGGAACCGCGGATCAACCAGCTCCTCATCTATGGCGACGATCCTTGCCCCGCGAGCTCGGACCAGGAGATCAATGTGTGCGCGCGCCTGCCCGAGGGCGACCGCTACCGCATTCCACCGAATCTCAGGGACAATCCCAACGATGCCCGCAACACCGCCTGGGCAAATGAAGCGACCGAGCTTTCCTATGTCGGCCGCACCGGCACCGACAGTTGCTCGACGGTCGGCGGCGGTGGCTTCACCGGCTGCATGATGCAGATGATCAACGCCGCACGCGCCGAAAGGAGCAACAACGACCAGATCAACTGGGACGCGCTGATCGAGGAGGCGCGCAATCAGCGGCTTGGCCGGATCGATGCCGCGGCGCGCGAGGACGAAGGCGACGAGCATCCCAATTCGCGCGTGATCCACGAATCGGACCCGACGCCGCCGCGCTTCTGAATCAGGCGGGCGCGCGCTGCGCCGGCATGGTCTCCTCGATCCAGCCGCCGCCGAGGACGCGCGTGCCCGCGTAGAGCACCGCCGCCTGCCCCGGCGCCACGCCATATTCGGGCGATTCGAAACCGATCCGGTCGCCGTCGAGGCTGGCAGGGGCGGGACGGGCGAGCGAGCGCACCTTCGCGGTCAGCCCGCGCGCCTGATCCTCGCCGAGCCAGTTGATCCCCGAAAGCCGTGCCGCGCCGACGGCCAGCGCCCGCTTCGGCCCGACGACGACCCGGCCCTGCTCCGGCTCGAGTCGCAGCACGTAAAGCGGCTCGGCCTGGCCGCCGATCTCCAGCCCGCGGCGCTGGCCGACGGTGAAATGGATGAGGCCCCGGTGCATGCCGAGCATTCGGCCGGACTGATCGACGATCTCGCCGGCGCGAGCGGCATCGGGACGGACCTTTTCAACGACGCGGGCATAATCACCGTCGGGGACGAAGCAGATATCCTGGCTGTCGGGCTTGGCCGCCACCGGCAGGCCGACGTCGCGGGCGATCGCGCGCACCTGATCCTTGGGCAGCCCGCCGAGCGGGAAGCGCAGGAAATCGAGCTGCGCGCGGGTCGTCGCGAACAGGAAGTAGCTCTGGTCGCGCGCCGGATCGGCGGCGCGATGAAGCTCGGCCCCGTTGGCGCCTTCGACGCGGCGGACATAATGGCCGGTGGCGAGGCAATCGGCGCCGAGATCGCGGGCGAAGGCGACCAGATCGGTGAACTTCACCCCCTGATTGCACGAGATGCAGGGCACCGGCGTGCGGCCGCGCGCATAATCGTCGGCGAATCGTTCGATCACGCTCTCGCGGAATCGGCTTTCATAGTCGAAGACATGGTGGGCGATACCGATCCGCTCGGCGACCGCGCGCGCATCATGGATGTCGCGGCCGGCACAGCAGCTCTTCGCCCGGCCGATTGCGGCACCGTGATCGTAAAGCTGGAGCGTGACGCCGATCACCTCGGCACCGCTGCGGGCGGCGAGCGCGGCCACGACCGAGCTGTCGACGCCGCCCGACATGGCGACGACGATCCGCGCGCCCTTTGCGGGTCGGCCAAGCTGGAAATCCGCGTTCATCATTCCTGCCAGATAGGGACTGAGCAGCCGCGCGCCACCCCGGCGGCGGGCTTTACCGGGCGTTCACCCTCTTCCGCTAGTCCCCGATTCATGGACATGGCTTTCCTCCGCCGGGCCGAACGGATGCTCGACGAACGCCACGCCGCGCCGCTGGACCATTCGGTCCTGCTCGCGGCGATGGCGGCCGGGCGATCCGTTCGCGCTGCCCTGGCGCCGCCGGCCGCGGCCGAAGGGCCGATGGCGGAAGGTGATGCGCTCGCCGAGATCGTTCTCGCCGGGCCTGGCTGGCGCCGGGCGGTAACGGCGCAGCGGGGAAGTTTCAGCCGTGCCGAAGCGGGACGCCGGGTCAATGGCCTGTAAACCCCCTTCACCACGTCGTTTACCTTGGCGTTTCAGCCTTCCTTCAACGCTCGCCCGCTACAAAGGGGCACGCGACGGCGCGAGCATCGTGATGCGTAGAGAGTAGCAAGCCAATGATAGAGAACCAGAAAATCCGCCCCGCCCAGGTGATCGGCCCGCTCGGCGAGCCGCTGACCATCGAATCGCTGCCGCCGCCGTCGACCACCCGCTGGGTCGTGCGCCGCAAGGCCGAGGTCGTGTCCGCCGTCAATGGCGGCCTCCTCAGCGTCGACGACGTCTGCGAACGTTACGGCCTCAGCCTCGAGGAATTCGCGAGCTGGCAGCGCGCGGTGGATCGATCGGGCATGCCGGGTCTTCGCGTCACCCGCATCCAGCATTACCGCACGCTCTACGAGCGTCAGCAGAAATATTGAGGCTTCCGGTTCGCTGCTGAAAGCATAAACTGCCTCCCGCCCCGCCGCTCCGGCGGGTGTGCATGGCGCGTGCATCGTGCCCAGGGCCCGGGATGCCGACCACAAGGGTCGGCGGCGCCTTCGCCCCTGAGCAAGGGAGGAAACAAAATGAGCCTCATCATCGCATTGATCGTCGGCGGCATCATCGGCTGGCTGGCCAGCATCGTCATGCGCACCAACGCGCAGCAGGGTCTCTTCCTCAATGTCGTCGTCGGCTGCGTCGGCTCGCTGCTCGGCAAGTGGCTGTTCGGAATGTTCACCGGCCGCGGTAGCGGCGGGCTCGGCCTGCGCGATGGCATCGACCTGCCTTCGCTCGGGGTCGCCTTCGTCGGCGCACTCATTCTCCTGGGAATCGTCAACTTCTTCCGGCGCGGCTCGCTGCGCTGACGGTCCTGGTGCGCGCCGGTCATACCGGCGCGCACTTACCTTCGTCCACATCCGGAACCAGGCTCATGCTCGGGCGTCTTGGTCCAGCAGTCGCGTCTCTGCGCGCGGCGCTGGGGAAGGAGGGAAATATGGACATCATCATCTGGCTGATTATCGGTGGCGTCGTCGGCTGGCTCGCGAGCCTTGTCATGCGCATCGACGCGCAGCAGGGCGTGTTCCTCAACATCATCGTCGGGATCGTCGGCGCCTTCATCGGCGGCCTGATCCTCAATCGCGGCACGATCAACAATGCCGGATTGAGCATGGAGACGTTCCTCGTCTCGCTGCTCGGCGCGATCGTTCTGCTGGCGATCGTCAATTTCTTCCGTCGCGGCTCGCTGCGCTGAACCGCCGGCGGCGTCAGCGCCGCCCGGCGACGAGGCGGTAGACGAGCAGGATGATGATCGCGCCGATGACGGCGGCGACGAAGCCGACCGCCTGACCGGGACGATACCAGCCGATCTTCTCGCCAAGATAGCCGGCGACGAGTGCGCCGCCGACTCCGAGCAGGATCGTGACGACGCAGCCGCTGGGGCCGCGCCCCGGCGTCAGCGCCCGCGCGACCAGGCCCGCGAGAAAGCCGACGAATATCCAGCCGAGCCAGGAGTGATTCGCGAGATAATCGGACATCGCAGGGCGCCTCCACGCGGCAACGGGTCATCGCGGCCCGCGCATTCAGCATTGGTAAAGCGCGCCGGACGCTTGTAAAGGCTGGCGCGCGGCGGGCGCCCTCGGGGGAGGAGCGCCCGTTATTTTGACTTGGCGTTAGTGACTTATTCGGGTAATACAGCGTTGGTTCAGGCTGCGGCTAGCCGCGTTGCAGAGTGGGGACGATGAAAGCGATGAATTTCGAAACGACCAAATGGCGGCGGGATGCGATCGACGACGTCGTGGTCGACGATGAGGCGCTCGCGCGCCGGCGCCGGCGGCGCAACATCATCATCGCGGTGGTCGTCCTTGCCATCGTCGCGGTCGTGGCGGTGGTGCTGCTCGGCGGCCGCGGCGAGCAGGCGGCGGCGCCCCAGGGCCAGGCCGGCGATACGCGCCAGGCCGTGACCGTCATCGCCCCCGGCACGCGCGAGATCGCGCGGACCATCACCGCGACCGGATCGCTCGGCGCGCGGCGCGACATGCCGGTCGGCGTGCCGGGCCAGGGCGGCCAGGTGAGACGCGTCCTCGTCGAACCGGGCCAATGGGTCGCCGCTGGCCAGGTGCTGGCGACCATCGACCGCAGTGTCCAGACCCAGCAGGCGGCGCAGCAGGCGGCGTCGATCCAGGTCGCCCAAGCCGACCTCAGCCTTGCCCAGAACGAGCTGGATCGCGCCCAGGCGCTGGTTTCGCGCGGCTTCATCAGCCGCGCCGAGATCGACCAGAAGCGATCGGCGCGCGACGCCGCCGCGGCGCGGGTGCGCGTGGCGCAGGCCGAGCTCGCCCAGACCCGCGCGCAGATCGGCCAGCTCGACGTGCGCGCGCCCACGGCGGGCCTCGTCCTGTCGCGCAACGTCGAGGCCGGTCAGGTCGTCGGTCCCGGCACCGGCGCGCTGTTCCGCATCGCCAGTCAGGGCGAGATGGAGCTGCTCGCCCAGCTCTCGCAGGACGATCTCGCGCGCTTGAGCGCCGGCACGCCGGCGCAGGTGACGCCGGTCGGATCGTCGCGGACCTATGCCGGCAGCGTCTGGCAGGTCGCCCCGATCATCGATCCGCAGACCCGGCAGGGCATGGCGCGCATCGCCATTCCCTATAATCGCGACTTGAGGCCGGGCGGCTTCGCCTCGGTCCAGATCCGCGCCGGCACCACGGTCGCGCCGCTCTTGCCGCAGTCGGCGATCCAGAGCGACGATCACGGCAATTTCGTCTATATCGTCGATGGCAACGGGACGGTCGTCCGGCGCGGCGTGACGCTCGGCGAGGTCAACGATCAGGGCGTCGCGATCACGGCCGGGCTCAACGGCAGCGAACATGTCGTGGCGATGGCCGGCGCGTTCCTCAGCCCGGGCCAGAAGGTCCGGCCCGAGCTGGCCCGCGCCGCGAACGCCGCGTCGACCGCGAATTAGGAGCGGCACGTGTCGCATCGTCCCGCCCATTAAGCAGCCGCGAGTAGCTGGTCATGAATTTCCGCAACATTTCCGCCTGGGCGATCCGCAATCCGGTGACGCCGCTCGTGCTGTTCATGTTCCTGTCGCTGGCCGGGCTGATCTCGTTCATGCGGATGCCGGTGGCGCTCAATCCGGACATCGACTTCCCGGTCGTCGTCGTCAGCGTTTCGCAGCCGGGCGCCTCGCCGATCGAGATGGAAACGCAGATCGCCCAGAAGGTCGAGGCCGCAGCGCGTTCGATCCAGGGCATCGAGCAGATCGATTCCGAGGTCGAGGAAGGCAATTCGACGACGATCGTTCAGCTCGCGATAGGCACGCCGATCGATCGCGCGGTGGAGGATATGCGCGGGCAGATCGCCCAGATTCGCGGCGAGCTGCCCGACGGCATCCTCGAACCGCAGGTGATGCGCTTCGACACCACCAACGACAACGATCTCGCCAATTATGCGGCGGTGACGAGCGACATGTCGCTCGAGCAGCTCAGCTGGTATGTCGACAACACCGTCTCGCGCGCATTGCTTTCGGTCCCGGGCCTTGCCGCAGTCCAGCGCACCGGCGGCGTCAATCGCGAGATTCGCGTCGATCTCGATCCGGTGCGGCTGCAATCGTTCGGGATCACCGCCAGCCAGGTGAATCAGCAGCTTCGGGCCAGCAATCTCAACGCGGCGGGCGGCCGTACCGAGATCGCCGGCAGCGAGCAGACGCTGCGTGTGCTCGGCAACGCCGCCAGCGCCTATCAGCTCGGCCAGACCCAGGTCTCGCTCGGCAATGGCCGTTCGATCAAGCTTTCCGATATCGCCGACGTGCGCGATCTCCATGCCGAGCAGCGCGATTACGCGATGTATAACGGGCAGCAGATCCTGAGCTTCAACTTCACGCGCGCCAAGGATGAATCCGACGTCACCGTCTATGACGGCGCGGTGGCGGCGCTGCGCCAGCTCGAGCGCACCAATCCGCGCGTCCATTTCGTCGAACTCAACAACTCCGTCCATTACGCCAAGGCGCAATATAAGGCGGCGATGGAGGCGATGATCGAAGGCGCGGTGCTCGCCGTCATCGTCGTCTTCATCTTCCTGCGCGATTGGCGCGCGACGGTGATCTCGGCGCTGGCGATTCCGCTTTCGGCGATCCCGACCTTCTGGTTCATGGATCTGCTCGGTTTCTCGCTCAACCAGATGACGCTGCTCGCGCTCAGCCTGGTCGCTGGCGTGCTGGTCGACGACGCGATCGTGGAAATCGAGAATATCGTCCGACACATGCGTATGGGCAAGACCGCCTATCAGGCGTCGATCGACGCGGCCGACGAGATCGGCCTGGCCGTGCTCGCGACGACCATGTCGATCGTCGCGGTCTTCCTGCCGGTCGGCCTCATGCCCGGGATCGCCGGCCAGTTCTTCAAGAATTTCGGCTTCACCGTGGTGGTCTCGGTGCTGCTCAGCCTTGCCGTCGCGCGGATGATCACGCCGATGGTCGCGGCCTATTTCCTGAAGGCGAAGGGGCAGGCCTCCCACGGCGAGGGCTGGCTGATGGACCGCTATATGGGCCTGCTGCACTGGACCTTGCGGCATCGCTGGGTCACGGTCGCCGCCGGCTTCATATCGCTCGTCATCACCGGCTTCATGTTCGTCATGCTGCCGCAGACCTTCCAGCCGACGACCAATGCGGAGCGCAGCGTCGTCAACATCACGATGGTTCCGGGCACGACGCTGGAGCAGACCGGACGGGTCGCCAACGAGGTCGCGCAAATCCTGCGCGTTCAGCCAGAGGTCGAATCGGTCACGCAGCGCGTCCATGTCGGCAGGGCCTATGTCGCGGCGCGCCTCAAGGAGCATCGCGACCGCACCAGCATCGAGTTCGAGCGCGCATTGGCGCCGCGTCTCGCCCGGATCGCGGATGCGCGCGTCGCGTTCCGCTCCCAATTCGGCGGCCGCGATGTCGAGATCACGCTGGGCGGCGAGGATCCGGCCCAGCTCCAGCAGGTCGCTAACCAGCTCGTCGAGCAGATGGGCTCGATCCGGGAGCTCACCGCCCCCAGGATCAGCGGCAACCTGCCGACGCCGGAGATCGTGATCCGTCCACGGCTCGATCTGGCGGCGAATATGGGCGTCACCACCGCCGCGCTCAGCAGCGCCATCCGGATCGCGACGCTTGGCGAAATCGACCAGAATACCGCCAAATTCTCGCTGTCCGACCGGCAGATCCCGATCCGCAGCTCGCTCGATCAGGGTGCGCGGCAGCGCATGGCGACGATCCGCAACCTGCCGGTCCAGACCGCCACCGGCGGATCGGTGCCGCTCCACGTCGTCGCCGACATCGGCTTCGGCTCGGGGCCGAGCGAGATCGAGCGCACCAACCAGATGCGTCAGATCACGATCGGCGCCGATCTCGCGCCCGGCGCCGTCACCAGCGTCGCCCGCGACAAGATCAAGCAGCTTGCGGTCATGCGACACCTGCCGCCCGGCGTCGAGGAACTGGTTGTCGGCCAGCAGAAATGGCAGCAGGAGCTTATCACGAACTTCGTCATCGCCGTGCTCTCGGGCGTCTTCCTGGTGTTCGCGGTGCTGGTGCTGCTTTACCGCCGCATCCTGCCGCCGTTCGTCAACATGGGCTCGCTGCTGCTGGCGCCGCTGGGCGGCCTAATCGCCTTGTGGATCGCCGGCTGGCCGATCTCGCTGCCGGTCTATATCGGCCTCCTGATGCTGCTCGGCATCGTCGCCAAGAACTCGATCCTGCTGATCGACTTCGCGCTTGAGGAGATGGAGAAGGGCGTCGACAAGTTCACCGCGATCATGGACGCCGGCCACAAGCGTGCCCAGCCGATCGTGATGACCACCGTTGCGATGACCGCCGGCATGGTGCCGACCGCCATCTCGCTGTCGGGCGATTCCGCCTGGACCGCGCCGATGGGCGTCACCGTGATCGGCGGCCTGTTGCTCTCGACCCTGCTGACGCTTGTGCTGGTCCCCGGCACGTTCAGTCTGGCACTTGGGATCGAACAACGAATGGCCCCCAGGCTTCGCAAATGGTTCACCACCGGTGGCCGTCATGCGACGGTGCCCGCGCCGTTGCCGGCGGAATAAGCGCGCGGATTTTGAACCGGAGCGCGCGCCGGCTATTGATCCGGCATGAGCGCGCGCATCGCTTCGGTTTCTAGCCCCGCCCGCAACGGCGGCCGCGGCATGCGCGCCTTCGCGACGGCGATGCTGGTCGCGATGGCCGCGCTGTTCGCGCTCGCCACCTTCTTCGTCCATGCCCACCCCCACCCGATCTGGGGCTTCGTGCGCGCCTTTGCCGAGGCGGGGCTGGTCGGCGGCATCGCGGACTGGTTCGCGGTGACGGCGCTCTTTCGCCATCCGCTCGGCCTACCGATCCCGCACACCGCGATCATTCCGCGCAACAAGGACAGGATCGGCGAGACGCTCGCCTCGTTCCTCAGGACCAACTTCCTCACCCCGGCGGTGATCGCGCGGCGGATGCGCGGGCTCGACGTGGCCGGCGCGGTCGGCCGCTTTCTCTCGCGCCCGGCCGGTGAAGGGCGGCTGCGCGAGGGCGCGTCGCGCCTGCTCGCCGAGATTCTCGAGGCGCTCGACGAGGAGCAGTTGGGCGGCATGGTGAAGAGCGCGGTGGCGGCGCGGATGCGGAGCGTCGAGGTCGCGCCGTTGCTCGGCCAGACGCTCGAGGCGGCGATGACCGAGGATCGGCACGTGCCAATGGTGGACGCGATCGTCACCTGGACCGGCCGCACGCTCGATGCCAACGAGGACATGATCCGCGACATGGTCCATCAACGCGCGGGCTGGATCCTGCGCCTCGCCGGGCTCGACGAGCGGCTCGCCGATGCGATCGTCGACGGGCTGAGGAAGCTCACCATCGACATGGCGGTCGATCCCGATCATCCGCTGCGCGCCAAGGCCGAGGAAGGGCTGGCGCGGCTCGCCCAGAACCTGCGCGACGATCCCGAGACGCGCGGTCGGGTCGAGGCGTGGAAGAACGAGATGATCGAGAACAAGGCGGTCGGCGACTGGCTCGGCGGTCTTTGGGAAAAGAGCCGCGCGAGCCTGCTCAAGAGCGCGCGCGACCCCGATGCGGCGCTCGCCGGCAAGTTCGGCGAGGCATTGCGTCAATTGGGCGACACCCTCCAGACCGAACCGCGACTCAAGGGTGCGATCAACCAGTTCGCCCGCCGCGCCGCCGCCGGAATCGCCGCCTCTTATGGCGACGGCATCGTCAAGCTGGTGTCGGAAACGGTGCGCGGCTGGGACACCGGCACAATCACCGCGCGGCTGGAAAACGCGGTCGGGCGCGACCTGCAATATATCCGGATCAACGGCACGCTCGTCGGCGGCCTGGTCGGCCTCGTCATCCACGCGATCGAGGTGCTGGCATGAGCGCATTGGAGATTCGGGTCGCCACGCCCGAGGACGCGGATGCTGTTGCCGCGCTCATCGCCATGCTCGGCTATGAAGCCAGCCCCCCCGAGGTGCGCGATCGGCTGGCGCTGATCGATCCTTCGCTCCTCCCGCTCGTCGGCCTCGTGGAGGGCCGGATCGTCGCCTGCCTCAGCCTCAGCCTGATGCGCGTGCTGCACCGGCCGCGACCGGTTGGCCGGATTTCGATGATGGTGGTGGACGAGGGCCGGCGCGGGCAGGGGATCGGCGCTGCGATGGTCGCGGCGGCCGAGGCGCGTCTGGCCGCGCTTGGTTGCGGTCTCGTCGAGGTGACCAGCAACATGAAGCGAAACCGCGCTCATGCCTTTTACGAGCGGCTGGGCTATGAACGGACAAGTTATCGCTTCGCGAAGAAGCTGACATGACCAGCGAGGCCGAGCGTTTGGGCCTGCCGATCCGCGCGTTTCGCGACGCGGAGGCGTGGGAAGGCTGGCTGGCCGCGCAGCCGGACGATTCTCCCGGACTCTGGCTCAAACTGGCCAAGAAATCGGCGGGCGTGCCGTGTGTCGGCAAGGCCGCGGCGATCGACGTCGCGTTGATCCACGGCTGGATCGACGGCCGGATTCACCCTTTCGACGAGCATTGGTGGCTGGTCCGCTTCACGCCGCGCAAGCCGCGCGGCAAATGGTCCGAGAACAACCGCAACCGCGCCGGGGAGCTGATTGCGGCGGGCCGGATGACGGCGGCGGGTCATGCCGCGATCGAGGCTGCGAAGGCGGACGGACGGTGGGGCAACGCCTATGCGCCGCAAGGCAAGGCGGAGGTGCCGGACGATCTGGCCGCAGCGTTCAGGGCCGATCCCAAGGCCGGCGTCTTCTTCGACACGCTGACCGGTGCCAATCGCTATGCGATCCTCTATCGCATCAACGATGCGAAGAAGCCGGAGACGCGCGCGGCGCGGATCGAAAAGTTCGTCGCGATGTGCGCGCGGGGCGAGGCAGTCCACCCCAAGCGTTAGCCGTCGCCGACGCGCTCGATATCGGCGCCGACCGCGCTCAGTTTCTCCTCGAGCCGTTCGTAGCCGCGGTCGAGATGATAGACGCGGTTGACCTGGGTCTCATCCCGCGCGGCGAGCCCGGCGAGAACGAGGCTCATCGACGCGCGCAGATCGGTCGCCATCACCGGCGCGCCGACCAGATGATCGACGCCGCGCACCACCGCCGAGCGGCCGCGCACCTCGATATCGGCGCCCATCCGGCTCAATTCGGGCACATGCATGTAGCGGTTCTCGAAGATCGTCTCGGTGAGCAGGCTGGTGCCGTCGGCGAGCGCGAGCATCGACATGAACTGCGCCTGCATGTCGGTCGGGAAGGCCGGGAAGGGCGCGGTCGAGAGCGAGAGCGGCCTGGTGCCGCCATTGGCGCTGACCCTGATCCCGTCGGAGAGCTGTTCGACCACCCCGCCGGCATCGCGAAGGCCGGCGAGGATCGCGTGCATCGAATCGCCGTCCGCGCCGGCAAGCTCGAGCGACCCGCCGGTGATCATCGCCGCGCAGGCATAGCTGCCCGCTTCGATCCGGTCGGGCATCACGCGGTAGGTCGCGCCGTGGAGCTTCTCGACGCCCTCGATCGTCAGCGTGTCGGTCTTGAGACCGGTGATCCGCGCACCCATCGCGTTGAGACACATGGCGAGATCGGTGATCTCCGGCTCGCGCGCGGCGTTTTCGATCGCCGTGACGCCCTTCGCCAGCACCGCCGCCATCAGCGCGTTCTCGGTCGCGCCGACCGAGACGATCGGGAAGCTGATCGTGCCGCCGACGAGGCCGCCTTTGGGCGCGATCGCCTTCACATAGCCGGCGGTCAGCTCGATCTCCGCGCCCAGCGCCTGCAACGCCTTGAGGTGCAGGTCGATCGGCCGGTTGCCGATCGCGCAGCCGCCGGGAAGCGACACCGTCGCCTCGCCGGCGCGCGCGAGCAGTGGGCCGAGGACGAGGATCGAGGCGCGCATCTTGCGGACGATGTCATAGGGGGCAACGGTCGATGCGATGTCGGCGGCCTTCATCGTCATCACACGGGCAAAGGCATCGGCCTTCATGCCCTTCACCATCGTCGAGACGCCGAGCTGGTTGAGCAGGTGCATGAAGCTGTCGACGTCGGCGAGCCGCGGTAGATTCTCGAGCTCGAGAATCTCGTCGGTCAGCAGCGCGCAAGGCATCAGGGTGAGCGCCGCATTCTTGGCGCCCGAGATCGGAATGCGGCCGTGAAGCGGCTTGCCGCCGCGGATGAGGATCTTGTCCATGTCGTTCCGTTTGTGGAGGCTCAGGCGGCGGCGCGCAAGCCGGCGGCGCGCTTCAGGCCTTTTCGAGGGTGCATTGCAGCGGGTGCTGGTTCTCCCGCGCGAAATCGGTGACCTGGGCGACCTTGGTCTCGGCGACCTCATAGGGGAAGATGCCGCATACGCCGACGCCGCGCTGATGGACGTGGAGCATCACCCGCGTCGCATCCTCGATATTCATCTTGAAGAAGGACTGGAGCACCTGAACGACGAATTCCATCGGCGTGTAATCGTCGTTGAGCATCAGCACCTTGTAGGGCGCCGGCGTCTTGGTGCGGGTGCGCGTCCTGGTGGCGACACCGAGGCCGGTATCGCCCCTATCGTCGTCCACGCCGCCACGGCCGGGATCGCCCGCGAGGATTCGTCTCACCATCTCGTCCATGTCACCGTAAATATGGCAAGGGCCGGGTGCGCCGCAAGAGGGGTGCGGCCGGCGGCACGCCCGATCCGGCGCGGCTTTTGTCCCGGATGCGAAGAAGCGGCCCTCCGTCGCCGGAGGACCGCTCCCTTGCTCGACAGGCGGACGGGCTTACGAGCCCGTCCGCGAACCGGTTAGGCCGCGAGGGTCTTCACGCGCTCGGCGGCGACCGCATAGCGGCTGGTGATCGGCTCGGCGACGTCGCCGGCGATCTTCAGCATCGCCTCGCTGACGCGGGCGCTCTCGGCAACCGCGGCGTCGAAGGCGCTACGGGCAAAGTCGCCCTGCAGCTTGAAGAAATCGGTCGCCGACTTCACTTCCGAGAAGTTGCGAAGGGCGGCCGAAGCCTCCTCGAAGCTCTTGCGACCATATTCGGCGGCGTCCTGGCCCAGCGTCTCGGCGCCCTTGGCGGCGACCTTCGACGACGCGACGAGCGCCTCGACGTTGCCGCGGGTGAGATCGGTGAACTCCTCGACGAGCTTGGCGCCCTTTTCGAAGGCGGTCTTGGCGCGCTCGTTGACGTCGCCGAAGGCATTCTTGAACTGGTCGGCATTGAACGCCGAGGCGGTGTTGGTCTTGGTGGCCATCTCAACTGCTCCTTGAATCGTCTGTTTCGTCTGCCTGGCGCCGGCGGCGGCCGGCGTCTCAATCTTCTTCGCAACGGTCGGTGCGGGCACCGGCGTCGCGGTTTCGGCCTGGTCGGCGGAAATGGCGGCTTTTGGCTCCGGCATGGCGACGCTCCTATGTTGCAGTGCAGCAAATAGGCGCGGGTCATGGGGATTGCAAGTGAAATTTGTGCAGTGCAACATGAACGTCATGCATTCATCGCGCAAAAGGCACGGCTCGTGATCGGTCAGGGCCTTGGCCTGGCGTATTCAGCCCGGGCTCGCGCGGTGGCTTCAGCGATGTCGCGTTCCGCTTGGTGGAAAGCCTCGCTATTCTCGTCCGGCGGCCCGTTGTTTGCGTAACCCCAAGACCCATGGCCTTCGCCGCAATAGCCCTGGGCGCAAGGAAGCAGGGCCTCCATATCATCGCGAACGGCATCAATGGTGGCGCAGTCTGCGTTCGGGTCTGGATCGAGGATCGTAAATGGCATCGGGGTCATCGTTCTGACGATGCGGAGGTAGCGACCAAGGGTATTGCGGGTGATCGCGACGCCATTCCATCGCAAATGACCGTCGGTCTGGATCGCGATCCGGTTAACGATGACAAGCTCGGGCAACCCCGATTGCCGCGAAACCCAGCCGGAGCGCAGCGGGACGCAGTCATCGGCGGAGGGTGACGAGGCGGGTGCGGTCGAGACCGTCAGGCTCGCCACCATTGCAGTGAGCCAAGCTCTCATCGCGCCTTCACATAGCTGCCCGGCGCATCCTCGATCGCCTTGAACCTGCCCTTGCCGGGCACGCGCGCGCCCTTCGCCGGCACGCGCTTGGGCGACTGGGTCTCGATCCAGCCGCGCCAATCGGGCCACCAGCTCCCGGCCGTCTCCTTCGCGCCCGCAACGAAATCCTCGAGCGTGTCGACCTTCTTCTCGTTCGTCCAATATTGATATTTCCGGGCCTCGGGCGGGTTCACGACCCCGGCGATATGCCCCGAGCCGGCGAGGACGAATTTCAACGGTCCGGCGAAATGGTGGGTGATCTTCCACACGCTCTGCGGCGGCGCGATATGGTCCTCGCGGCCGGCCTGCACATAGGTCGGCGTCTCCACCTTTCCGAGATCGATCGGCGTCCCGTCGATTGTCAGCCCGCCGGGCCGTGCCAATCGGTTCTCGCGATAGAATTGCTCAAGATAGGCACGGTGCCACGCCGCCGGCAGGTTGGTGGTGTCGCCGTTCCAATGGAGCAGATCGAACTGCGGATATTCCTCGCCCATCAGGTAATTGCTGGTGACGTAGCTCCAGATGAGATCGCGGCCGCGCAGCAGGTTGAAGGTCGCGGCCATGTAGCGGCCGTCGAGATAGCCCTTGTCGCCGGCGAGCTGGCGGATCAGCTCCATCTGCTCGTCGCCGGTGAAGAATTTGAGGTCGCCGGCCTCGGTGAAGTCGACCTGGGCGGTGAAGAAGGTGGCGCTGGCGACCTTGCCGGCCTCGCCGCGCGCCGCGAGCAGCGCCAGCGCGGCGGCGAGCATTGTCCCGGCGACGCAATAGCCGATCGCATGGACGCTCTCGACGCCGAGCGCGCCGCGCACCGCATCGATCGCCTCGATCTCGGCCAGGACATAATCGTCGATGGTGACGTCGGCGAGGCTTTCGTCGGCCGATTTCCACGACACGACGAAGACGGTGAGACCCTGCGCCACCGCCCAGCGGATGAAGCTCTTCTTCGGATTGAGATCGAGGATGTAATAGCGGTTGATCCAGGGCGGGAAGATGACGAGCGGGGTTTCCAGCACCTCGTCGGTCGTCGGCGCATATTGGATGAGCTGCCACAGCTTCGTCTGCGCGACGACCTTGCCGGGCGTGGTCGCGATGTCGCGGCCGACCGCGAACGCCTCCGGATCGGTATGGGTGAGCTGGCCCTTCGCCAGATCGTGCAGCATATGCTCCAGACCGACGAGCAGGCTTTCGCCGTTGGTCTCGATCGCGCGCTCGATCACCTGCGGATTGGTGAGCGCGAAATTGGACGGCGCCATCGCGTCGACGAACGCGCGGGTCATGAAGCGGATCTTCTCGCGCGCGCCGTCGTCGATCCCCTCGATCGCATCGACCGAGCCGAGCAGCCGCTCCGAGACGAGCAGATAGGTCTGGCGGATCGTGTCGAAGAGCGGATTGTCGCGCCATTCCTTGGCGGCGAACCGCCGGTCGCGGTCGGCCTTTTCGGCAAGATCGGATTTCTCTTCGTCGGCCTCGCCGCCAAGCGCGCGCTGCCAGATGGCGAGCCCGTCGGTCCACAATCTGGTCTGCTGGCGGATGAGCTCGCCGGGATCGGCGAGCGTCCCCGTCCAGCCGAACAGGCTCCGCGCCAGATCGTCGGACGCGCCCGCCGCCTGTCCGGCGCCATGGGTCGCGAAATGCTCCAGCATCATCTGCTGCGCGCGGCCCATCACCCAGGTCCAGTGCTGGAGATCCTCCAGGCTTGGCGTGGCCAGCGGGGGGACTTGATCGGCGGTGTCCTCGGTCCGGGATTCGGGCATGGGTCTCTCCTTGGCCCTACCTAGGAGCGTGGCACCGCGAGCGCAAAGCGGATCGCAAATATCACAAATGGTCCCGACGGATCAGCGAGGCGTCCCCTTGCGACCGAGGCGCCACAGGGCGAAGGCGGCGATCAGGAACCAGAGCACGTTGAGCGCGGCCGAAGGCAGGGCGCCGTGCCACCAGCCGTTGACGACGAAGCCCGCCGCGCCGGCGAGGTTCATCGCCTGGAACGTGACCGACTGGCCGGTGACCCGGCCGATCGTGACCAGCAGATAGGCGGCAAGGATCAACGCCGCGCCGGCCCAGCCGGCGATCTCGACGAGGATCTGCGCGGCGCTCAGGCAGCCAGGCTCCGCAGCACATAGTGCAGGATGCCGCCATTGGTGAAATATTCGAGCTCCTTGGCGGTATCGATGCGGACCCGCGCCGGAAAGCTGAAGCCCGTGCCGTCGGCCTTATCGACCTTGACCGCGATCTCCTGACGCGGCCGAAGGTTCGCGACGCCGGTGATGGTGAAGGTCTCGCTGCCGTCGAGCTCGGGCGGAGCATCGACGAACTGGAGCGGGATCACGCCCATGCCGACCAGGTTCGAGCGGTGAATGCGCTCGAAGCTCTCGGCGATGACGGCGCGCGCGCCGAGCAGGTTGGTGCCCTTGGCCGCCCAGTCGCGGCTGGAGCCAGTGCCATATTCCTTGCCGGCGATGATGATGAGCGGTGTGCCGTCCGCCTTGTACTTCATCGCCGCGTCGTAGATCGGCATCGCCTCGCCGGTCGGCACATATCTGGTGATGCCGCCCTCGATGCCGGGGACCATCCTGTTCTTGATGCGGATGTTGGCGAAGGTGCCGCGCATCATCACGTCGTGATTGCCGCGGCGCGAGCCGTAGGAATTGAAGTCGGCGCGGGCGATACCGTGATCGGTCAGATATTTGCCGGCCGGGCTGTCGAGCTTGATCGATCCGGCGGGCGAGATGTGGTCGGTGGTGATCGAATCGCCGAGGATGGCGAGCGGACGCGCCGAAATGATGTCGGCCGTCGGCGCCGGGGTCATCGTCATGCCGTCGAAATAGGGCGGATTGGCGATATAGGTCGAGCCGGCCGGCCAGGCATAGGTGTCGCCGCCCGTGACCGAGATCGCGCGCCAGCGATCGTCGCCTTTGTACACATCGGCATAGCGGGCGCGGAACATGTCGCCGTTGACGTAGGAATCGATCATCGAGCGGACCTCGTCATTGGTCGGCCAGATGTCCTTGAGATAGACGTCGGCGCCGTCCGATCCCTTGCCGATCGGATCGTTGACCATGTCGCCGCGCACACTGCCCTTGACCGCATAAGCGACGACCAGCGGCGGCGAGGCAAGGTAATTGGCGCGCGTATCGGGGCTGACGCGGCCTTCGAAATTGCGATTGCCGGAGAGGACCGAGGCGACGACGAGGTCGTTGGCGTTGATCGCCTTCGAGATCGGATCGGGCAGCGGCCCGGAATTGCCAATGCAGGTGGTGCAGCCATAGCCGACCAGCTCGAAACCGAGCGCATCGAGATCGGCGCTGAGCCCGGCCTTGTCGAGATAATCGGTGACGACCTGGCTGCCCGGCGCGAGGCTGGTCTTGACCCAGGGCTGCGAGGTGAGGCCCTTGGCGCGCGCCTTGCGGGCGACGAGCCCGGCGGCGACGAGCACGGCGGGATTGGACGTGTTGGTGCAGCTCGTGATCGCGGCGATGACGACATCGCCATGACCGAGATCGTGATTCTCGCCCTCGACCGCGCATCTCTTGTCGGGCGTCTTGCAGGCATATTCGCCTTCGAGCGCGGCGGCGAACTCCTCGTGGAGCTGCGAGAGCAGCACCTTGTCCTGCGGGCGCTTGGGACCGGCGAGGCTCGGCTCGACGGTGGACATGTCGAGCCCGAGCATCTCGGTGAACACCGGCTCGGGCGACCCGGCCTCGTGCCACAGGCCCTGCGCCTTGCAATAGGCCTCGACGAGCGCGATCCGATCCTCGGCGCGGCCCGACAGGCGCATGTAATCGACAGTCTTCGCGTCGATCGGGAAGAAGCCGCAGGTCGCGCCATATTCGGGCGCCATATTGCCGATCGTCGCGCGGTCGGCGAGGCTGAGCGAGGTGACGCCGGGGCCGAAGAATTCGACGAAGCGGCCGACGACGCCCTTGGCGCGCAGCATCTGCGTGACCGTGAGCACCAGATCGGTGGCGGTGATCCCTTCCTTGAGCGCGCCGGTGAGGCGGAAGCCGACGACTTCGGGGATGATCATGCTGACCGGCTGGCCGAGCATCGCCGCCTCCGCCTCGATGCCGCCGACGCCCCAGCCGAGCACACCGAGGCCGTTGACCATCGTGGTGTGGCTGTCGGTGCCGACGAGCGTGTCGGGATAGGCGATCTCGGCCCCGTCCGGCCCCTTGGACGACCAGATGCCGCGGGCGATATATTCGAGATTGACCTGGTGGCAGATGCCGGTGCCCGGCGGCACGACCTCGAAATTGTTGAACGCGCTCTGGCCCCATTTGAGGAATTCGTAGCGTTCGGAATTGCGCTGATATTCGAGCTCGACATTGCGCTCGAAGGCGGTCGGCGAGCCGAATTCGTCGACCATCACGCTATGGTCGATGACGAGGTGGACCGGGACCAGCGGATTGATCTTCTGCGGGTCGCCGCCGAGCCTGGCCATCGCATCGCGCATCGCGGCGAGATCGACGACCGCGGGAACGCCGGTGAAATCCTGCATCAGGACACGCGCCGGGCGATACTGGATCTCGCGCTCGGAGGTGCGGGTCTGCTGCCAGTCAACCAGCGCCTGGATGTCGTCGGTCGTGACGGTGTCGCCATCCTCGAAGCGGAGCAGGTTTTCGAGCAGCACTTTCATCGAGAAGGGAAGCTTCGACACGTCGCCAAGCTTCGCGCCCGCTTTGGCGAGCGAATAATAAGCATAGCTCTTGCCCCCGACATCGAACGTGTCGCGCGTGCCGAGTGTGTCCTTGCCGACGGAGGTCATGTGCAGCTCCCTGCCGATGATGCCAGAATGAATCGGGCCTGACGCCCGATTTCCCCACGCGAGGCACTAGCAAGACGGGGGCGCAGGGGGAAGAGGATCGGCTAGCGGCCACATTCCCTGATGACGGGGCGGCGGGGGGGCTGCTAGGGCGGCGGCGCGCGGCGGTTTCGCGCGCCGAGGGGACATCGACTCATTCGCCAGATCGCCGCCTTGCCCTATCGCACCGAAGGCGCTGCCATCGATGCGCCGGTGCGCGTACTGCTCGTCACCTCGCGGGCCAGCCGGCGCTGGGTGATCCCGAAAGGCAATCAGGCGGCCGGCCTTGCCGCGCACAAGGCGGCCGCGCTGGAAGCGGAGGAGGAGGCCGGCGTCGCCGGGCTGGTCTGTCCGACGCCGCTCGGCTCCTATCGCTACCGCAAGCGCCAGCGCAACGGCGCGTCGCTGATGGTCGATGTCGATGTCTTCCCGCTCGCGGTCAATCGCGAGCTCGATCAATGGAAGGAACAGGCCGAGCGCGAGCGGCGCTGGTTCTCCCTGCCCGAAGCCGCGGAGGCGGTGGACGAGAGCGATCTTCGCGATCTCATCCGTTCCTTCGGCCCATCCGAGTTCAAGGCGGCCGCGCAGCGCCCGTCCGTGCTCGCCGCCGTCGCCAGAAAATCGAGGATCGGCTCCATGTTCGCCTGGTTCCAGCGCCTGCTTCCAAAGACCGGCAATTTCTTCGAATTGTTCGAAGCGCACGCCGTTACGATCTCGGCCGCCGCCGATGCGATGTCGCGCCTGCTCCAGGGCGGATCGGCGGGAGCCGACCATATCCGCGAGATCATCGAGCGCGAGCACGACGCCGACGGGATCACGCGCGAGGTGCTCCAGACGGTCCGCCAGACCTTCCTGACGCCGTTCGATCGCGGCGCGATCACCGGGCTTATCGGCGCGATGGACGACGCGGTCGATGAAATGCAGGCCGGCGCGCAGGCCATCGACCTTTATGAAGTGCGCGAATTCGACCAGGAAATGAAGGACATGGCCGCGATCATCGTCGATGCCGCGCGATTGACCGCGGAGGCGATGCCGCTGCTGCGCGACGTCGGCCGCAACGGCGGACGGCTGCACGAGCTGACCGAACGGCTGGTGCGGATGGAAAGCCATGCCGACGACATCCATACCGCCGGGCTCAAGCGGGCGTTCACCGAGCATGGCGCCAGCGACACGCTGCGCTTCATCGTCGCGCGCGAGGTCTACAAGCATCTCGAGCGGATCGTCGATGCGTTCGAGGATGTCGCGAACGAGATCGACGGCATCGTGATCGACCACGCCTGAGCCGGGGCAGGCCATGCACGACCTCGCTTTCCCGCTGCTGATCGGCCTGATCGTCGTCGCGCTCGCATTCGATTTCCTGAACGGGCTGCACGACGCCGCCAATTCGATCGCGACAGTGGTGTCGACGCGGCTGTTGAAGCCGGTGCATGCGGTCGCGTTCGCGGCGGCGTTCAACTTCGCGGCTTATTTCCTCACCATCGCCTTCCCGAGCCTGCACGCGGTCGCCGAGACGATCGGGCAGGGGCTGATCGACAAGCAGCTGGTGACCCCGGCGGTGGTGTTCGGGGCGCTGATCGGCGCGATGTTCTGGAACGTCGTGACCTGGCTCAAGGGCATCCCCTCCTCGTCGAGCCACGCTTTGGTCGGCGGGATCATCGGCGCCGGCACCGCCCATGCCGGCGTCACCGGCATCCAGTGGAGCGGGCTCGACAAGACGCTGGTCGCGATCGTGCTCTCGCCGGTGCTCGGCATGATCCTGTCGATGCTGATCATGCTGGCGACGAGCTGGCTGTTCGCGCGCACGCCCAGCCAGCGCGCCGAGCGCATGCTTCGCGGCCTGCATTTCGTCTCGTCGGGCGCCTATTCGCTGAGCCACGGCCTCAACGACGCGCAAAAGACGATGGGCGTGATCACCGTGCTGCTGTTCTCGACCGGCCATCTGCACGGCGAATTCGCGGTGCCGCACTGGGTCGCGATCAGCTGCTATATCGCGATGGGTCTGGGCACGCTGACCGGCGGCTGGAAGATCATCGAGACGATGGGCAGCCGGATCACCAAGCTGTCGCAGCACCAGGGGTTCAGCGCCTCGCTTGGCGGATCGATCATGGTGTTCGCCGCCTCGCTGCTCGGCATTCCGGTGTCGACCACGCACACCATCACCGGCTGCGTGATCGGCGTCGGCGTGGCGCGGCGCGCCACGGCGGTGCGCTGGGGCGTCGCCGGCGACGTGATCATCGCCTGGGTGATCACCATCCCTGCCTCGGCCGCGGTCGGCGCGCTCTTCTATTTGCTGACCCAGTTGTTCTGAGCTTCGGCGCCTATTGCGTGTTGGCGGCGGCGAGGCGCGGGCTTGGCGGCAGGCCGGCGCGACGGCGCACATTGGCGGCGGCCTGACGCGAGGCGGCGGCGTTTTTCTGAGCGATATGATTGATCGCCGCCTGCGAGATCGGCGGATCGACCTTCGGCCCATCGCCGCCGCGGCTGACGAGGGCGATGCCGAACAGTGCCAGCACCAGCATGACGCCGGCGAGAACCTGCAGGCGGCGGATGTCGCGCACCTTCACGCGGCGGCTCCGGCGGTCGTTGCGGACAACGTCATGCCGCTTCAGCGCGCGGAGCCGGCCGCTGGTTCCGCGCGCTTAGCGGTGGCCGAGCGCGCCCAAAGCGGCGACGGTCATCGCCTCGGTGGCGGTGGCGATCACCTTCTCGGCGTCCGGCGCCCAGAACGGGCTGTGGAGCGAGGGCAGATGCGCCGCGTCGCCATGGGCGGCGTCCCAGCGGTCCTGCGGCACGCCGCCGACCCAGAAGATCAGGCTTTCGAGTCCGGGAATGGCGAGCCGGTAGCGGCCGAAATCCTCGCCGGCCATGACCGGCCGGGTGGCGCGCACCCGATCCTCGCCGAAATGGGCGCGGAACAGCGCCGTCGTGCTCTGGGTGATTGCGTCGGTATTGACCGTGGCCGGCGTCGCCTCGGCCTCGCGGACCGTCACGTCGGGCATGCGATCGTCGGGCAGGCCGGCGGCGATCGCCTCGCCGCGCGCGATCCGGGCGATGCCGTCGAGCAGCTGGCGGCGGATTTCGGGCGTGTAGCTGCGCACCGTGATCAGCAGCCGCGCCTCATCGGGGATGATGTTGTGCTTGGTGCCGGCCTGGAAGCTGCCGACGGTGACGACGGCGCTGTGGAGCGGGTCGAGCTCGCGGCTGACCAGGGTCTGGAGCGAGGTGACGATCCGGGCGGCGAGCACGATCGGATCGCGCGTCGTGTTCGGCGCCGCGCCATGGCCGCCGACGCCGTGGACAATCATGTCGACGCTGTCGACGTTCGCCAGCGCCGGACCTGGCGAATAGCCGATGATCCCGGCCGGCAAGGTCGCCGAATCGTGGAAGGCGATGGCGACGCTCGGGCGCGGGAAGCGGGTGAACAGGCCGTCGTCGAGCATCGCCTTGGCGCCCTGGCTGGTCTCCTCGCCGGGCTGGGCGATCATGATCAAAGTGCCCGACCATTGCTCCTTCATCGCCGCGAGCCGGCGTGCGGTGCCGACCCAGGTCGCCATATGGGTGTCGTGGCCGCAGGCGTGCATGATCGCGGTGGCGAGGCCCTCGCGCGTGGTGCCGTGCGCCTGGCTGGCGAAGGGAAGGCCGGTCTGCTCGGTGACCGGCAGCGCGTCCATGTCGGCGCGCAGCAGCACGACTGGGCCGGGGCCGTTCTCCATCACCGCGACGACGCCGGTGCCGCCGACATGTTCGGTGACAGTGAAGCCCAGGCGCCGCGCCTCGGCGGCGAGCAGGCCCGACGTCCGCGTCTCCTGCATCGACAATTCGGGATGCTGATGAAGGTCGCGATAAAGCGTCATCAGATCGGGCATGTCCCGCCGGATCGCCGCGGCGAGGGCAGGGTCCGGCGCGGCGCCGGGGGCGGTCTGGGCGGCGAGCGGACTTGTCATGGCGGCTCCCCATAAAATGGCGGCAAGGAATGTGTGTCGCATCGATCGGCCCCCTTTTTGTGTCGCTACTGTCCGCGCGGGACGAGCTCGATCACGTCGAGACGTGATTCGAAATGCGGGCGCGGAAAGACGAGGCGCCAGCGCGCCGCCCCGATCCGCTCGAGCGCGGCGACCTGATCGCGATCGGTGTCGGTGCCGTAACGATAGCCGCGCTGCTCGTCGCCGAGCTGGACGGTGCCGAGGAAGACCATGCGCCGGGTCGTATCGGGAAAGAGGCGGCCGATCGGACGCTGAGAGCCGTTCAGGCGCACGAAGGTGAGCGCGCCGGCGCCGCTGGCCGCGATCCGGCAATGGAAGCGCGGATAATCGACATAGGCAAGGCCGTCCGTCGCCTGCGTCCCGAGCTTCACCGTGCGGCACTCATAATCGCCCGGCGGCGGCGCTGGATCGAGCAATGCCGCATCGGGATCGAACAGCACCCCGCCGGCGGCGATTTCCGGGGCATGGCCGGCGCGCCCCTGGGCGAGCGCCTCGATCCAGGCGCTACGGATCTGGCGCAGGCGCGCCGCATCGTCGGCGGTGATCGTGCGATGCCAGTTGGCGAGCGGCGGCCGGCACGGCTGCGTCGCCGCCGGCGCAGGCGCGGCGGCATCGGGCGGTGGATCGGCGCACAGCAGCAAGGCGGCGAGGAGGAGGGCGCTCATCGCCGCCAGACATGCGACAGCGGGCCGGCAAGGGCAAGGCGATTGGCACGCCACGGTTGCGCTCGCGGGCAGGTAGGTTAGGAGAGGAGGGGATGAGACCCGCTTTGCCGATCGCGAGCCTCGTGCTGGCGCTGACGGCGCCCGCGCTTGGCCAGAACCATCCTACCGCCTCCACGCCGGCGCCAGCCTCGCCGGCCAGCGAGGCGCCGATTCCGACCGTGAACGCGCCGCCGCCCGTGACCGAGGCGCATCCGGCGGCGCCGGCCCAGCCCGATCCGGCCGCGCTCGCCGCCGCGCGTCAGGCGATCGCCACCGCCGACACGCAGCGCGCGCTCCGTGATCCGGCCTATGCCGCCGAGATTCTGGGCGCGCTCGACCTTGCCGGGCCGACCCTGCCGACCAATGCCGACGCGGTCGCGGCGGTGCGGACCTTGCGCCTGCTCGCGCTCGTCGGCGCCCACCGTTTCGACGAGGCTCGGCCGATCGTGGACGCGCTCCTCGAATCACGGCCGCGCGACGCGCAGCTCTATGGCGCGCCGCTGCTCGCCGCCGCCGCGATGGAGGACAAGGCGCTGATCGTGCGTACGGTCGAAGCCGCCAGCCGGAACGTCCCCGGCATCGGCTGGAGCGCGCTGCGCGGACTGTTCAACCGCGACGCGATGGGCGGCCTGCTCGCCGAGCTCAAGACCGATCATGACGAGGCGTTGCGCGCCCGGCTCGCCGCCGCCTTGTTCCGGATCGGCTGGCCCGGCGCCGGCGACCGTGAGACTACCGATGCGCTGCGTCAGATTCTGCTCGACGACCGGCTCGCCCATGACGACCGGCCGGCGGCGGCCGATTATGCGGCGGCGATCACCACGCCGGTGGCGACGCTCTCGCTGATCGTCGACAAACGCTACGATGCGCTGCTGGCGCCCGGCGCGGACCGGATGGCGATGCTCCAGCGCGCGCTCGCGGCGCAGGATCTTGAGACCGCCGGGGCCTTGCAGGGCGCGCCGGCCGATCCACGCCGCGTGCTCGACCGCGCCCGCTATCTGCGCGGCCTGGGCCGCGATGCCGACGCGCTTGCGCTGCTCCGGCCGTTCACCCGCGACGTGCGCGCCACCGTTGCGGCGAGCGAGGAAGGCATGTGGCTGATCAACGAGGCCGCTTATGCGATGGCGACGCTCGGTCGCGAAGGCGACGCGCTGGCGCTGATGCGCCGGCTCGCGGGCCTGTCGATCGACGACAATGGCGCGCTGATCGGCCCGGCGATCAACTATTCGCTGATGCTGTGGGACGCGGGCCGTTACGGCGATTCGCTCAACCAGGCGACGCGGCTCGATCGCGCCGGCGATCATTATGCCAGCCAGTTCGGCCAGATGTGGATCGCGTCATCGATCGCCTGCGCGCTGGCCGGGCTCGGCCGCCCGGCCGAGGCGGCGCCGCAGATCGAGCGGCTGGCCGCCCATGCCGAGCTCAATCCGACCGCTTTGATGCGCGCCTATCTCTGCCTTGGCCGCGATGACGATGCCGCGGCGCTGCTCGTCCACGAGCTCGACGGCGACGATCCGCAGGCGGCGATCCTCGCGCTCCAGGACTATCAGCGCGCGCGCGGCATCGCCCAGACCGGCCCGATCTACGAGCGGCTCGCCGCCCTGCGCGCGCGGCCCGAAGTGCAGGCGGCGCTGGCCCGGGTCGGCCGGGTGCTGAGCCTGCCCTTGTCGCGCACCTACTGGAGCGATTTCTAGGATCGCGGCAGCGTCGCGAACCTATCCCCCGGAAGATAATTGGTTTTGCCGGGCGACATTGGCGCCCGACCCTGCATGCTCGTCGCGCGATCGGCCACTTTCGTCGCTGGCGACGCCAAGGCGAAACATTTCCGCGACAAATCGCTTGATCGGGCCGGGCCGCCTGTTGCACCTTCGTGCGCGGGCGTTGGCTGCGCGCCTTCCAGTTGAGGGGAGACATTGTATGTCGATGAAGACGTTGTTCGCCATTCTCGCCGCCACGGCCGTCGCCGCGGTTCCTGCCGTGGCACAGGATTACAATCAGCGCCCGAACTACACGACGCTGACCATCAATTCGGGCTTCGAGCCCGATCCGCAGACCGTGAACCTGCAATCCGGGGGCAATATCGACGCCTCCTCGATCAGCAGCTCGTGCCGCGGCTTCATCTCCAACGCGCCCGATGTGCGGGTGGTCTATACGCCGGGCCGCTATCCGCTGATCATCTCGGTCAATTCGGACGCCGACACCACTTTGGTCGTCAACGCGCCCGATGGCCGCTGGTATTGCGACGACGACAGCGGCCAGCGGGGACTGAATCCGATGGTGCGGTTCAACAATCCGCAGCAGGGCCGCTACGAAATCTGGGTCGGCACCTATGGCCGCGCCCAGCTTCAGAGCGCCACGCTGGCCATCTCCGAAGTGAGCAGCCAGTAGGCGATTCGACGAAGCGGCCGTCCCGCCGGGGCTGGCCCGGCGGGACGGCCGCTTCGTTCCCTGTCAGGCCGCGGTCCAGCCGCCGTCGATCGAAAGATTGGCGCCGGTGATCGCGGCCGCTTCGTCTTTGCACAGGAAGATCGCGAGCGCGGCGACCTGATCGGGCTGGACGAATTCCTTGGTCGGCTGGGCCGCGAGGAGCACGTCGTTCATCACCTGCTCGCGGGTCAGGCCGCGGGTCTTCATCGTATCGGGGATCTGATTCTCGACCAGCGGCGTCCAGACATAGCCCGGGCTGATGCAGTTCACCGTGATGCCGTCGGTCGCGGTCTCCAGCGCCACCGTCTTGGTGAAGCCGGCAATGCCGTGCTTGGCGGCGACATAGGCCGATTTGTTCGGGCTCGCGACCAGGCTGTGCGCCGAGGCGGTCGAGATGATCCGGCCCCATTTCTTTGCCCGCATCGCCGGCACCGCGAGCCGGGTCGCATGGAAGGCGGCGGTGAGGTTGAGCGCGATGATGAGGTTCCATTTGTCGACCGGAAATTCGTCGACCGGCGCGACATGCTGGGTGCCGGCATTGTTGATCAGGATATCGACCGCGCCGAAGGCATCGGCGGCGGCCTTCATCATCGCCTCGATCTCGTCGACCTTGGTCAGGTCGGCGCCATTGTAAAGCGCCTTGACGCCGTGATCGCGCTCCAGCCCGGCGCGCTCCTTCTCGATCGCGGCGGCGTCGCCGAAGCCGTTGATCACGACGTTCGCGCCTTCGGCGGCGAGCGCCTTGGCGTAAGCGAGGCCGATGCCGGAGGTGGAGCCGGTGACGAGCGCGGTCTTGCCTTTGAGGAACATTGGGAAGCGGTCCTTTCTATTGGGCGAGATCGAAGGCGGCGGTGCGGCCGTCGACGATGTTGCGGGCGAGCAGGGCATCGTGGCGCATCGTCTCGGCGAGCGCGGCGAGGCCTTCGCGCCAGTGATGCTCCATCGTGTCGCGCGAGAATTCGAAATCGCGCGCGCCGCCCTCCCAGCCATGCTTGCGGTAGATCAGGTGGACGATGTTCACCGGCTGTTCGGCGGCGAGACGGGCGACGGCCTGATAATCGGGATCGTCGGCGAACTCGGGCGGGAGCTTGGCGAGCAGCCGCTGCACCGCCTCGCGCGCCTTACGCATCCGCAGCAACTGATCGGTGATCTGCCGGGTGCGGCTGGAATAGCGGATATCCTTCTCGCGCGCATAGACGTCCATGATCGTCTCGGGCAGCGCGCCGCGCGCGGAAAAGAGATCGACCTGGAAGACCAGCATTTCGCCGCGCTGATGATCGAGGATGTAGGACAAGGGCGTGTTCGAGACGAGGCCGCCGTCCCAATAGCAGGCGCCGTCGATCTCGACCGGCGGCAGGCCCGGTGGCAGCGCGCCGGACGCCATGATGTGGCGCGCGTCGATATGATCGGACGTGGTGTCGAAATAGCGGAAATTGCCCGATTCGACATCGACCGCGCCGACCGAGAGGCGCGGGTTGCCGCTGTTGAGCAAATCCCAGTCGACATATTTGTCGAGCGTCGCGGCGAGCGGGGCGCTGTCGTAGAAGCTGAGCGCGCCGGGCGTGCCGGCGGGGGCCATGACCGGGCTCAGCAGGCGCGGCGCGAAGAAGCCGGGCACGCCCTGCATCGCGACAAGGCCGGCGGAGGCGAGATGAACCCATTCGCGCCACTCGCCGCCGCCGACGAACGGCAGCGAGGGCAACGCCGCGGTGACCTCCTCCCAGAAGCCGCGAAGCTTCGCGATTCGCGCGGCGGGCGGGTTGCCGGCGATGATCGCGGCGTTGATCGCGCCGATCGAGATGCCGGCGATCCAGTCGATCTCGATCCCTTTGTCCTCGAGCCCCTGGACGACGCCGCCCTGATAGGCGCCCAATGCGCCGCCCCCCTGGAGGACGAGCGCGACCTGATCTGGCAGCGGCAGCCGATCCGGCGTCTTGGCGCGGCGGCGGCGGGGCGTGGACGAGTCGGCCATATCCGGCTCCCCTCGCGCCCCGGGGAATGATATGCAAGTTGCAAGCGTGTAATTTTTCTGCGGTGCAGCATGGCGCCGCGACCGGGAGGGTGTGATGCGTTTCGGCGACCGGCGGACCAGCGACAATGTGGAATTCCGCGGCGACGACGGCCCGGGCGGCGGCCTGCGGCTCGGCGGCGGCGGGATCGGCGGCGGCATGGCGGGAATGCTGCTGAGCTTCGTGTTCAGCCGCTTCGGCATCGGCGGCGTGATCGTGCTCCTGATCGCGTTCTTCATCTTCGGCGGGCTCGGCAGCCTTGGCGGCGGGGGTCAGCAGGCGGTCGGACCGGCCGACAGACCGGCCCAGACGCAGGGCGCCGCTCAGGGCTGTCAGTCCGGACCCGAGGCGCGCTTCGCCTGCCAGGTGCTCGCGTCGACCGAGGACCGCTGGACCGAGCTCTTCCAGCATATGGGCCGGCGTTACGAGGCCCCGAAGATGGTGATCTACCAGCGCAACTCCAACTCGGGCTGCGGCGCGGCGCAAAGCGCGATGGGACCATTTTACTGCCCGGCCGATCATCGGGTCTATCTCGACCTCGAATTCTTCCAGGAGCTGAGCCAGCGATTCCACGCCCCCGGCGACTTTCCGGAGGCTTATGTGATCGCGCATGAGGTCGGGCATCACGTCCAGACCTTGCTCGGCATCTCCGATCGGGTCCGCGCCGCCCAGCAAAATGCGAGCGAGGCGCAGGGCAATGCGCTCCAGGTCAGGATGGAATTGCAGGCCGATTGCTATGCCGGCGTCTGGGCCGCGACGGAGCGGCAATCACTCGATCAGGGCGATCTCGATGAGGGGCTTCGCGCCGCCGCCGCGATCGGCGACGATACGCTCCAGCGCGCCGCGCAGGGCGTGGTCGTGCCCGAAAGCTTCACCCACGGCACCTCGGCCCAGCGCCAGCAGGCGCTGACACAGGGATTCCAGAGCGGCGATCCGGCGAGCTGCGACAGCTATATGCAGGGCGTTTGAAGACCCAAGCGACGCTCAGTAGCGCGTGAAGCAGAGCCGCGTCGGACGGGTGGTGTCGCCCCGCACCCGGATCGTGGCGCCGATCGGAACCACGAACGGGCCATTGAGCCCCGACGAGTGGAACACCCGCCCGGCATAAGGCGTCTGCCATGACCAGCTATGCTCCGACAGCGCGCCGGCGCCGCCGAACACGGCCAGCGAAAGCGTTCCCGGGCCGTCGGCGGACGCGGTCAACGTCACCCGGCTGAAACTGTTGGCGCATTGCGGCGTGCCGCGCAGGAACGCGGCGATCTCGGTCGCGCCCGCCATCTGCCGCCGCACGAAGGTGAAGCAGCCGTCCGCGCTTTGCGACGAGGCCGACCAATCCGTCGGAATGTCGCCGCAAGAGCGGACATGGGCATGGTGCATGGAAGGATCGAGGACCGGGCCCGCAAGGTTGCAGCCGACCATCATGACCAACGTGGAACACAGGACAGGAAAACGCGCCTTGCCCATTTCGCCCCCCTTTTCGCGGCGTCAGCCCCGAAGCGGCCGCGCAACCGCACGCAGCATAGCGCAGCCGCTCCGTCATCGCCAGTCGCCGGCGGGTCATCGCGCGAAGCGGGAAATGAAAAGCGCCGGCGTGGCGGCTGCTGCCACGCCGGCGCGGATGGACGAGCAAATGGGGAGAGTCGTCCACCTGGCGACGGTCCGCTCGCTGGCGTCTTGCGAACCGTTCGCGAATCGTCTGCCATTATTGAGAATGATTTGCAATAGCTGATGAATGGCCAGCCGCCGATTGCGCCTCAGCGCGGGCGCCGGCCGCCCATGCGCGTTTCGTCGCGAAGGCGTCCGGCCTCCTCAACCGACCGCGCTTTCGATCAGGCCGCCCGTTTCCGGACGGTCAGTTCAAGGCCGAGCGCGCTCAATACGCCGACGAGCGTCTCCAGCGTCGGGTTGCCGTTTCCGGACAGCGCATTGTAGAGGGCCTGCCTGCCGAGACCCGTCTTGCGCGCAATCTCGCTCATCCCCCTGGAGCGCGCGACATCGCCGATCGCGCGCGCGATTTCCTGCGGCGATCCGTCCTCCATCCAGATTTTGAGATAATCGACGATGTCGTCCTCCGACGACAGATAATCGGCGGGATCAAAGGGTTTCGTCTTCAGCACTTTATCAGGCAGCCGCGTAGATCGCGGGACGATAGCGCGCCTCGGGCACAGTCATATTGTTGGCGACCGCCGTTTCGATCCATCCTTCGATGGCCACACGTGCTTCAGCCAGTGCTTCTTCCGGGCTTTCGCCGAACGCCGAGCAGGTCTTGAGATCGGGGACATCAGCGACCCAGCAGCCATCCCGGTCCGACCAGAAAAGATTGATATGATACCGCCTGTCCATCACTCATCCATCGTCAGACCGAACTCCTCCACATTATCAAGAAACTGATCGATCTGATAGGGCTTGGCCATCTTCCCCACGGGCTGGACACTCAGCGGACGCGGAATCGAGGGGTGCTTGTAGATGTGATGGCTGCCTTTGATGCGATCAAGGGTGAAGCCGAAGGCCTCCAGCACACGCTGGAAATCACTGAATTTGATCGCTGTCGGGTTACCGATCAGGCGTTGGTAGAGTTTGGACGGCTTAACCATGCTGCCTCTTAGCTTTGCGAAAGCAGCATTGTTACCGACGTCATGCAGGCGATTGAAATCGGGGGTTATGCTTTAACGTACCGCCGGCCAAGTGCCACTACCGCTTCCATTTCCTTTGCGTCTTCCCGTAGCGCATTTTCCGCGTCCCCGGCTTGCCCTCGTTGGAATGCCCCACTACTGGCGCCCGGCTCTGTTCGGTCGCCAGCCCGAGTTCTCCCGCCTCCAGCCGCCGGATTTCGTCGCGGAGGCGTCCGGCTTTCTCGAATTCGAGGTCTGCGGCGGCCTTTCTCATGCGGCGTTCCAACTCCTCGATATAGGCGCGCAAATTGTGGCCGACGAGGTGCGGGGCCTCCTCGTCGCCAGTGTCGATCGTGACGCTGTCGCGGTTGGAGACATCGGCGAGGATGTCGGCGATGTCGCGTTTGATCGTCATCGGCGTGATGCCGTGCTCGGCATTATACGCTTCCTGCTTTTCGCGGCGGCGATCGGTCTCGTTGAGCGCGCGCTCGATCGAGCCGGTCTTGCGGTCGGCATAGAGGATGACCTTGCCCTCGACGTTGCGGGCGGCGCGGCCGATCGTCTGGATGAGCGAGGTTTCGGAGCGCAGGAAGCCTTCCTTGTCGGCATCGAGGATCGCGACCAGACCGCACTCCGGGATGTCGAGTCCCTCGCGCAGGAGGTTGATACCCACCAGCACGTCGTAGACACCGAGCCGCAAGTCGCGGATCAGCTCGATCCGCTCCAGCGTCTCGACGTCCGAGTGCATGTAGCGCACGCGCAGTCCCGCCTCGTGGAGGAATTCGGTGAGATCCTCCGCCATCCGCTTGGTCAGCGTCGTGACGAGGGTGCGATAACCCTTGGCGGCGGTCGCCTTGGCCTCGGCGATGAGATCGTCGACCTGATCCTCGACCGGCCGGATCTCGACCGGCGGGTCGATGAGGCCGGTGGGGCGGATGACCTGCTCGACGAAGACGCCCGACGCCTGCTCCATCTCCCACGGGCCGGGCGTCGCCGAGACCGCGACCGTCTGTGGGCGCATCACATCCCATTCGTTGAAGCGAAGCGGCCGGTTGTCGATGCAGCTCGGCAGGCGGAAGCCATATTCGGCGAGCGTGATCTTGCGGCGATGGTCGCCGCGCGCCATCGCGCCGATCTGCGGCACCGTCTGGTGGCTCTCGTCGACGAACAGCAGGGCATTGTCGGGGAGATATTCGAACAAGGTCGGCGGCGGCTCGCCGGGGAGGCGGCCGGTGAGGAAGCGGCTGTAATTCTCGATGCCGGCGCATGATCCGGTCGCGGCGATCATCTCCAGGTCGAAATGGGTGCGTTGCTCGAGCCGCTGCAATTCGAGCAGCTTGCCCTCCGCCTCCAGCTCCTTCAGGCGCTCGCCAAGTTCGTGCCGGATCGCTTCCATCGCCTGCTTGAGCGTCGGGCCGGGCGTCACATAGTGGCTGTTGGCATAGACGCGGATGTAATCGAGGTTCGCCGCTTTCTTGCCGGTCAGCGGATCGAATTCGACGATCTCCTCGATCTCGTCGCCGAAGAAGGAGACGCGCCAGGCGCTGTCCTCATAATGCGACGGGAAGATCTCCAGATTGTCGCCTTTCACCCGGAAGTTGCCGCGCGCGAAGCCCTGGTCGTTGCGCTTGTACTGGAGCGCGACGAGCTTCCTCACGATCTCGCGTTGATCGACGCTCTGGCCCTTCTTCAGATCGAAGATCATCGCCGAATAGGTCTCGACCGATCCGATGCCGTAAAGGCAGGAGACCGAGGCGACGATGATGACGTCGTCGCGCTCCAGCAGCGATCGGGTCGCCGAATGGCGCATCCGGTCGATCGCCTCGTTCACCGAGCTTTCCTTCTCGATATATGTGTCGGATCGGGGGACGTAGGCCTCGGGCTGGTAGTAATCGTAATAAGAGACGAAATATTCGACCGCATTGTCCGGAAAGAAGCTCTTGAACTCTCCGTAGAGCTGGGCGGCGAGGATCTTGTTGGGGGCGAGGATCAGCGCGGGGCGCTGCAATTCCTCGATCACCTTGGCCATGGTGAAGGTCTTGCCCGATCCGGTGACGCCGAGCAGGACCTGCGTCTTCTCGTCGGCCTTCATCTGATCGACCAGCTCGGCGATCGCCGCCGGCTGGTCGCCCGCCGGCTGGTAACCCGAGACGACCCGGAACGCCTTGCCGCTCTCGACCTTTTCGGGCCGCCGCGGACGGTGCGGCACGAACGCTACGTCCGTTTCCGGCTCGGCGAGGCTGGTGCGAATCTGGATGGCCATGTTCCCGATATGGTCCCGGGACGGGCCCCGCGCAACGCCGCCGATTCAGTGGATGGTGCGCGAGAGGCGGTTGGGTTAGCTTCCCGGGCGAGGGGAACGCAGGGGAGAGATTGCATGAAGCGCAGCATCGTCTTTGCCGCAGCCGTGACGCTGGCGGCCTGCTCGGGCCACGGCGCGGGCAACAATCAACAGGCCGGAAGCTCCGGCGGTGTGACCGGCGCGGTCTCCAACGCGGTTTCGGGCGCCGTCTCCGCCGTGGGCGCCGGCGCTTCCCATATCCAGCCGGGCCGCTGGGAAACGACGGTGCGGATCGTTCGCCTGGACATGCCCGACGCCCCGCCGCAGATGCGGGAGCGGTTGAACCGGCCGACGACGAGCACGGCCTGCGTTACCCCGGAACAGGCCGCCGACCCCTTCCAGAACATGACGCAGGGAATGGAGGGCCAGGGCTGCAATTCAAACAATTTCAGCATGGCGAACGGGCGCATTTCCGGATCGATCAACTGTCCGGCCATGCAGATGAGTTTCAATGGCACGTTCACCGCGACGACCTATGACGCGACCGTGCAGGCCCATTCGAGCCAGGGTGGCCACACCATGGATATGGAGACGCACTCCACGGCGCGTCGTGTCGGCGAGTGTAACGGGACCGAAGACACGGGCGGCGCGCGGGGTAGCGATTCGGCGCCGCCGCCGGCCGCCCCCGGCGGGGCGGGGGGGAAATAGAGCGTCGGCTGAAGGAGCCGCCGCCGCCCGCTCTGGCCAATCGCCCGCCGCGGCGCTAGCCTCCCCGGCATAACAACAGGGGGAGGATGGGATGCGGGCATTTTTGTTCGTGCCGCTGCTGGCGTTGGCCGGCTGCGGCGATGGTGGCGCGCCGGCACAGAATGACGCGCCGGTGGAAGTCGCGCGGATCGCCGCGGGATCGTGGACGTTGGAAAGCAACGTCACCCAGTTCACGAAGACCGACAATGGCACGCCGGCGATCGACACCCCGGTCGGCACCCATGCGACCGAGACGGTCTGCGTCGGGCCGGACGACACGCCGCCGCCCGCTTTGTTCGGCGGTGCCGGCAATGATTGCCACGGCGACAGCCTCTATGCCCGCAACGGCAGGCTGAGCGTCCAGATGATCTGTCGGCGCGAGGGGCTCTCCGGCAACGTCCTGATCGGCGCGAATGGCAGCTTCACCGCCGACACGATCGAATATGATCGCGACCTGCGTACGCAACTGGTCGGCGACGGCGACGTGGCCATGACGGTCCATGTGACCGGCCGGCGCACCGGCGAATGCGCGCCGGACAGCGGTGCCGCGGGCAATGCCAGCACGGCGGCCGGCAATCATGCGGGCTGAGTGAAGGGACGGGCGGCGCTCCTGCTGGCAATGCTCGCGCTGGCGGGCTGCCGGCGTGAGGCGCCGCCGCCGCGCGCCATGAGCCGCGCCGAGGTGGCCGACGTGCTCGGCCGCCTCGGGATCGCGCCCGGCCTGTGGGAGATGCGGACCGCCATCGTCGATGCGGCCGGGCCGAACCTGCCGGTCGAGGCGCGGCGGCGCATGATCGGGCCGCGGCCGACGATCCGGCATTGCATCACGCCGGAGCAGGCGTCGCGGCCGGCGGATCATTTCCTCTCCGGCGGCGGCCGGCCGGGCTGCACTTACCGCGGCTTCGCGCTCGCCGGACCGCGGCTGACCGGCACGACGATCTGTCCGGGCGTGACGACGCGCATGTCCGGCACCTATCGGCCGCGCGGCTTCGACGCGCGGATCGAGATCGACCAGCGCATGCCGGACGGCGCGATCCTGACGCTGAGCGTGGCGAGCCTTGGCCGACGGATCGGGGCATGCCCGGAACAAAGCCCTTTGCGGCCCGCTGGAGCCGTGAGGGAGGTGCCGTCGGCTTGAACATTCGCGCGATCGTGAATCAGGGCGGTGGATCGGCCGGCGCGGATGCCGTCGGCCGGCTGCGCGCGGCGTTCGCCAAGGCCGGCGCGACGGTCGAGGTCGTAGCGACGGTGCCGGACGATCTCGCTCGCGCCTGCGCCGAGGCGGCGGCCGCGCCCGGCGTGGACGTGGTCGCGGTCGCCGGCGGCGACGGCACGCTCGGCACCGCCGCGGCGGTGCTGGCCGGGAGCGGACGGCCGCTCGGCATCCTGCCGCTTGGCACGCTCAACCATTTCGCGCGCGACGCGGGCATCCCGCTCGACCTCGAAGGCGCGGTGGCGGCGATCGTCGAGGGACAGCCGAAGGCGGTCGACATCGCCGAGGTCAACGGCAAGGTCTTCGTCAACAACAGCTCGGTCGGCCTTTATCCGCACATGGTGCGGCTGCGCGAGGCGCAGCAGGACGGCGGCCGGTCGAAGCGCCTGGCCATGCTCGTCGCCAGCCTCGCCACCTTGCGCTCGTTCCGCAAGCACCGTCTGTGGATCAGCGCGCCGGGGTTGGAGGCGCCGATCGAGACGCCGATGCTGTTCGTCGGCAATAATCGCTACCGGGTGAACCTGTTCGGCCTCGGGCGGCGCGAGGCGATCGATGCGGGCGAGCTGTGCCTCTACGCGATCCGCGCGCACAATCGGGCGCGCCTGCTCTGGGCGGGGCTGCGCGGCATTTTCGGGCGCTTGGACCAGCAGCGCGATTTCGTCACGGCCTATGTGACCGAAGCCGAAATCTCGTCGGACCGCGCCCGACTCGGCGTCGCCACCGACGGCGAGCAGGCCTGGATGGAAACACCGCTCATCTATCGGATAAGACCGAAGGCGCTGACGATCATGGCACCACAAAAATAGGGACAGTCCCTATTTTATGCTGGTGGAACGCTGAGCGTCTGGCCCGGCTCGGGCGTGAGGAAGCGGTCGGGCGCGATGCCCTGATCGCGGGCCAGCGCGGCGATCGCCCGAGGCGGCGCGTCGATCGGCTCGAAGCTGAGCGGGAAAGTGCCCCAGTGGACGCCGAGCGCGCGAGTGGGGTTCAGCATCCGGAAGATGCGGAAGGCCTCGGCCGGATCGACATGGTTGGAGTGCATCACCGCGCGCGGCTGCCAGGCGCCGATCGGGATGATCGCAAGCCGGAACGGGCCGTGTGCGGCGGCCGCGCGCACCCAGGCGCCGTCGCCCCAGGCGGTGTCGCCGGCGAAGAATATCCTTCCCGCCGGCGTTTCGATTGTGAAGCCCGACCACAATGCGCGGTTGCGATCGGCGAGCCAGCGCGAGCTCCAGTGATGGACGCGCTCCACCGTCACCGCATAGGCCTCGCCGCAGCGCCAGGGGCCGGCCGCGCAGACCGGATGGCCGGAGACGATGCCGCCATCGGCGCGCTGGATGAAATGCCCGCCCCAGTCGAAGGCCAAAGCGGGGATGCCGTTGCGCCGCAGGATCGTGTCGTTGCCGAGGCTGGTGACGATGCGGGGCCGATCGCGGGCCCACAGCCGTTTCAGCGTCGCGATGTCCATATGGTCGTAATGATCGTGGCTGATCACGACGAGGTCGATTTTCGGCAGGTCATCGAAGCGCACGCCGGGTTCGCGCACCCGCTTCGGCCCGATGAAGGAGAAAGGCGAGGCGCGTTCCGACCAGATCGGATCGGTGAGGATATTGAGCCCCGCCGTCTGCACCAGCACCGTCGAATGGCCGATCCAGGTGACGCGCATGTCGTTGCCGGTCACGCGGCGCGGCGGGACCGTGGGATGGACCGGCACGCTTGCCGGCCAGGGCGTGCGGTCGCGCCCGGCCAGCCAACGGGTGATCGCGCCGCTTGGCCGCGAGACGACCGCGTCGGCATCGGGATTGAAGAAACGCTGACCATTGAAATGATCGCTGACGGGCCCCTGATAATAGATGCGGTCGAGGAATGGCGGGACGAGCGTCGGCGCGAAGCAGAGCGCGACGAGGAGGAAGAGCAGGCCCGTGCCGAGCCAGCGAAGGACGCGCCTCATCGCGACAGCGTGAACCCCGCCGGCGCGCGATCCTCGGCATGCTCCTCATGATACATGTCGAAGACGAGCCGGGTTTCGGCGCCGGCGCACCGGACCGGATAGGCGCCGGTGACGGTGCCGAAGCCGCCGACGCCGCCTTCGCCGCGCGCCCCGATATGCGGCACGCTGCCGTCGGGGCAGCGCAGGCGGCCGAGATAGGCATGCTCGCCCTCGGGCCCGCCGACCCGGATCGGATTTTCGAGCGTGCCGAGCGGATGCTGTTCGGCAATGCGGATCTGCGCCAGCTCCTCGTCCTCCGGGCTGTCACGATTGACCTGGCGCAGCATCTGTTCGGGCGTCGTGCCCTGACGCTGGACGGGCTGGGCTAGGGCGGGCACGGCCAAAACCACAAATAGAATCGGAAGGCGGCGCATGAAAACTCCTGAGATTTCAGGTCACAATCTGGAGCCGCCCCAGCAGGAGCACAAGATCGAAATTCGGAGAGATCTCTGGCCAGGAAATTTCATCAAGTCTGTGTGACGGTTAGACGCTATTCCCTCAATTCCGTGATGCATCCGCTCCGACATTTCAGACGGCCGGAAAACTGATTTCATCGTATAGAAAAGCAGCGAAACCAAGTGGGCAGGTCAAAAACCGAAAAAGCTGACCCCACAATGTTCTTGGACGATGTCTAGTGTCGCGACCGCTTCGCCATAAATGCCAAGCAAAGCGCGTATAGTCTGCCATGATTTTCGTTACTCGTACGGGCGCTCTAAAGAACCATCGCCAGTCGTTGTCGAGGAAATCCGCCGCCATATAGCATCGCCCCTCGGCCATGTTGCGCATCTTGGCCACCGTCTTTCGGCTATGAATCAGAGAATCCTGCTCAACATGATAGACGCGCAGTATATCGTTCACATAGCGGGTTCGGTATTTGCGGGCGATCGCGTTCCAAACCAGTCCTTCGGCAACAAAGCCCTCAATGAATTCAGGAAACGGGTAGTCGCGCAATATGGCGGTGCGCTGGAATCCCCATTTTTCGCCGCCGATGCCATCACTAAGTGTCAAGTGCAGGCAATCGCTGTCATAGGGAGATGTCGGGTAGCGATCTCCGACGACGTTCCCCTGTTCGTCGGCGCAAAGTCCGGTGATGCCAACATAGGCTGCGCGTTCTTCGAGGGGAATCGCGAACCATCGATCGCGAAGGATGTCCAAGGCCGTTGGGGGCGCCGTGTCGTCGCTGTCCCAGCAGATGAAAAGCTCCCCTCGGGCCTCCCGCACGCCGCGGTTGAATGCCGTCTTCTTGTGCCCGTGGACCTGGTGAAAGTAGCGGATCGGGAAATCCGCTTTGCGCGCCCAGGCCGTGATCAAGTCAGCCGTGTTGTCGGTTGAGCCGTCATCGACCACGATCCATTCAAAATCGCGGAGGCTTTGGGCAGCGATGCTTTCGTAAACGCGCTGCAGGGTATGTGCGCGGTTGTAGGTTGGCGTGAAAATAGTGAAGAGCGGCAGTGTCACGAGCAGCGATCCGGCTTCGCCTTATCCGGAGGGAAGATGATGAATCCTCGAACGGTCAGCATGTCGTTGGTATCGACATAGCCATAGCCGCCAGCAACAGCAGGGCGACCGCGGCAAAGGAGTGGGCGCGGATACCGACAGGCTGCTGAATAATTACGTGATGGCATTCGTGCTCGGTCACCTGATTTGCGCGAAGCGGTTTTTCTTAGGGTCGCGGATCACTTTCGTCGAGCACCCGATTGGTTTCATGTCGTCCGAAAGGATCGCGTGGACGCCCAATCGCTATCTCGCCGATCAATGAAAATCGCGCGATCGGATGCGGATGCCGCCGTCGCGGCTGGCGAGAAGCGTCGGGTTCGTCGCTTTGCGCTCGCGCGGATCATGGCCGCCGTTGCGAGCGGCATCGGGCGGCATCCGCTTCACCGGGAAATCCATCTCGCCGACGCGGGCGAGCAAGGGCGTCAGATCCTCGATCGTATCGGTGACGACATGGATCACCTTGCCCTCGCGCTGGAGCGTGCCGTGGATCGCGATCATCGCCGCCGACAGGATGACGCGCCGGTTCGCCTCGAAGATACGCTGCCACACGATCGCATTGGCGATGCCGGTCTCGTCCTCCAGCGTGATGAAGGTGACATTGCTCTTGCCCGGTCGCTGGCGGACGAGGACGATGCCGGCGATCGTCACCTTGTCGCCGTCCTTGAACGACGCGAGCCGGCCGGATGGCGTGACGCCGCGCCGCGCGAGATCGGGACGAAGGAAGGCGACCGGGTGGCGGCGCAGCGAAAGCTGGACGGCGCGATAATCCTCGACGACCTCGCGGCCTTCGGTCAGCGGGGTCAGCGCCACTTCGGGCTCGTTCGCCCGCGCTTCGGCGGCGGCGAAGAGCGGCAGCGCCGGTCCGCTTAGGCCCCTTATCCGCCATAACGCCTGACGCCGATCGAGCCCCAGGCACTGGAACGCATCGGCATCGGCGAGCTTCTCCAGCGCGGCGGTGGGGACGCCGGTACGGTGGACCACGTCCTCGATGGAGGCGAACGGCGCATCCATCGCCGCCGCCGCGATCGCAGCGCCGTGCGCGTTGGAGAGGCCCTTCGCCATCCGCAGGCCGAGGCGAAGGGGCCATAATGCCCCCTCTCCTTCTTGCGGGAGAGGGTTGGGGTGAGGGGCCGAGCGAAGCGAGGCAACTGACTCCGAAAAGAAAGGAAGGCCCTCACCCTGCCCTCTCCCGCAAGCGGGAGAGGGTTCCAAAGTGCAGTCCCACCGGCTCGCATTTACACACACCGGCCGTATCTCCACCCCATGTTCCCGCGCGTCGCGGACGAGCTGGGCGACGCCATAGAAGCCCATCGGCTGGGCGTTGAGGATCGCCGCGCAGAAGACATCGGGATGGTGGCATTTCATCCAGGACGATGCATAGGCGATCTTGGCGAAGCTGGCGGCGTGACTTTCGGGGAAACCATAGCTGCCGAAGCCCTCGATCTGCTTGAAGGTCCGTTCTGCGAAGTCGCGCATATAGCCGCGCTTCACCATGCCTTCGACCATGTCGTCGTGGAATTCGCTGACGCCGCCGGTCGTTTTGAAGGTCGCCATCGATCGGCGCAGGGCATCGGCCCTGGCCGGCGAAAATCCAGCGCCGACGATCGCGACCTTCATCGCCTGCTCCTGGAAAAGCGGCACGCCGAGCGTTTTTTCCAGGACCTCCTTCAATTCCCGCTTGGGATATTGCGGTGTCTCCTTGCCCTCGCGCCGGCGCAGATAGGGATGGACCATATTGCCCTGGATCGGCCCCGGGCGGACGATCGCGACCTGGATCACGATGTCGTAAAATTCCCTTGGCCTCAGGCGCGGCAGCATCGACATCTGCGCCCGGCTCTCGATCTGGAAGACACCGATCGTATCGGCCTCGCACATCATGTCGAAGACCTCAGGATCGTCGGTCTGCATTTCGGGCGAGGCGAGGGTCAGCCTTTGCCCCTTATGCTCGGCCAGAAGATCGAAGGCGCGGCGCATGCATCCCAGCATGCCGACGCCGAGGATATCGACCTTCATGATCTTCAATTCCTCGAGATCGTCCTTCTCCCATTCGATCACCCGCCGATCCGCCATCGTCGCATGCTCGATCGGCACGAGATCGTCGAGCCTGTCGCGGGTGAGGACGAAGCCGCCGGGATGCTGCGAGAGATGGCGCGGCGTGCCGACGAGCCGGCGGGTGAGCTCAAGCGTGAGCGCGAGGCGCGGATCGTCCTTGTCGAGCCCGAGCTGGGCGACATGACGTTCGGCGACGCCGTCGTTCGACCAGCCCCAGACCTGGCCGGAAAGCGCGCCGGTCACGTCGTCCGGCAGACCGAGCACCTTGCCGATCTCGCGCACCGCGCGGCGCGTGCGATAGCGCACGACGACGGCGGTCAGCGCCGCATGGCGATGGCCGTAGGTGTTGTAGATCCACTGGATCACCTCCTCTCGGCGCTCATGCTCGAAATCGACATCGATGTCGGGCGGCTCGTCGCGGTCGTCGGAGAGGAAACGCTCAAACAAGAGCTTGTGCGCGACCGGATCGATCGAGGTGATCCCAAGCACATAGCAGATCATCGAATTGGCGGCCGATCCGCGGCCCTGGCAGAGGATCTCCTGGCTTCGGGCGAACTGGACGATCGAATGGACGGTTAGGAAATAAGGGGCATAACGCCAGTGCGCGACTTGTTTGAGTTCATGGGTGAGCAATCGGCGATAACGCGGTTCCGGCTTGCCTCCGAACTTCCGGTTGAGCGCCATCCAGGCCATCCGTTCGAGTGCTTTCTGCGGCGAACGGCGGGTCATCACGATCTCATCGGGATATTGATAGCCGAGCTCGCGCATCGAAAATTGACAGCGATCGGCGATATCGGCGGTCGCCTGGATCGCATCCGGAAAGCCGCTGAAGCGCCGCTCCATTTCCTCGGGACTCTTCAGATAACGATCTGCAAAACGCTCGCGGCGGAAGCCGAGTTCGTCGATCGTGCATTTTTCGCGGATCGCGGTGACGACGTCCTGGAGCATCCGCTTGTCGGGGCTGTCGTAGAGCACGTCGCCGGTGGCGAGCGGACGAACGCCGTGGCGGCGGGCGAGTTCGTCCAAGGCATGAAGCCGCGTCGCCTCGCCCGGCCGGCGGCGATGGGTGAGCGCGAGATGAGCACGATCGGCGAAGATATCGGCCATTTGCGCGAGCGCGATCTCGGTGACGCGGTCGGCCTCGTCGGGCACGAGCGCCGCAACGAGGCCCTCACTCCACGCCGCGACGTCCTCCCAGTGGAGGAAGCACTGCCCCTTCTCACCCTTGGAGCGGTCGGCGCGCATCTTGCCCGCGGTGAGCAGCCGGGTGAGCCGAGACCAGGCGGCGCGGTCCTCGGGCCAGACCAGCAGACCGGTCCCGTCCATGAGGTCGAGCCGGCAGCCGGCGACGAGCCTGACCCCGGTCTCGCGGCTCGCGCGCAATGCCTTGACGAGCCCGCCCACGGTGTTGCGATCGGCGATGCCGAGCGTCCCGCAGCCGAGCGACGCGGCCGCGGCGAACAGCTCCTCCGCGCTGGAGACCCCGCGCAGGAAGCTGAAATGCGTCGCGGTCTGGAGCTCGACATAGGCGGTGGAAGAGTGGGTCATGCGAAAATGCCGTGCATGTGCCAGGTGAGATCGCCGCTGCCGGGCAGGTCCGGATCGCCCCTGCGGAACAGCCAGAAGCGTTGGCCGTCTTCGGATTCGAGCTGGAAATAGTCGCGGATCGCCGCCCTCTCGTCGGCGCGGCGCCACCATTCGCCATGGACCCGCTCGGGGCCGTCTCCAGCGGCGACCTTGTAGGCCCGGCCGCGCCAGGTGAAGCGGACCGGCGCACCGTCGGGATGCTCGGCCATGACGAAGCTTACCGGTTCGGGCGGGGAAAGCAGGCAAACGGGGCGGGGCCACCCCGGCCAGCCCGCCGCTGGCAAGAGCGGATCGGCGCGCGCCACGCTGCGCTCCGGAAGGTCGCTTTCGATGGCCGAAAAGCGGAAGACGCGCCGCCGTCCCAACCGGACGGCGAGGCAATCGATCAGGTCGGCGAGATCCGATGCCTTGCGTCCGGCCAATCCGCCATCGATCGGCTGGGCGTCGAGCGGCTCGACCCGGGCGGCGACGAGGCGGAGGCTTTCGAGGCCGAAGCCGGGCTCCAGCCGCTCGATCCGCGCCGCCATCAGCCGGAGGAGATGGGCGCCGTCGCGGGTGGCGCGGGCGGTGCCGATCGTCGCGCGCTGCGTCTCTCCATCGACACGCTCGCAGGCGAGATCGAGGCGGCGGACGCCGAGGCCGGCCTCTTCGAGCAGCGGCACCAGCCGACGCATGCCTTCGCCCAGTGCTTCCTCGATCGCCTCTGGCGTCGCGATCGGCTCGAGGAAGCGGAGCAGGATGGCGGGCGGCTCTTCCGGAATGATCGGGTCGAAGGGTTCGCCGACGCGACCGAACGCCTGATCGAGCCGGGTCAGGAGCGCGCTCCCGAAGCGGCGCTGGAGAGGGCCGCGCGGCATCGCCGCGAGCGCGCCGATCGTTTCGACGCCGAGACGGCGAGCGGCGTCCAGGATGTGGATGTCGAGCCGCAAGGCCGAAAGCGGGAAGGACGCGAGCGCGTCCCGCTCGCCATGTTCCGGGCAAAGCGTCAGCGGCGCCTCGCCATGGCGGGCGAGCGCATGGGCCGCGCCGGGGCTGCCGGCGATGGCAATGCGGGCATCGAAGCCGAGACGGCGGCAGAAGGCGAGGATGCGCGCGCACATCCGCTCTTCCCCGCCAAAGAGGTGTGCGACGCCGGTGAGATCGAGCCACAGCCCGTCCGGCCCGGACGGCGCGGCCCGCGGCGTCCAGCGCCGGGCGGCGAAACAGGCAAGACGAGTCAGCCAGGCGGCGTCGCCCTCAAGATCGGCATCGCGCACGATAAGGCCGGGCACGAGGATTCGCGCCTGGGCGAGCGGCATGCCGGGCGCGAGGCCGAGCGCGCGCGCTTGTGCCGAAGCGGCGGCGAGGACGATCCGGTTGCCATCCTTGAGCGCAGTGACGAGCGCCGCGCCGCCGTTCGGGCGGACGACGAGGCTGGACGGCGGCGCCGCGCGCGCCCAGCGCGCGCCGGGGCGCCAGCCGCCGCCGCGCGCGGCGACGAGCACGGCATCGGAGCTTGGATGCCGCGCTTCAGGCGGCGATGCGATCCGCTCGGCCCGCCGGATCCGCGCGATCGCGAGATCCGGCAGGAAGAGCGAGGCGACCCTCGCCATCGGGCGCCTCCAGCAGCCATTGATGGGGTGGTCCGCCGCGCTGGCGGACCAGATCGACCTGCCATCGGGCGCGCCCCACACCCGCATAAGGCAAGGCCGCCGACGGCGCGCAGCCGATCCGCCAGCGGGTGACCGCGCTCGACGGGACGCCGAGCGGATCGCCGCCTTGCCGGCGCCAGCGCCGCAACAGGAAGGCCGTCGTCCCGTTTTCCTCGGCGGCGAGCTGGAGCCGGCGCACGCTCGCCATGTCGGCGCGGGAAATCTCGCCCGCCACCGCGGCGAGGCCGCCATGACGCAATCCGTCCTCCATCACCGCCAGCGTCTCGGCATCGTCGCGGCAGGCGGCATAGAAGACGCGATCGGGAGTCAGCCCGGCGCCGGCCAAGCCGGGCGCGAATGGGCCGGGCCCGGTCAGCGCCCAGAGCGCCTGTCCGCCGCTCTCCCTCGAAAACCGCGCCGCGAGCGCGGCCAGGAAAAGCGCCGCCGCCGCCGCATCGCCGGGCGCATCGCTCGCCGCCGCCGCCTCGTGCAGCGCCGAAGCTGCCAATCCGCCGCCGGCGAGCCGATCGTCCACCTCGGCGATCCCGAACGGCACCATCCGGCCAGCGGTGGCGCGGCCGGACTGCTCGATCGCGCGCACGGCGGCGCGCAGCGCGGCAAGCGCGGCGGCCGGCGCGGGCGGCAGGGTGCGACTCGGGATCATGTTCCTGATATGTTCTGACTCTGTCCCGCTAGAGTCAAGCCAGCGCCTTCGCCCGTCTCCCGATCGCGCGCAGTTCCCCGACGAAGCGCGCATATTCGGCCTCGCGATTGTCGCGCGCGCGCAGCAGGAAACTGGGGTGGATCGTCACCCACAGCTCGCCGATCTCCGGCAGCTCATGACCGGCGCCGCGCAGCCGGCCGATCGTCACGATCTTGCCGAACAAGGCGCGGGCCGCCGTCGCGCCCAGCGCGACCGTCACCGCCGGCTGGACCAGCGCCAGTTCCTGCTGAAGCCACCAGCGGCAGGCGGCGATCTCGCCGCCATCGGGCTTGTCGTGGATGCGCTTTTTGCCGCGCCGGACGAACTTGAAATGCTTGACCGCATTGGTGGCGTAGGTGCGCCGCCGATCGATCCCGGCCTCGGCCAGCGCCTTGTCGAGCATTCGTCCGGCGGGACCGACGAAGGGATGGCCGGCCAGATCCTCCCGGTCCCCAGGCTGCTCGCCGACGAACAGGATCGCCGCATCGACCGGCCCTTCGCCGAACACGGTCTGGGTGGCATGTTTGTAGAGGTCGCAGCGCGTGCATTGCGCCGCTTCCTCGCGGAGGTCGCCCAATGTTGCCCGGGCGTTGGAGAGACGATCGGCCATGCCGCTCCAACGTTGCACGGCTCGCCTTTCTCCTGCCGATGTGGGAGGAGGGGCGCGCTTTGCAGTTTGGGAGAGTGAAGATGGCGCAGGCGAGTCTCGGGGCGGCGTTGTTTACCGACAAGGCGCTGGAACGAAACGCGGTTCTGCTCATCGTGCTGCTTGTCTGCATCGCCTTGCTTGCGATCGGGTTCGACGGTCATCCTTATTGGCTGTGGGGCCTGGTCCTCGCCGGACCGCTGGCGCTGATCGGGCTCTACGATCTCGTCCAGCGGCACCATTCGCTGCGCCGCACCTATCCGATCACCGCGCGGGTGCGCTGGTTCTTCGAATGGCTGCGGCCGTTCCTTCGCGCTTACATCGTCGAGAGCGATCTCGACGGCCGGCCGTTCAGCCATGACGATCGCGCGCTCGTTTATGCCCGCGCCCATGCCGCCGAGGACGCGCATCCGTTCGGCACCGAACTCGACGTCTATTCGGGCGAATATGAATGGCTCGCCCATTCGATCGCGCCTAATCCGGCCGCGCCCGGCGACAGCCGCGTCACGGTTGGTACCGAGCAATGCGGCAAGCCCTATCAGGCCTCGCGGCTCAACATCTCGGCGATGAGCTTCGGCGCGCTTTCGGCCAACGCGATCGAGGCGCTCAATCTCGGCGCGAAGATCGGCGGCTTCTATCACGATACCGGAGAGGGCGGGCTTTCGCCTTATCATCTCAAGCATGGCGGCGACATCGTGTGGGAGCTTGGCTCGGGCTATTTCGGCGCGTGCGACGGCAAGGGCCGTTTCGATCCGGAGCTGTTCCGCGACCGCGCCGCGAACGATGCGGTGAAGATGGTCGAGATCAAGCTGAGCCAGGGCGCCAAGCCGGGCCATGGCGGCCTGCTTCCCGGCGCCAAGGTCTCGAAGGAGATCGCCGAGACGCGCGGCGTGCCGGAGGGCGTGGACTGCCAATCCCCCGCCGCGCACAGCGCCTTTTCGACCCCGCGCGAGCTGGTCGAATTCGCCGCGAAGCTGCGCGATCTCGCCGGCGGCAAGCCGGTCGGGATCAAATTATGCATCGGCTATCCGCACGAATTCTTCGCGGTGGCGAAGGCGATGCTGGCGAGCGGAATCCTGATCGACTTCGTCGTCATCGACGGCGCGGAAGGGGGTACCGGCGCCGCCCCGACCGAGCTTTCCGACCGTGTCGGCATGCCGCTTCGCGAAGGGCTGATGATCGCGCGCAACGCCTTGGTCGGCACCGGACTCAAGCGACAGGTGAAGCTGGTCGCGTCCGGCAAGGTCGCGAGCGGCGCGGCGATCGCGATGAATTCCGCATTGGGCGCCGACTGGTGCAACGCCGCCCGCGCCTTCATGTTCTCGCTTGGCTGCGTCCAATCGATGCGCTGCCATACCGATACGTGCCCGACCGGGGTCGCGACCCAGTCGCCCGCCCGCCAGCGCGGCCTGGTGGTCGAGGAGAAGGCGCAGCGCGTCGCCAATTTCCACAAGGCGACGCTGCGCGCGCTGCACGAAATGGTGGTTTCGGCCGGGCTCGAGACGCCCGACGATTTCCGGCCCTGGCATCTGAGGCAGCGGATCAACGTCGCCGAGATGCGGCAGATGGACCATATCTACAGCTTCATCGATGAGGGCGCGCTGCTCGGCGAGGTCGATCCGACCAGCACGATCGGACGGTGGTGGCGCGAAGCGGATCCGGACACGTTTCGGGCCAATGCGGTCTGAAACCTAAGGAAAGCGCCATTCGCTGAGCGCGCGGCCGCGCAGCTCCTGCCCAAGGATCGCGGCGGCGAGCACGAACAGCAGCGAAAAAAGCAGCGCCTGCGTTCCCCATAGCAAGCGCAAGGCCAGCGCGGCGAGCAGAGCGCCGGCGGGCAGATGATAGCGCAGCATGACCTCGCCGAGCTGCAGCACACGCGGCCGGAAGGGATGGCCGACGACGAAGAATCCGACGAACATCGCTGCCGCGCCGAGCGCGAACAGGAACGGAAACCGATCCGAATCGAGATCGCCGAGATAGACGCCGATGAACAGGACCAGCACGGCAATCGTCACGAGCCGCGGGACTTCGTAGGATCGTTCGCGTTCCCAGTCCATGACGGCCTGAAAGCGGAGGAGGACTGTGCGAGTCAACCCGTCGACTCGGGCACCGTCGCGTTAACCACGGATCTAGGCCGGAACCGGAATCGGGTCGTCGTCACCAGGGACCATCGCGGCGGCGGCCAGCATTGCGAGCGACAGGATGGAAAGCGGCAGCGCCACCAATGGCACGGCACCGGCGAGCCAGGGGATCGCCGCATTGGCGCCCGAGAGCAGTGCGATCAGCCCTATCGGCGCCCGCCCGCGAGAGTCGACCAGGTTCGCGGCGAGGGCGCGGTTCGCGAATACGGCCTGCAGCGCGCGCACCGTCCGGCTCGCCTTGTCGGTGAAGAGCGCCGGAATGAGCGCGTGAACGATGCAGGCGAGGCCCGCGACCATGAGCGTCCGACCGACGGCAAGCGCGAACCGCGCATGCTCGCCATAGGTTTCGCCGGCGCCCTCGACATGGGCCTTGCTGCGCGCGATCAGATTCATCGCCTCTCTCCCGTCCCGGTGCCGATCATGACCGGGCCGTTCGGGCCGGGCGAGCCGCTCAACGCCTTGCCGGCGCGAACGCGCCTCGATTCGTCGCACAAACGTCCTGAACGGCGGCGAAGGTCAGACGCAGGCATCGACCCATTCGGCCTCGACCAAAGCCGCCAGCCGTTCCGGCGCGACCGCGACCGAGCTGGTCAGCGATCCCGCCGCCGGATAGACGAGGTCGAAATCGCGGAGCGACAAATCGCAGCGCACCGCGAGCGGCGTCGACAGGCCGAACGGGCAGACACCGCCGACCGCGTGCCCGGTCAGCGCCAGCGTCTCATCGGGTCCCAGCATGCGCGGCCGCCCGCCGAACGCCGCCTTCGCCTTCTGGTTGTCGAGCCGCGCATCGCCGCGCGCGACGAGCAGGAAGGGATCGCCATTGCCGGCGCGGATGCAGAGTGTCTTGGCGATCCGCCCGGGTTCGACGCCGAGCGCGCGCGCGGCTTCGGCGACCGTCGCGGTGCTGAGCCCTTGGTCGATGATCGGCAGATCGGGAGCATGCGCCGCAAGCCAGGCGCGAACGGATTCGAGGCTCATCGGCTACGGGCGCCCCCGTCCTCGGTCATCCGCGCCTTGTGATAGCGGGTGCGATAGACGATCACGCCGATCAGGATCGCCCAGCCCGCCGCCAGCGCGATCCAGGCATAACGCCGCGTCGGTGCATCCGGATCGCTGGCCAACAGCAACGCGGCGCCGCCAGCCACCAGCGCGAAGCCGAGCAGCCGCCAGCCGATCGCGACTCGTCGCAACTCCGCGCGATAGGCGGCGGCTGCGGCGGGATCGTCGAGGTTCGGGCGCATGACCGTCTCCTAACTTCTTTTTAATGCTGGCGAAAGCGCGCGCGGTCATTTGCGGTTCAGCTTCGCGTGGCATGGTCCGCCTGCCTATGTTCAACCGAACGGAGGAAATATTCCGATGCGTTTGATTCCAACCATCATGCTTGCCGGTGCGGCATCGCTTGCCCTTGCGGGCACGGCGTTCGCGGCGAGCCGTCACGTGATGAATGTCGATCTGCCGGACGGCGCCGTCGCCCAGATCGAATATCAGGGCAATGTCGCGCCCAAGGTGAAGGTGGTGCCGGTGCGCCGCATGATCGCGGTCCCGGTCGCTTATGACGACCCGATGGTGCGGATGGACGCGATGTTCGCCGCGATGGAGCGTCGGCATGCGCTGATGATGCGCCAGGCTGCCTTGATGGCCGCCCGGGCCGAGGCCGGCGGCGGCGCGACCGGCGCGCCGGTGATGATGGTGTCGACCAACGGCGCGCCCCGGGGCGGCAGCTTCACCTTCGTCTCGACGACGACGAGCGGCAACGGCACGTGCGGCCACAGCGTCCAGGTGACGCAGCGCGCCGGCCAGGCCGCGCAACGGGTCGAGCGCAGCTTCGGCGATTGCACGGCGAGCGCCGCGCCGACGCCGCATGCGACCCCGCGCGCGGCGCCATCGGCGGCGCCGGGCCACGCCCGGGTTCCGGTCCAGCCGGTGATCTGATCCGCCGTCCGGGTGATGCGGAAGGGCGGTCCTTCGCGGCCGCCCTTTTCATATCCGCGCGAGGAGCCTAAGGCTTGGCGCTTCCCCGGGGGACCGCTGACGCATGCGGTTGAGAGGGAGCGCGCACGCTCCGACCCGCCGAACCTGATCCGGCTGACACCGGCGTAGGGAGGGAGGCGCCGCACGCTCTCCCTCCGATTTTGGAGAGCGAAGATGGCCGATGCATTCATCCTGAGCGAAGTCGAAGGGCCAGCCCGCACCGAACTTAAGGTCACCACCGGCCCAATTCGCGGCAGCCGCAAGATCCACGTCGGCCCGCTTGGCGTGGCGATGCGCGAGATCGACCTCGAGCCCTCGTCGGGCGAACCGCCACTGCGCGTCTACGACACCTCCGGCCCTTATAGCGATCCGGCCGTGAACATCGACATCATGGCCGGCCTCGCGGAGCTGCGGCGCGACTGGATCCGCGGGCGCGGCGATGTCGAGGAAGTCGCCCAGCGCGACGTGAAGCCCGAGGATAACGGCCAGCTCGGCCCCGATCGTTCGGGCGGCGTCCAGCCTTTCCCGAACGTCCGCCGCACGGTGCTCCGCGCAAGGCCGGGGCAAAATGTCAGCCAGATGCACTATGCCCGGCGCGGCATCATCACCCCCGAGATGGAATATGTCGCGGAGCGCGAGAATCTCGGCCGCGAGATGCTGAAGGACTATGCGCGCGACGGCGAATCCTTCGGCGCCGCGATCCCCGATTACGTCACCCCCGAATTCGTCCGCGACGAGGTCGCCCGCGGCCGCGCCATCATCCCCAACAACATCAACCACCCCGAATCCGAGCCGATGGCGATCGGCCGCAACTTCCTCGTCAAGATCAACGCCAATATCGGCAACAGCGCGGTCGCCAGCGACGTCGCGAGCGAAGTCGACAAGATGGTCTGGTCGATCCGCTGGGGCGCGGACACGGTGATGGACCTCTCCACCGGCCGCAACATCCACGACACCCGCGAATGGATCATCCGCAACTCCCCCGTCCCGATCGGCACCGTCCCGATCTACCAGGCGCTGGAAAAGGTCGGCGGCATCGCCGAGGACCTCACCTGGGAAATCTTCCGCGACACGCTGATCGAGCAAGCCGAGCAGGGCGTCGACTATTTCACCATCCACGCCGGCGTCCGCCTGCCGTACGTCCCGCTCACCGCCAAGCGCGTCACCGGCATCGTCAGCCGCGGCGGCTCGATCATGGCGAAATGGTGCCTCAGCCACCACAAGGAGAGCTTCCTCTACGAACGCTTCGACGAGATCACCGAGATCATGAAGGCGTATGACATCGCCTATTCGCTCGGCGACGGCCTCCGCCCCGGCAGCATCGCCGACGCCAATGACGAAGCCCAGTTCGCCGAGCTCTACACGCTGGGCGAGCTCACCCACCGCGCCTGGGCGCAGGACGTCCAGGTGATGATCGAGGGCCCCGGCCACGTGCCGATGCACAAGATCAAGGAGAA
>Ga0164241_10000610_pt1 | contig 59311 bp, 46 predicted proteins | sample OricomyardsoilBY_FD_108780 | JGI IMG/M metagenome (GOLD analysis project Ga0164241, IMG submission 108780) | Backyard soil microbial communities from Emeryville, California, USA - Original compost - Back yard soil (BY) | ecosystem: Environmental > Terrestrial > Soil > Unclassified | place: USA...
CGCGAACAACATCAACACCCACGAGGGCGGCTCGCACATGTCGGGCTTCCGCTCCGCGCTCACGCGCACGGTGAACCGGTACGCGCGCGAGAAGGGCCACCTCAAGGAGAAGGACGACAACCTCTCCGGCGAGGACATCCGCGAGGGCCTGACCGCGGTCATCAGCGCGAAGCTGTCCGACCCGCAGTTCGAGGGCCAGACCAAGACCAAGCTCGGCAACCCGGGCATGGCGGGCTTCGTCGAGTCGGTCGTCAACGCGAAGCTCGCCGAGTTCCTCGAGGAGAACCCCGCCGAGGGCCGCGCGGTCATCCGCAAGGCCGTCCAGGCGTCGCAGGCCCGCGCCGCGGCGCGCAAGGCCCGCGACCTCACGCGGCGCAAGTCGGCGCTGGAGAACTCGCGGCTGCCGGGCAAGCTCGCCGACTGCTCGGTGAAGGACCCGTCGCTTGCCGAGATCTTCATCGTCGAGGGCGACTCCGCCGGCGGCTCGGCCAAGCAGGGCCGCGACCGGCACACCCAGGCCGTGCTGCCGCTGCGCGGCAAGATCCTCAACGTCGAGCGCGCGCGGATCGACAAGGTCCTGCGCAACGAGGAGATCCAGGCGCTTATCACGGCGATCGGCACCGGGGTGCGCGACGAGTTCAACATCGAGAACGCGCGCTACCACAAGATCATCCTGATGACGGACGCCGACGTCGACGGCGCCCACATCCGCACGCTCGCCCTGACGCTGCTGTTCCGCGAGATGCCGGAGCTGATCGAGGCCGGCTACGTCTACATCGCGAAGCCGCCGCTCTACAAGTTCAAGCAGGGCTCGCAGGAGCGCTACATCGAGAAGGACTCCGAGCTCGAGGAGATCCTGCTGTCGGACAAGTGGGACCGCTTCCAGGTCGAGGACCGCGCGAGCAAGCCGTTCAAGCTCACCGAGGCGCGCTGGCAGCGGTTCTGCCGGCTGCTCAAGCAGTACGAGGGCTGGTCCTCGTCGCTGCGCGCCGACCACGGCCACGACGTCGTCTCGTTTCTCGAGGAGTCGCTGATCCTCGACGAGCAGGTCGCCGACGTCGAGTCCGCGATCAAGCTGCTCGCGCGCGGGACGATCGAGGGCGCGCCGAACACGACGGAGATCGTCGAGGACGGCGCCGAGGTGCTCGTCGTCAAGGCGATCGAGGTGAAGACCGGGCTGGCGCGGACGCACCGCATCGCCCGCTCGCTGTTCGCGTCCGACGAGTACAAGGCGTTCGTGCGGGTCCATGGCCAGCTGGTCGAGATGGCCGGCTCGCCGACGTTCCAGGTCCGCCTCGGCGACGTGCGCACCGAGGCCGTCTCGTTCGAGGGGCTCCGCAAGGCCGTCCTCGAGGTCGCGCAGAAGGGCGTCTCGCTCCAGCGCTTCAAGGGGCTGGGGGAGATGAACGCGGACCAGCTGCGGGAGACCACGATGGATCCGCAGTCCCGCACGCTGGCGCAGGTCCAGATCGAGGACGCGGTCCAGGCCGCCGAGATCTTCTCGAAGCTGATGGGCGATCAGGTCGAGCCGCGGAGGGCGTTCATCGAGGACAACGCGCTCACCGCGACGGTCGACATCTAGATGCCCGTCGTGAACGTTCCGTCTAGGAGGCAGTCATGAGCGCCGGTGCACTCAGCGGGGGCAACATCGAGCCCCGCGCGCTCGAAGACGAGATGCGCAGTGCGTATCTCGACTACGCGATGTCGGTCATCGTCGGGCGCGCGCTGCCCGACGTCCGCGACGGGCTGAAGCCGGTCCACCGCCGCGTGCTCTTCGGCATGAGCGAGCTGGGCATCGGCCCGACCCGCTCGTACGCGAAGTCGGCGCGCATCGTCGGCGAGGTGATGGGCAACTACCACCCGCACGGCGACTCGTCGATCTACGACACGCTCGTCCGCATGGCGCAGGACTTCTCCCTGCGCTACCCGCTCGTCGACGGCCAGGGCAACTTCGGCTCGATCGACGACGACCCCGCCGCGGCCATGCGGTACACCGAGGCGCGCCTCGACCGGATGGCGGTCGAGATGCTGCGCGACCTCGACCGCGACACGGTCGACTTCGTCCCGAACTACGACGGCCGCAAGCAGGAGCCGACGGTTCTCCCGTCGCGGTTCCCGAACCTGCTCGTCAACGGCTCGGCCGGCATCGCGGTCGGCATGGCGACGAACATCCCGCCGCACAACCTGCGCGAGGTGATCAACGCCACGATCGCCTACATCGACGACCCGAACATCGGCGTCGACGGGCTGATGAAGCACATCAAGGGCCCGGACTTCCCGACCGGCGGCACGATCCTCGGCCTGCAGGGCATCCGCGACGCCTACGAGACCGGCCGCGGTCGCGTGCGCGTCCAGGCCAAGTGCGGCATCGAGGAGATCGGCCAGGGCAAGGAGGCGCTGATCGTCACCGAGCTCCCCTTCCAGGTGAAGAAGGGCGGCGACGGCGGCCTGATCACGAAGATCGCCGACCTCGTCCACGACAAGAAGATCCCCGAGATCTCCGACATCCGCGACGAGTCCGACCGCCACGGCATGCGCCTGGTGATCGAGCTCAAGCGCGGCGTGATCCCGAAGGTCGTGCTGAACAAGCTGTTCAAGCACACGCCGATGCAGAACACGTTCGGCGTGAACATGGTCGCGCTGGTCGACGGCGTGCCGCGGACGCTCTCGCTGCGCGAGGTCATCCACCACTACGTGCAGCACCAGCGCGAGGTCGTCGTGCGCCGCGCCAAGTACGAGCTCGCCGAGCTCGAGCGCCGCGTGCACGTCCTCGAGGGCCTGCTCATCGCGCTGGCGAACCTCGACGAGGTCATCGCCCTGATCCGCGCCGCGCGCGATCGCGAGACGGCGCGCAACGAGCTCGTCGCGCGCTTCGAGCTGTCGGAGATCCAGGCGACCGCGATCCTCGACCTGCGCCTCGCGCAGTTGACCGGACTCGAGGTCGAGGACGTCAAGCAGGAGCACGCCGACAAGGTCGAGCGGATCGCGGAGATCCGCGGGCTGCTCGGCGACGAGAAGGCCGTCTTCGGCCTGATCAAGGACGAGCTCACGGAGATCTCCGACCGCTTCTCCGACGTGCGCCGCACGGACATCAGCGCGTCCGAGGACGAGATCGACATCGAGGATCTCATCCAGGACCAGCAGATGGTCATCACGATCACGAAGACGGGCTACATCAAGTCGCTGCCGCTCACGACGTACCGCCAGCAGCAGCGCGGCGGTCGCGGCGTGACGGGGATGGACATGAAGGACGGCGACTACATCGAGCACCTCTTCGTGTGCTCGAGCCACGACTTCCTGCTCTTCTTCACGACCCGCGGCAAGGTCTACCGCTCGAAGGTCTACGAGCTGCCCGAGGCCTCGCGGACCGCGAAGGGGCGCGCGCTGATCAACGTGCTGCCGCTGCGCGACGACGAGCGCGTGCAGTCCGTGCTCTCGACGCGCGACTTCAGCGAGTCGAAGTACCTCGTGTTCGCGACGAAGCAGGGCATGGTCAAGAAGACCGAGCTGAAGCTCTACAACACGCCGATCAAGGCCGACGGGATCATCGCGATCAACGTCAACGAGGGCGACGAGCTCGTCGCCGTGCGCAACGTCGACGAGGGCGAGACCGTGATCATGGTCTCGCGCTCCGGCCAGGCCTCGCGCTTCGAGGAGGGCCGGGTCCGCGGCATGGGCCGCGCCACCGCCGGCGTGAAGGGGATGAACGTCTCCCAGAAGGGCAACTTCGTCCTCGCGATGGACGTCGCCCGCCCCGACCAGGACCTGCTCGTCGTCACCGTCAACGGATTCGGCAAGCGGACCGCGATGGACGACTACCCGATCAAGGGCCGCGGGACGATGGGCGTCAAGACGATCGCGCTGACCGGCAAGAAGGGCGCGCTCGCCGCCGCGCTCGTCGTCCGCGAGCACGAGGACCTCGTCTTCATCTCGACGAACGGCATGGTCCAGCGCACGAGCGTCCGCGGGATCAACCGCTACGGCCGTGCGTCGCAGGGCGTCAAGGTCATGAACATGAAGGAGGACGACACCGTCTCGGCCGTCGCCCTCGTCATGGACTCCGAGGGCACGTCGGCGACGGTCGCCGGGCTCGCCGACATCGAGCCCGGCGAGGGCTACGAGGGCGAGGACGGCGCGATCGCCGTCGAGGGCGAGGGTGACGCCGCTCCGCAGGCCGAGGCCGGCAACGGCGCCGGCCCGGGCGAGGACAGCGAGATGCCCGGCTCCGTCAACGACGACGACGCGGCGGACGGCTACACCGACGAGTGAGCCGTGGCCCCGCCGCCCGCGCGGCGGGGTCCCGATCGCCTCAGCAGGCCGCCGTCGAGCCCGTTCCCACGGGCTCGAGCGGCCGCGTGGCGGAGTCCGCTTGACAGCGTGGTAGATTCGAATCACCAGAGAAAGGAGGTGGTCCGTATCTGTAGTGACATGCTTTGCGGGACCCTGGAGGTGGCCGGCCGCTGTTAGCCGGCAGGCTGGAGCCGCATAGCGGAATCCAACCCGGACCACCCCCTGAGACGCGGCCGGACTCGGTCCCACCGGCAGCCGTACTGAGCGTCTGAGGGTTCATCCAGTCAAGGATGTAAGCGAAGGCCCCGACTCGTCATCGGGGCCTTCGTCGTTCCTGGGGCGTGTCGCGCGCGACGCTGCTGCCGCCGGCCAGCCGGCCAGCCGGCCAGCCGGCCGCCGCGATCCTCGAGCCGGTGCTGCGCGGCGCGGGCGCTAGGCGGCTTCGGCCTGCGGCAGCCACGCGAGCCAGGCCGACGGGATCGTCGGGGAGGCGACGTGGATGAAGACCTGGGGGTGCGGGGCCTTCGGCTCGCGGGCCGGGTGCATGTTCGCCTGGACGGGGAGGAGGTCTCCCTTGCGGCGGTTGCACGGCGCGCAGGCGGCGACGATGTTCTCCCACGTCGAGGAGCCGCCCTTGGAGCGCGGCGTGACGTGGTCGACGGTGAGGTTCGAGCGCGAGCCGCAGTACTGGCAGGTCCAGCCGTCGCGCGCGAAGACGGCGCGGCGCGTGATCTTGCGGCGGTGCGTGTCGTGCGGCACCCGGACGTAGCTGGTCAGGCGGACCACCATCGGCCGCGCCATCGAGGCGCGCTCGGAGTGCAGCTCCCACGTCGAGCGCTCGACGAGCTCGGCCTTCTCCTTGAGGAGCAGCACGATCGCGCGGCGCACGGTGCAGACGTTGATCGGCTCGTACGTGGCGTTGAGGACGAGCACCCGACCGGCCGCACGCTGTTCACGCCGCCGGTGCTCTGGTGGCGGCATGAACCCGATTGGTGGGCCGGAAGGGGCCTGACTGGCCATCCTGGCCGGTGAGTGTACCTAGGGGCTCGGCGCGGCCGGGTAGGTGCCGAGGACGCGAACCTGCTCGCAGTGCGCGTCGAGCGCGCCGACCGCCTCCGCGACGGGTCGGTCGGCGAAGGCGCCGACGCAGTCGACGAGGAAGACGTAGTGGCCGAGGCGACGGCGCGCGGGGCGCGACTCGATCTTGACGAGGTTGACGCCGCGGGTCGCGAACTCCGACAGGCAGCGGGCGAGCCAGCCGGGGTTGTCGTCGCCGCTGCCGGCGAACAGGACCGAGGTCTTCCACGCCGCGCCCTTGGGCGCCGGCGGGAACGCGCCCTCGCCCGCGCGGGCGAGCCACGCGAAGCGCGTCTCGTTGCCGGGCTCGTCCTCGATGCTCTCCTGCAGGATCACGCCGCCGTGCAGCTCGGCCGCGAAGCGCGCGCCGATCGCGGCGCTTCCGCGCGGGGCGCCGGCGAGCGCGCGGACCGCCTCCGCGGTCGACGGCGCGGTCACCTGCGCGGCGCCGGGGAGCCGGGTGTGGAGGAAGCGCGCGCACTGCGCGAGGCCCTGCGGATGGCTGTGCACGGTGTGGATCTCCGCGAACGCGAGCTCCTCGCGGGCGACGAGGCACTGGGTCACCGGGAGCACCGCCTCGCCGACGATCGCCAGCTCGGCCTCGGCGCTGAGCGCGTCGACCGTCGCGTTGACGGTGCCCTCGAGCGAGTTCTCGATCGGCACGAGCGCGCGCTCGACCGCGCCCGAGAGGACCGCGTCGATCGTGTCGCGGATCGTCGGGTAGGGGACGAGCTCGGCGCCCGCCGCGCGCGCGGGGCCGCGCGCGGCCTCCTCGGTGAACGTCCCGGCCGGGCCGAGATGGCCGACGCGCATCAGGCCTCGCCCGGGGCCGAGCCGTCGAGCGCCCGGCGTACGGCCTGCGCCTCCTCGGGCGAGAGCTCGAGCTCGCCGCGGCCCTCCGTGACGCGCTTCGCGTAGAGCCGCGCCTGGTCGCGGTGGTGGATCGAGGAGAGCACGACGCCGGACATCCGCGTGTCGAGCAGCGCGATCGACGTCGACTGGCGCCCGGACATCTCGTTCATCGCGTCGTAGCGGACCAGCCCGACGTAGGCGATCGTGCCGTCGAGGCGCTCCTCGACCGTCCCGAGGCGGGTGTCGAGCCGCGCCGCGACGTCCTCGACGTAGGCGTGCAGCGAGAGGAACGAGTCGTGCAGGCCCGCGGCGTGGGCGACGAGGTCGGTCTCGGCGTCGCCGAGCACCGCGCGCTGGGCGGTCCGCACGCGGCGCAGCGCGAAGGTCAGCCGGATCGCCAGCGCGAGGGCGATGATCGCGACGCCGCCGGCCGCGGCGGCGACGATCCCGGCGGTCGAGGCATCCACGGGGAGGAACGGTAGCGAGCGCTACCGCGAGAACTGCACGGTGTAGATCTGGGAGTTGTTGTCGGTCTTCTTCTCGCCGGGCACGGCGAGGATCGTGACCTTCACCCGGACGAACGCGCCGATGGGCGGCGCCTGGCCGAGCCGGATCTGGGTCTCGGCGGGCGAGCCGGCCTTCGTCTCGTCGACGCGCTTGGTGACCGTGATCGGCTTGCCGGAGCCCGTGATCTGGATCCGGACCTTGACGTCGAACTCGTCGTTCTCGCCCTGGTTGGCGAACGCGACGGTGAACGCGGTGGTCGCGCTCGCCTGGACGCGGTTGGGCGTGCCGCCGGGCTGCAGCGTGACGTCGCCGACCTTGACGCTCGTCAGGCCGTGGCCGTGCGTGCCGGGCCGGACGGCCGCGTTGCCGGTCGCGGTGTCGGCGCCCGCGACGCCGAGCCGGTCGCCGAGCGTGTTCGTCGACAGCCACGAGTCGTCGGGCAGGAACTGGCTCGCCGCGATCTGCTGGCCGGTCACGCCGTGGTCGTCCAGCGTCTCCTGGATGTACGGGATCACGCGCTGGGAGAAGACCACGTCGGAAGCGAGGAACCCGCGCATCGCGCCGGCGATCAGCGTGACGGCGGCGCGCTTCTTGTCGCCGGCGAGGTCGTCGACGTTGTCGGCGATCTGGCCGACGCCCTCGGCGCGCAGCGTCAGCGCGAGCAGCAGGTGCTCCTGGGCGGCCTTCATGTCGCCCGGGGTCGAGATCGCCTTCGCGCGCTTGACGTCGTCGTTGGCGGTGATCCGGATCTGGTTGACGTTCTGCTGCAGGCTGATCGCCGAGCCGCCGCCGCTTCCGAGGAGGTCGAACAGCTGCCTGGAGACCTGCGTGTTGGAGTCCTGGACGACGGCCGTGACGTTGCGGTTGTAGTCGCGCAGCGCGTTCTTCGCGCGCGAGCTCAGGCAGCCGTTGATCCCGAGGACGAGCAGGATGAGGACGAGGACGCCCGCGCCGAGCGCGACGGCGCGCCGCACCATGAGCTGCTGGGCGTCGGTGGGGCCGCCCGTGGAGCGCGTGCGGGCACCACCGGTGCTACGCGGCCCGGCGGGCCGACGCGGACGTGCGTCGCGGGTAGGGGGCTCGTCGCCCTCGTCGTCGAAGAAGGACACAGAAACGTGGTCCGTGCAGGGAATGCTCGGTTGCAGCAGTATGACCACAGAGGCGATCACGCCAGCGCACCTGCAAGTTCGGCTTCACGCGGAGGATCCCTGCATCCGCGTCGAACGCGGGTAGGGAGGTGGAGACGACCGAGCAGCCCACGAGCCGAGAAGGGGAGGTCGTACTCGACCGCTACGAGCTGTGCGAGCGCATCGGCGCGGGCGGGTTCGGGACGGTCTGGCTCGCCCACGACCAGCGGCTGGACCGCGAGGTGGCGGTCAAGCGGATCCCGATCCACGGCGGGGCTGCGGCCCGAGCGGAGCGCGAGGCGAAGGCCGCGGCGCGGCTCTCGCACCCGGCGATCGTCTCGCTGTTCGAGGCCGGGCGCGACAAGGACGCCGTCTACCTCGTCTCCGAGCTCGTGCGCGGCGACACCCTCGGCGCGCTGCAGGCCGAGGGCGCGCTGAGCGATCGCGACGTCCTGCGGATCGGCGTGGCGCTGTGCGACGCGCTGGCCCACGCCCACGCGCGCGGCGTCGTGCACCGCGACGTCAAGCCCGGCAACGTCCTCGTCCCGGACTCGGTCGCCGACGGGATCGTCGCGAAGCTGACCGACTTCGGGATCGCGCGGATGGCCGGCGACGACGCGCTGACCGCGACCGGCGACGTCGTCGGCACGCTCGCCTACATGGCGCCCGAGCAGGCCGAGGGCAAGAGCGCGACCGCCGCCTCCGACCTCTACGCGCTCGCGCTCGTGATCTACGAGGCGCTGTCGGGCGTCAACCCGATCCGCCAGGCGGGCGCGGCCGCGACCGCGCGCAAGCTCGGCACGCGGCTGCCTCCGCTGCGGCGGCTGCGGCGCGACCTCCCGCGCGACCTGTGCGCGGCGCTCGACGCCGCGGTGATGCCCGACCCGGCGATGCGCGGCTCGATCCCCACGCTGCGCGGGGTGCTGGCCGCTGCGATCGGCGACGCCGACGACGAGCCGGGGACGGTCGACGGCTCGCTGTGGGAGGACCTCGCGCCGCAGACGCTGCTGTCGCGCACGGTCTACGGGCGCGAGCCGCGCGACCTCAGCGCGCCGCCGAGCACGTCGTTCGGCCCGCGGCTCGACGACGACGAGGCCGACCTGCTCGACGGCGCGCTGCTGACGCCGGTCCGGATCTCGATCACCGGCCGCGTGGCGTCGGCGCTGCTGACCGGCGGGCTCGTCGCGGCGCTGCTCCCGTTCGCGACCAGCGGCCCGGCGCTCGACCGGCTCGTCGCCGGGGCGGTCGCGGCCGCCGCGGTGGCGCTGCTCCCGCGCCTGGGCTGGCTGGCCGCCGTCACCGCGCTGATCGTGTGGCTCCTCGCCGACGGCGCGCAGGGTCCGGCGCTGGTGGTCGCCGCGGCCGCGCTCCCCGTGGTCGTGGTCGCGCCGCGCGTGCCGGCGTGGTGGTCGGCGCCCGGGATCGCGATCGTGCTCGGGATGGCGGGCGTCGGAGGCGCGTGGCCGGCGATCGCCGGCCAGTGCCGCGGGCTGGTGGCGCGCGCCGGCCTCGGGGCGCTCGGGTTCTGGTGGCTCGCGCTGGCCGAGACGGTCCGGGACGAGCGCCTGCTGACCGGCCCGGCCGGGGCGTCGAAGGCGGGCCTCGACGAGGCGGCCGACGCGATCGCGTCGATCGTCACCGCCGGCACGCTCGGCATCGCGGCCCTGTGGGCGGTCGGCGCCGCGGTCCTGCCGATGCTCGTGCGCGGTCGCAACGTCGCCCTCGACCTGCTCGCCGCGGTCGTCTGGACCGTCGGCCTGGCGCTCGGCGCGCGCGCGATCGCCGACGCCGCGGGCGCCGGCACCCCGCGCGGGCTGGCCGCCGCCGCGGCCCTGGCGGCGCTCGCCGCCGTGGTCGCGCGGGCCTTCTCGCGCCGCCCCTGAACCGGGACGGGGGCGTAACGCCGTAGCATGGCCCTTCGTCACGGGTAAGGCGCACGGAACGATGTCGGTCCTCAGGAATCTCGAAGAGAAGATCGCGGGTCTGGTCGAGGGCACCTTTGGCCGGGTGTTCCGATCCGAGGTGCGCCCGGTCGAGCTCGCGCGCAAGCTCGCCAAGGAGATGGACGAGCACCGGACCGTGTCGCTGTCGCGCACCTATGTCCCGAACGAGTACGTGATCTGGCTTTCCGAACAAGACCGAGAGCGCTACGACGGCGTCGAGCACGAGGTGATCGACGAGCTGTCGGCGTACCTGCTCGAGCACGCCCGCCGCGAGCGCCTCGCGCTGATCTCACGCCCCGCGATCTCGTTCGCGACCGACCCCAAGCTCGCGCTCGGGGAGTTCGGCATCCAGGCGCGGACGGTCAAGGCCGCCGCCGAAGGCGAGGCCCAGCAGGCCGACCACGGCAACACGATGGTCTACTCGTCGGCCGACCGCCTGCAGCAGCCGCTGGTCGAGGAGCGCGCGGTGCGCGCCGGCCGCGCGATCCTGGTCGCCGAGGGCAAGCGCCACGCGATCGCCCCGGGCGGCGCCACGATCGGGCGCAGCCGCGAGTGCGACATCGTGCTCGACGACTCGAACGTCTCGCGCAAGCACGCCGAGATCCGACCGGGCACGCAGGGCCGCTGGACGATCGCCGACCTCGGCTCGACCAACGGCGTCCGTGTCAACGGGCGCGACGTCCGCGGCGCGGTCGAGCTCGACCCCGGCGACGACATCTCCGTCGGCACCGTCGACGTGCGGTTCGAGGTCGACTGAGATGGCCGTGATGCTCGAGCCCGTCTCCGTCGCGCTGAAGTTCGGCTTCCTCGCCGTGCTCTACCTGTTCCTGCTCTGGGTCTCGCGCAGCGGCCTGAAGGACCTGCGGACGGCGACCGGCCGCGGCGGCGCGGCGGCCGTGCCGCTGGCGACCGACGCCGAGGCGACGGGCTTCCACCCGCTTCCCGCCTCCGGGAGCCCCGGCAACGAGCCGCGGCTCGTCGTCGAGCGCGCGCCCGGGCACGACCCGGGCATGGAGTACGACCTCGCCGGCGGCGCGGTGCTCGGCCGCGGCGACAACGCCGAGATCCGGCTCGAGGACCCGTTCGCCTCGTCGCGCCACGCGCAGATCGTCCGCCAGGGCGCCGTGATGGTGCTCGAGGACATGGGCTCGACGAACGGCACGTACCTCAACGAGGAGCTCCTGAGCGGGCCCGCGCCGCTGCATCCCGGCGACCGCGTGCGCATCGGCGACAGCGAGTTCACGTTCCAGTCCTGATGCTGCGAGTCGCCGAATACGCCCAGCGCACCGACACCGGCCGCCAGCGCCGCGCGAACGAGGACGCCCACTTCGCGCGCACGCCGCTGTTCGTGATCGCCGACGGGATGGGCGGCGCGCAGGCGGGCGAGGTCGCCAGCGGCACCGCCGTCGAGGTGCTCGCCGCCGGCCTGCCCGACGGCTCGGGGAGCGTCGAGGAGCGCCTCGCCGCGCGGGTCTCGGAGGCCAACCGCCGCGTCCACGAGCTGTCGATCACCAAGCGCGACCTCGCGGGCATGGGGACCACGGTCACCGCCGCGTACGTCGGCGAGCACGAGGTCGCGATCGCGCACGTCGGCGACAGCCGCGCGTACCTGCTGCGCGACGGGGTGCTAGAGCGGCTGACGCACGACCACTCGCTCGTCGAGGAGTTCGTGCGCCAGGGCAAGCTCACGCCGGAGGAGGCCGACGAGCATCCGCAGCGGTCGATCATCACCCGCGCGCTGGGGCCCGAGCCCGACGTCGAGGTCGACCGGCTGAGCGTCCGCGGGCGCGACGGCGACGTCTTCCTCGTGTGCAGCGACGGCCTCACGTCGATGGTGCCCGAGGCGCGGGTCGCCGACCTGGCCCGGGCGGCGGACTCGCTCGAGGGCGCCGCGCGCGACCTGATCGACGCCGCCAACGACGCGGGCGGCCGCGACAACATCACCGTCGTGCTGTTCCGGTTGGAGGAGCTCGACACCGGCCTCGCGGAGGAGACCCGGGCACACGCCGTCGACGATCCTGCGGCGCAGGACACGACGACGTGGGAGGTCGACGGTGGGTCGGAGCACACGGTGGTGGGGGAGACCGCTCCCACCGTCGAGGAGGTCCGCGCCGCGGTCGCCGCCGCGCCGGCGGTGCCGGCGCCCGAGGCCGCGCCGATCGCCCCCGCCGCACCGCTCGAGCCCGAGGCCGATGCGGCTCCCCGCCGGCGCCTGGCCCCGCGCCCGCCCCGCGCTCCGCAGCCCGCGGGCGAGCGCCGGCGCCGAAGGCGCTGGCTGGGCCCGATCGTCATCGCAGCGATCATCCTGTTCCCGATCGCCGGCGGCGCCTACCTCGCCAGCCAGGCGGTCTTCTTCCTCGGCGTCGGCGACGACGGCGCCGTCACCGTCTACAAGGGCGTGCCGTACACGCTGCCCGGCGGCCTGGAGCTGTACACGCCCGAGTACGTGACCGGGCTGACCGCCGAGCAGGTGCCGGTGCGGCGCCGCAACCTCGTCTTCGGGCACGACCTGCGCAGCCAGGACGACGCCCGGGACATCGCGCGAGAGCTCGAGCTGGGACAGATCAGCGGGCGATGAGCGCCCGCAACCGCGAGCTCCTGGCGCTGATCCCCGCGTCGCTCCTGGTGACGGCGGGGTTCACCGCGGTCTTCATCCAGCGCGACGACGAGCTGTCGAACCTGTCGCTGACCTACGGGGCGCTGTTCCTCGGGCTCTGCCTGGGCGCGCACGTGATCCTGCGGTTCACGCTGCCCGACGCGGACCCGTACCTGTTCCCGCTCGTCGCGATGCTCGCCTGCTTCGGCCTGGTGATGATCTACCGGCTCGACGAGGACCTCGCGCGCGAGCAGGCGCAGTGGTTCGTGATCGGGCTGATCGCGTTCGCGGCGACGATCGTCTTCTTCCGCGACTACATGCTGCTGGAGCGCTACCGGTACGTGATCGCGCTCGTCGGCATCGGGCTCCTGCTCCTGCCGCTGATGCCGGGGATCAAGGCGCCGGTCAACGGCGCGAACCTCGGCGTGAAGATCGGGTCGATCTCGTTCCAGCCGGGCGAGTTCTCGAAGATCGCGATCGTCATCTTCATGGCCAGCTACCTGCGCGACACGCGCCAGGTGATGCTGATCGGCGCGCGTCGCGTCCTCGGCGTGACGATCCCGCCGCTGAAGCACTTCGGCCCGCTGCTCGTCGTGTTCGGGTTCACGATGATGGAGCTGTTCCTGATCCGCGACATCGGCACGTCGATCATGTTCTTCGGCGGCTTCCTCGCGGTGCTCTATGTGGCGACCGACCGCGCGTCGTTCGCGGTCGTCGGGCTCGGGCTGTTCGCGGCCGGCGCGTACTTCGTGGGGTCGCACGTCCCGCACGTCAGCGACCGCATCGACGCGTGGCGCGACCCGTTCGACCCGAAGCTCTACGACGCGGTCGGCGGCAGCTACCAGCTCGCGCAGTCGCTGTTCGCCCAGGCCGACGGCGGCGTGTTCGGGCAGGGCTTCGGCCAGGCGATCATCAGCTTCCCCAACGGCCAGCCGCTGCTGCCGGCGGCGCACACCGACCTGATCTACGCGGTGATCGCCGACGAGCTCGGGCTCGCGGGGACCGCCGGACTGCTGTGCGTCGTGCTGCTGATCGCGCAGCGCGGCTTCAAGATCGCGACGCTCGCGCGCGACTCGTTCTCGAAGCTGCTGGCCACGGGCCTGACCGCCGTCTTCGTGCTCCAGGTGTTCGTGATCGTCGGCGGCGTCACGCGGCTGATCCCGCTGACCGGCGTGACGCTGCCGTTCGTCTCCTACGGCGGCTCGTCGATCGTCGCGAACTTCATCCTGCTCGCGCTCCTGCTGCTGGTCTCCAACCGCGCGCGGCGTGAGGCGGTGCGCGGATGAACGCGCCGATCCAGCGGCTGTTCATCCTCGCGATCCTGCTCGTGGGCGCGCTCGTCTACCAGTCGAGCCGCAACGCGGTCTTCGACGCGCACTCGCTGCGCGCGAACACGGAGAACAAGCGCGACGTGCTCCAGGAGCAGCGCGTGCGCCGCGGCCGGATCCGCGCCGGCGACGGCACGCTGCTGGCGCGCAGCGTGCCCGCGCCCGGCGACACGTTCCGGCGCACGTACCCGGCCGCCGCGAAGCTCTTCGGCCACGAGGTCGGCTACTCGTTCCCGACGCCGGGGCGTGCCGGCCTGGAGAGGCAGTACAACGACGACCTCGCCGGGCGCAACAACCAGCTCGGCTCGATCCTCGACCAGCTCAGCGGCAAGAAGATCGAGGGCGACGACCTCCTGACGACGCTCGACCCGGCGGCGCAGAAGCTCGCCATCGACCAGCTGCGCGGCCGCGCCGGCTCGGTCGTCGCGATCGTGCCGAAGACCGGCGAGGTCAAGGTCATGGCGCAGGTCCCGAACTTCGACCCCAACGACGCGTCGTCGACCGCGCGGTTCGCGGCGCTCAACCGCCAGACCGACGCGCCGCTGCTGAGCCGCAGCACGCAGGGCCTGTACCCGCCGGGCTCGACGTTCAAGGTCGTCACCGCGATCGCCGCGATCGACTCCCGGAAGTTCACCAAGGACTCGCAGCTGAGCGGCAAGAACGGCCTCGAGGTCTCCGGGGTCCCGCTGAGCAACGACGCCGGCGAGAGCTACGGGAACATCGACATGACGTTCGCGCTCACGCACTCGGTGAACACGTACTGGGCGAAGGTCGCCGAGGAGCTGGGCAAGAAGACGATGAAGAAGTACATGGAGCGCCTCGGCTTCGACGACCCCGCCGAGGTCGACCTGCCGCGCTTCCAGCGCGTGACGAGCGGCGTGCACGTCCCCGGCAGCGTCAAGATCCGCGACCCCACGTCGACGAAGGTCGACATCGGGCGCGTCGGGATCGGCCAGGAGAACCTGCTCGCCACGCCGCTGCAGATGGCGATGGTCGCCTCCGCGGTCGCCAACGGCGGCACGCTCATGAAGCCCCACATCGGCAGCCGGATCGTCGACAACGACGGCCGCACGGTGCGCACGATCGAGCCCGAGAAGCTCGCCACCGTGATGTCGGAGAGCACTGCGGCCGACGTGCGCGACATGATGCGCAACGTGGTCAAGGAGGGCACCGGCACGCAGGCCGCGCTGCAAGGCATCGACGTGGCCGGCAAGACCGGCACCGCCGAGCGCAACGTCGCCAAGGACATCGCGCAGCCGTGGTTCATCGCCTTCGCGCCGTCGGAGAACCCCCAGATCGCCATCGCCGTGACGCTCGAGAGCGTCGTCGGCGGCTTCGGCGGCACCGACGCCGCCCCCATCGCCAAGGCCGTCATGCAGGAGCTGCTGAAGTGAGAGAGCTGGATGCCGGGACCATGGTCGACGACCGCTACCGGATCGTCGCGCGGCTGGGGTCGGGCGGCATGGCCGACGTGTACTGCGCCGACGACACGCAGCTCGGGCGGCGCGTGGCGCTGAAGATCCTCTACGGCCGCTTCGCCGAGGACGACGAGTTCGTCGAGCGCTTCCGCCGCGAGGCGTCGCACGCCGCCGGCCTGCAGCACCAGCACGTGGTCTCCGTCTACGACCGCGGCGAGTGGGACAGCACGTCCTACATCGCGATGGAGTTCGTCGACGGGCGGACGCTCAAGCAGATCATCCAGGCCGAGGCGCCGATCGAGCCGCTGCGCGCGATCGACATCGTCACCCAGGTCCTGCGCGCCGCTCGCTTCGCGCACAAGCGCGGGATCATCCACCGCGACCTCAAGCCCCACAACGTGATCGTCGAGGAGTCGCCCGCCGGGCCGCACGCGAAGGTCACCGACTTCGGGATCGCGCGCGCCGGCGCGTCGGACATGACGCAGACGGGCTCGATCATGGGCACCGCGCAGTACCTGTCGCCGGAGCAGGCGCAGGGGCATCCGGTGACGCCGCAGTCCGACCTGTACTCGGTCGGGATCGTGCTCTACGAGATGCTCACGGCGAAGCTCCCGTTCGAGGGCGAGAGCGCCGTGACCATCGCGCTCAAGCAGGTCAACGAGCCGCCGGTCCCGCCCGGGCAGCTGAACCCCGACGTGCCGGGGCCGCTGGAGGACGTGATCCTGCGCGCGCTCGCCAAGGACCCGGCCGACCGCTTCGCCGACGCCGACGAGTTCATCGCCGCGCTCGAGGCCGCGCGCGTGCAGATCGTCGACGGCACCGCGCCGCCCGCGACCGCCACGACGGCGTTCGCGGCGGTGCCCGAGGAGGCCGCGGTCTACCCGGCCCCGCTCGTCGACGAGGACCCGGTGGCGCGCGAGGAGCGGCGCTGGCCGTGGGCGCTGCTCGTGGCGCTGCTCGCCGCGGGCGTGATCGTCGGCCTCGCGCTGCTGCTCGGCGGCGGCAAGAAGGTCAAGGTCGCCAACGTGGTCGGCGTGCAGAGCGCGATCGCCGCCGCCCGCCTGCACGACGACGGCTTCGCGGTGAGCTCGGAGACCGCGACGTCGCCCAAGCCGCGCGGTCAGGTGATCGGGCAGAACCCGGTCGGCGGCACGCGCCTGAAGGAGGGCGCGACGGTCTCGCTCACCGTCTCCGGCGGGCTCGGGAGCAAGCAGGTCCCGCTCGTCGAGGACCTCGGGCGCAACGCGGCGCGCAAGAAGCTCACCGACGCCGGCTTCGAGGTCGGCAAGGACGTGCTGCGCACGAGCGACACGGTCGTCAAGAACCACGTCATCAGCTCGAGCCCGCCCGGCGGGACCCCGCTCGACGTCGGCTCGACGATCGTGCTCGTCGTGTCGGCCGGGCCGGAGCGCGTCGACATCCCCGCGGTCGTGAACAAGCCCGAGGACGAGGCGAGCGCGACGCTGCGCGACGCCGGCTTCGAGGTCGACGTGATCGACAAGGAGAGCGCCGACAAGGATCCCGGGACCGTGCTCCTGCAGGCGCCGGCCGCGGGCGGCCAGGCCCCGAAGGGCTCGACGATCCACATCACCGTGGCGCGCGAGCCCGAGACCGTGCTGATCCCCGACGTGACCGGCGAGAACAGCTCCGACGCGGTCAGCGCGCTGTCGGGCGCCGGCTTCCGGGTCAAGACGAGGTCCAAGGAGGTCGACGGGCCCGAGGGCGACGACGTGGTCCTGACGCAGTCGCCGACCGGCGGCGGCGACAAGAAGGCCAAGCGCTCCTCGGAGGTCACGATCACCGTCGGGCGCTTCACGCCGGCGCTCGACCCCGAGGGCACGGACACGACCACGACCACGCCGCCGGCGGAGACCACGCCGACCACGACCACGCCGCCGGCGACGACCGTCCCGACGCCGTAGCGCGCTCCGCGGCGCTCAGCCGCGGAGCTGCGAGAGGTCGACCTCGGAGATCTTCACGCTCTCGCTGCTCGGCGGCAGCTTCGTGATCCAGATCAGGTAGTAGCGGTACTTCTGGCGCGCGGTGTCGAGGTCGATCGTCGTCTTGCGCTCGGCGTCGTCGATCGTGTCGAGCTTCGTCCAGCCGGGATCGTCGATCGTGGCCGGGACCTTGTCCTTGGCGACGTAGACCGCGCCGCCCCAGCCGGGCGTCGGCGTGCCGATCGTCATCCGCACGGCGGCGAGGCCCGGGCTCGCGTCGATGTAGAGCCCGACGCCGGCCTTGACCCCGTCCGGCCCGAGGCCGTCGTGGTACTGCTCGGTCGTCCACGCGGTGCTCGGGTTGCGGTCGATCGCGGCGAACGTGGTGTCGTCGTGCTCGCCGTCCTTGCCGATCGGGTCGTAGCTGTGGGCGGCGCTGCGGCGCAGCGGCACCGTCTCGATGTCCTGCGCGGTCGGCGTCCCGCTCGACCCGCCGCCCTGGACGCTGGGGCCGGTGCCGCGGTGCGTCTCGCCGGCGGCGAGGATCAGGATCACCGCGACGGCCGCGATCGCGAGCAGCAGCAGCGGGATCATGAGCCGCGGCTTGAGGCGGACCCGCAGCGGCACGCGCGCGCGCGAGCTCGGGGGGAGGGTGCGCAGGACCGCGGTCGCCTCGCCGGTGACCTGGCCGGCGCGCGCGGTCTCGATCGCGAGGACGTCCTCGAGGTCGGCGATCAGCTCGCGGTCGTCGGCGTAGCGGCGCTTCAGGTCCTTGTCGGTCGCGCGGTCGACCACGGCGGCGAGCGCCGAGGAGACCTCCGGGCGCCGGATCTGCAGGTCGGGCAGCTCCTCGCGGACGTGGCGCATCGCGACGGCGACCTGGTTGTCGCCGTGGAACGGGACGTCGCCGGTGAGCATCTCGAAGAGCACGATGCCCAGCGAGTAGAGGTCGGACTGGCCGGTGACCCCGTGGCCGAGCGCCTGCTCGGGCGAGACGTAGTCGGTCGTGCCGAGGACGCGCCCGTCGGCGGTGAGGCCGTCCTGCTCGAGGCTGCGGGCGATGCCGAAGTCGGTGACCTTGGCGGTGCCCTCCTCGTCGATGAGGACGTTCTGCGGCTTGACGTCGCGGTGGACGATGCTCGCCGCGTGTGCGGCGCCGAGCGCGCGCGCGATCTCGATCGCGTAGGCCACGGCCTCGGGGATCGCCAGCCGGCCGTTGCGGCGGATGCGCTCCTTCAGCGTCTCGCCCTCGACGTACTCGAAGACGATGTAGGGCGTGTTCTCGTCCTCGCCGGCGTCGATCACGCCGACGACGTGCGGATGGTTGAACTGCGCGACCGCGCGCGCCTCGCGGCGGAAGCGCTCCAGCTGGTCGGAGTCCTTGGCGATCTCGCGATGCATCAGCTTGATCGCGACCTGGCGCTCGAGGACGGTGTCGAGGGCGCGGTAGACCGTCGACATGCCACCCGTTCCGACGACGGCTTCGAGGCGATAGCGCCCGCTCAGGAGCGTGCCGACCGGGGCGGCCATGGACCTATTGTGCTGCCTCGTCGTCGGTGCGGCGCATCCAGGTGGAATTCGCCGCGTGTGCGGCGTTCACCTACGTCGCCGCGCTTACGACTCGGGAACCTGGTCGGCCGCTGCCGCGGCGGCGGCGGCGTTCTCCGCCTTGACGGCGGTCCAGATCTCTTCGCGATACACGGGGAGCGAGCGCGGGGCGGCGATGCCGAGGCGCACGCTCGAGCCGCTCACATCGATGACCTCGACGACGATGTCGTCGCCGAGCATGATCTTCTCGCCCGTCTTCCGAGTGATGATGAGCACCGGGGTTTCACTTCTTCCTTGGAGGGCGAGAGCACCCTATCCGGAGCGTCCGGCCGGAATCCAGTACGGCGGTAGGCGAGCTACGCGGCGAGCGCGCCGGGCTCGGCGGAGATGCTGCCGAAGAGGTTCGCGCGGACGGGCGCGAAGCGGGCCTGGTTGATGACCTGGTGGCCGACGTCGCCGGCGATCAGGATCGGGGCGCGCAGGTTGGCGGCGAAGTCCTCGATCTTCTCCGCGGGGCGGACCGTGACGTAGACCGCGGTCTCGTCCGCCTTGTCGGCGCCGAGCCGGGCCGCGTCCTGCTCGGTGAGCTCGACCTCGTAGGAGGCATAGAAGCGCCACGGGTTGGTCATCGGCAGCGCGAGCGTCGGGTCGTCGAGCGAGTGCAGCCAGACGAACGCCGCCTCCTCGCCGCGGGCGAGCAGCGCGAACCGGTGCCCGCCGAGCCCGATCAGGCCGTTCGGGAACCGGACGATGGCGTCCGGCGCGATCTCGAGGCGGCCGAAGCGGCTGCTCTCGAGGACGGTCATGGTGCTAGGCGACCATCGCGAAGAGGTCGGCGTCCGCGTCGAGGACCGTGCGGAGCGTCTTCTTCATGCGGCCGTGGATCTGGCAGACGCGGCTCTCGGAGACCCCGAGGACCTCGCCGATCTCGGCCAGGGTCAGGTTCTTGACGTAGAGCATCACGGCGACCTCGCGCTCACGCTGCGAGAGGTCGGCGAAGGCGGTGCGGAACTTGTCCTTGGCCTCGGTGACCGACGCGGCGTGCAGCGGGTCCTCGCGCTCGTCGTCGGAGGCGATGGTGTCGATCCGCTCGATCGAGGTCTCCTCGTCGCCCACCACGAGGGTGTTCAGCGAGGTCAGGTCGGAGTTGGCGATCTCGTCGCGGCGGCGGCGCAGGTCGGCGACGGCGACGCCCATGGAGTCGGCCAGCTCGTCGGTGGACGGCGCGCGGCCGTGCAGCGCCACGAACTCGCGGGAGGCCTTCTCGATGTCGCGCTCCCAGCGGCGGACCGAGCGCGGCGCCCAGTCGTTGCGGCGCAGCTCGTCGAGGACGGCGCCGTGGATCCGGGTCCAGGCGTACTGCTCGAGCGTCGCGCCCTTGCTCGGGTCGTAGCGGTCGATCGACTGGATCAGCGCCTCGAGGCCGACGGAGATGAAGTCCTCGACCTCGCAGCGGGCCGGCATCTCGCGGACCTTGCGGTAGACGATGTACTTCACGAGCGGGGCGAACGTGAGGACGAGGCGGTCGCGCAGTGCCGGGTCGTTGGAGGCGGTGTACTGCTTCCACAGGAGGAGCGTCTCCTGGGAGGTGGCCCGGCGGCGGGGAGCGACGGTGGCGATCATGCTGGGTGTATCGACTCGTTCGTCCGGCTTCCGCATCCCCGAAAACCATGATCTTTTGGTGTCCATACGCCTAGACGGAGCATCCCCACTTCTGGGGAGGCCGCGATGGATGGCGTCCAGGAAGCCCGGAAATCGGGGCTAAAGACAGGCCGGGAGCGGCCGATCACCTTGGACAGCGGCGCTCACCCACCAGCCGCTCCCGGGCCATGGAGGTCCGGTCCGCCCAGCGAAGGGATCGCACATGAACCGCTTCACCACGCATATCGAAGGGCCCCCGGACGTCGTCTCGCCGTTCCGGGTCTCCCGCGGCCGCCGGCTCCCGTCGGAGGTCGTCGAGCAGCTGCACGTCGCCGCGCAGCTCTGCGAGGACCTCGAGGAGGCCGGCGTCGAGCTGCGCTTCGACACGCCGCCGGACGGCTCCCGCGTGCGGGCCGTCCTCGTCGACAACGACGGCAACTACGTCCGTGACGTGCCGCTGTCGGAGGTCGTCGAGCTGGAGCTCGGAGAGCTCTAGGAGCGTTCGATCCGGCCGGCGTCGGCCGTGACGCGGCCGATGACCGCGGTGCCCGGGTGGCGGACGCCGAGGATCGCGACCGCGTCGTCCGCGCGGTCGGCGGGCACGACGGCGACGAAGCCGCAGCCCATGTTGAAGACCGTCCACATCTCCTCGTCCGGCACCGCGCCGAGGCGCTGGATGAGGCCGAAGACCGGGAGGACGGGGAGGGGGGCGTCGATCGCCCAGCCGACGCCCTCGTTGAGGCGCTCGAGGTTCGAGAGCCCGCCGCCGGTGATGTGGGCGAGCCCGTTGACCGGGACGTCGGAGCGCAGCAGGTCGAGGACGGCGCGCACGTAGATGACGGTCGGCTCGAGCAGGACGTCGGCGACCGTCGCGCCGCCGAGCTCCTCCGGCTTGGCGTCGTCGCCGAGGGGCTCGAGCACCGCGCGGGCGAGCGTGTAGCCGTTGGAGTGCAGGCCGCTGGACGGGATCCCGACGAGCGCGTCGCCGGGAGCGATCGCGTCGCCGGTGACGATCGCGTCGAGCGCGACGGTGCCGAAGCACGAGGCGCAGAGGTCGAAGCCGTGCGGGGACGGATGGCCGCGGATCAGCTCGGGGATCACCGCGAGCTCGCCGCCGGGGATCTCGACGCCCGCGGCCTCGGCGCCGACCTTCAGGCCGCGCGCGATCGCCTCGAGCGCCGCCGGGTCGGGCTGCTCGACGGCCAGGTAGTCCAGGAGGGCCATCGGCTCGGCGCCGACGCAGACGATGTCGTTGACGTTCATCGCGACGCAGTCGATCCCGACGGTGTCGAGGCGGCCGGTGCGCTCGGCGACCACCAGCTTCGAGCCGACGCCGTCGGAGGAGAGGGCGATCCCGAGCTCGTCGGTGACGCGCAGCACCGCGGCGTAGTGGCCGCCGCGCAGCACGGACGCCGAGGGGCGCCCCAGCTCGATCGTCTTCAGGACGCCGACCAGCGCATCGACCCCACGGTCGGAGGCGCCGATGTCGACGCCGGCGGCGGCATACGCGTCGCTCATCGCTCCCCATGCTTCCACAGGCGATGGACACCCAGCGCGGTGACCGCGATCGCGGTGCGGTAGGCGGCGAACGGCCAGAGCGGGCGGTCGTCGCGCACGAGGCGCGCGCAGGCGAGCGTGGAGGCGAACGAGGCGGCGGTCCCGCCCGCGAACGCGACGCGCGCCTCGCGGGGCAGGCCGCGGCGCGCGAGGCGGACGCCCTTGAGGAGCGTGGCGCCCGCGATCACCGGCAGCGCGGTGTGGCGCGAGAGGACCGAGGCGTCGCGGCGGGCGAAGCCGCGGGCGCGAGCGGCGACGAGCGTCGCGCCATTGCGCGAGACCCCGGGGATCAGCGCGCAGGCCTGGGCGACGCCGAGCGCGAGCGCGTCGGCGAGCGTCGCGTCGTCGCGGTGGCGAACCTCGGGCCTCCGGTCGACCGCGAGCATCGCCGCCGACCCGGCCAGCAGGCCGAGCGCGATCGACCGCGGGCCGCCGAGGCGCTCCTCGATCTGGCGCTCGAGCGCCAGCCCGACGACCGCGGGGACGGCGAACGAGCCCGCGATCAGCTCCACGCGCCGGCGATCGAGGCCACCGGCGGCCTCGCCGACCTCGTCGCGCAGCGCGATCAGGAGCGCGGCGGCCGTGCCCGCGTGCAGCGCGACCTCGAACGCCTTGCGCAGCTCGGGGTCGAGCGAGGGGTACTCCCAGCCGGCCAGCCACGGGACCAGCTCGGTATGGCCCGACGAGGAGATCGGCAGCAGCTCGGCGGGGCCGTGCAGCGCCCCGAGCGCCAGGGCCTCACGCAGGCGCATCGGCGCGGACGCTCGTCCCGCCGTCGCCCCGCCCGCGCCACCAGCGGACGACGAGGTAGGCGATGCCCAAGAGGATGAGGGCGAGGACCACGTAGTCGATGTAGTGCAGCCGGTCCTTCCAGTCCTCCCACTTCGTGGCCGCGGACTTGCCGATCAGGGCGAGCGCGAAGTTCCACGGCAGCGCGCCGAGGAACGTGAGGATGCTGAACGGCACGATCGGCACCCGCGCGATGCCGGCGGGGAGCGAGATGAAGGTCCGGATGATCGGCAGCATCCGCGCGAAGAAGACCGCGCGCAGGCCGTACTTCTCGAACCACTGGTCGGCCCAGGCGAGGTGCTTGGGGCTGATGTGGACGAGCCGGTTGCGCTCCAGGAGCTCCAGCCGGCCGTAGTAGCCGGCCGCGTAGGCGATCCACGAGCCGACGAGGTTCGCCGTCGTCGCGACGAGCGTGACCGCCAGCAGCGAGTACTGGCCCTCGTGGACGTTGAACCCGGCGAACAGCATCGTCGCCTCGGAGGGGATCGGGATACACGCGCTCTCGGGCGTCATCAGCAGGAAGATGCCGGGGAGGCCGAGGTCGCCGACGACGTTGATCGCCCAATCGGCGACCTTGTCCGTGACGGCGGCCACCATGAGGGCTAGGGGAGTGAAGGCGAGCATGTGGGCGGCGCCGAAGGCTACCGATGACCCCTAGAATCCTCGGAATGCGCCGACGGCTTCGGTCGGCGATCGCACCGCTGCACCGTCATTCGCTCCTTCAGCTGGCGATCGACGGGGTACTCGTCGCCGTCGCCTACTTCCTCGCCTACCGTCTTCGTTTCGACGCGGGCGCCGTCCCGCACCGCTACGACGACCTGCGCAACGCGACGGTCTGGTGGGTCGTCCCGTCGAGCCTCGTCGTCTTCACGCTCTTCGGCCTCTACGCCAAGCACTGGCGCTACACGGGTCAGCGCGACTACATGTCGATCGCCTGGGCGGTCGTCGTCGCGACGCTGGCGCTCGTCGGCTTCGTGGCCGCGTTCCACCCGGTGACGCTCTCCTCCGGCGCGGGCGACATCGCCGTGACGCCGCCGACCGGCGTGGTCGCGTTCTTCGGCCTGCTGCTCCTCGCGCTCGTCGGCGGGGCGCGGTTCGTCGCCCGCTCGGTCTACGAGCGGCCGCTGCGCGGCTTCCGGCCGAGCAAGGACGCGCGCCGCGTGGTGATCGTCGGGGCCGGCGACGGCGGGATGCTCGTGCTGCGCGAGATCCTGCGCAACCCGGACCTGCGGATGAAGCCGGTCGGCTTCGTCGACGACGACCCCCTGAAGACGAGGCTGCGGATCGACGGCGTGCGCGTCCTCGGCACGACGACCGACCTCGAGCGCGTGATCGACGAGGCCGAGCCCGAGGAGCTGATCATCGCGATCCCCTCGGCCCCGGGCACGCTGCGCGCCCGGGTCGTGACCGCCGCGCGCGCCGCCGGGATCCCGGTCCGCACGCTGCCGACGGTCTTCGAGCTGCTGCAGCGCGGCGGCACCGCCGTGCGCCAGGCGCGCGAGGTGCAGGTCGAGGACATCCTCGGGCGCGAGCCGGTGCGGATGGAGCTCGACCGCGTCGGCGCGTACCTCAACGGCCAGGTCGTGCTCGTGACCGGCGCCGGCGGCTCGATCGGCTCCGAGCTGGCGCGCCAGATCGCCCGCGTCGCCCCGCGGCGGCTGATCCTGCTCGACCACGCCGAGGACAACCTGTTCTCGATCCAGCGCGAGCTGGAGGAGGACCGCCACGTCCACCGCGACATGCTCGCCTCGGTCCTCGCGGACTGCAAGGAGGGCGAGCGGATGCGCGAGGTGTTCGCCGAGCACCGTCCGACCGTCGTCTTCCACGCGGCCGCCTACAAGCACGTCGGGCTGATGGAGAACAACCCGGTCGAGGCCGTCCGCAACAACGCGCTGGCGACGCGGCTGCTCGCGCGGATCGCCGGCGAGACGGGCGTCCAGCGGTTCGTGCTCGTCTCGACCGACAAGGCCGTCGAGCCCGCGACGGTGATGGGCGCCTCGAAGGCGCTCGCCGAATGGGCGGTCGAGGAGGCGTCGTCGCGGTGGCCGCAGACGCGCTACGCGACGGTCCGCTTCGGCAACGTGCTCGGCTCGTCGGGCAGCGTGGTGCCGATCTTCCGCCGCCAGATCGCGCTTGGCGGCCCGGTCACGGTCACCGACGAGCGGATGATGCGCTACTTCATGACGATCCCGGAGGCGGTCCAGCTCGTGATCCGCGCCGGATCGCTGGGGACCGGCGGCGAGGTCTACGTCCTCGAGATGGGCGAGCCGGTCAACATCCTGCAGCTCGCGCGGGAGATGATCGAGCTGTCCGGGCTGAAGCCCGATCAGGACATCGCGATCGAGATCGTGGGCCGGCGCGGTGGGGAGAAGCTGCGCGAGGAGCTGCTCAACCCGTACGAGCGCCCGCAGCCCACGCCGGCCGAGAAGATCATGCGGGCAGAGCGCGAGGCGCTCGACCCGATGGCCGTCGGGGAGATCTTCGACGCCATCTCCCTGCTGGTCCTCGAGGGCGACGCCGCGGGGCTCGCGAAGAAGGTCTCGGAGCTCTCCGAGGTGCGCCGTCCGCCTGCCGTTGGCAGCGCTCCGTAGACTCACGCGCTCATGTCGGCGCTCGTCCTGGCCCTTTCGGTCTCCAGCAAGATCGAGCAGTACGGCTCCTATGCGGGTCTTGCCTCGATCCTGGGGATCGGTGTCCTCTCGTTGCTCTACTTCGCGCAAGCGCGCGAAGTCAAGCGTCTGCGGGAGTGGGCGGGCCGCGCGCCCGAGCGCGCCGCGGAGCTCGAGCAGGCCGCGCAGCAGGCCGCGACCCGTGCCCGCACGGTGCCCGCACGGGCGGCCGCCGCGCCCGTCACCCCGGCCGCGGCGCGTCCCGCCGGCGTCACCGGGCAGCCCGCTCCGGCGACCGCCGCCGGCGCTCCGCGGCCCGCGGTCCCCGGCGCTCCCGGCACCACGGGCGCCCCGGCGGCGGCTACCGGCGCCACCCAGGGCGTGCCCGCCGCGACGCCGGCCGTCCCCGCCGCGGTGCCCCCGGCGAGCGTGCCCACGCCCGTCTCCTCCGGCGCGCCGCCGATCCCGCCGCGCCCGCCGCTGATCGCGCCCGGCCCGACGACCGGCTCCGCGCGCCCGCGCCGCACCGTCGAGGTCGGCGGCGGCGCTCCGCCCACCGCGCGGGCCGCCGCCACCGACGCGAGCGGCCGCTCGCCCCTGAAGGTCGTCGCGGCGCTCGCCGGCGTCGCCGTCGTGATCGTCGTCCTCGCGGTGGTCGTCCTCGGCGGCGGCGGGGACGACTCCAACGCCCCGAAGAAGACGAACACCGTCGTGTCCAACAAGCCCACGTCGACGTCCTCCGCCGGCTCGACGACCAGCGCGGCTCCGGCCGCCAAGCCGAAGGCCGAGACGATCATCGCCGTCCTCAACGGCACGAACGTCGCGGGCCTCGCCCGCCAGCTCGGCGACAAGCTCCAGGGCGGCGGCTACACGGTCGACCGCGTCGCCACCGCCGCCGACCAGTCGCAGCAGACCTCGCAGGTCGCGTACGCGGACGGCTTCAAGGGCTCCGCGGACGCCGTGGCCAAGCTCGTCGAGATCGGCACCGTGGTGCCGATGGACGCGAGCACCAGCGTCGCGGCGGGCGACAAGGCCAAGGTCGTCGTCACGGTCGGCCTGGACACGGCCAACAAGGCGCAGTAGGGCGCTGGGAGAGCGGGTGGGTCCGCATCCCATCGACCTGCCCGACCGCAGCCGCAAGCCGCGCGAGGGCGGCATCACGCACGTGCTGGACCGCGGCCTCTCGCTGGCCGAGGTCGACGGCCTCATGGAGGTCTGCTCCGACGCGGTCGACATCGTCAAGCTCGGCTGGGGCACGGCGCTGGTCAGCCAGAACCTCGAGGCGAAGCTCGCGCGCTACCGCGCCCACGACGTCCCGGTGGTGCTCGGCGGCACGCTCACCGAGCTGGCGATCAAGCAGGAGCGCGTCGAGGAGCTGATCGCGTGGCTGCGCGAGCTCGGGCTCAACCACGTCGAGGTCTCCGACGGCACGATCTCGCTCGAGCCCGACGTCAAGCGCGGGCTGATCGCACGGCTCGCCGGCGAGGGCTTCGTCGTCCTCTCCGAGGTCGGCTCCAAGGACGCGCAGACGATCATGGCCCCGTACCGCTGGGTCGAGCAGATCCAGGCCGAGCTCGAGGCCGGGGCGTGGAAGGTCATCGCCGAGGCGCGCGAGTCCGGGACCGCGGGCATCTTCCGGGCCGACGGCGAGGTCCGGATGGGCCTGATCGACGAGATCGCCCACAGCGTCGACGTCGCCCGCGTGATGTTCGAGGCCCCGCAGAAGGACCAGCAGGTCTGGTTCCTGCGCCGCTTCGGCTCGGAGTGCAACCTCGGCAACATCCTCCCGGACGAGGTCCTCTCGCTCGAGACGCTGCGGCTCGGCCTGCGCTCGGACACGATGGGCTGATGCTCTGGCTCGCCCGTCACGGTGAGACGGCGTACAACGCCGTCCGCCGCTTCCAGGGGCAGAGCGCCGTGCCGCTCAACGACCGCGGTCGCGAGCAGGCGCACGCGCTCGCCGAGCAGGCCGCGACGCACGACTTCGCGGCGCTGTGGTGCAGCCCGCTCGCCCGCGCCCGCGAGACCGCCGACATCGTCGCGGCCCGGATCGGGCTCGTCCCGGTCGAGGATCCGCGGCTGATGGAGACCGACGCCGGCGACTGGACGGACCGGATGTTCGACGAGGTCGCGGCCGAGGATCCGGCGCGGTTCGCCGGCTTCCAGGAGGGCGCCGACGACTTCGCGTTCCCGGGCGGCGAGTCGTTCGCCCAGCAGCAGGACCGCGTCTGCGCGGCGCTCGACGAGATCCGCGCCGCCGGGCCGCTGCCGGTGCTCGTCGTCTGCCACCGCAACTCGATGCGGCTCGCGCTCGAGCGCTTCACGGGCGCGCGCGTCGCGCTCGACGACGTCCCCAACGGATCGATGGTCGCGCTGTGACCCTCGCGACGCGCGCGATCTTCGCCCTGCTGGTCGCCGCCACGTTCGGGGCGTTCTTCGCGGCCCAGCGGCTGAAGCACACGCCGCCGGTCATCCAGCAGGTCAAGGGCAACACGCTCTTCTCGCCCAACGGCGACGGCTGGCAGGACGAGCTGCGGATCTCGTTCCTGATCAAGCGCCCGGACGACGTGACCGTGCAGATGGTCAACGCGCAGGGCGACCCGGTGCGCACGCTGATCAGCAACCGCCCGACGATCGCCTACCGCAAGCTCCCGATCATCCGCTGGGACGGCAGGACCGACGCCGGCACGCGCGCGCCCGACGGCGTCTACCGGATCCGCGTCTCGCTGCGCCGCGAGGGCCGCAGCCGGTTCGCGCCGAAGTCGATCCGGCTCGACACGACGCCGCCGACGCCGGTCGTCACCTCGGTCGGGCCGAACAAGGAGCCGGGCCCCGAGCTGCTGCCCAACGCCGACGGCCGCGCGCGGATCAGCTTCCCGCCCGCGGGCCGCTTCGCGAAGCTCCAGATCTTCAAGACCGCGCCGGGCAAGCCGCGGCTCGTGACCGAGTACGGGCTCAAGCAGGGCGCGACGCGCTCGGGCTGGAGCGGGCGCACGCGCGGGCGGCCGGTGTCGCCCGGCACCTACGTCGCGGTCGTGCGCTGGCGCGACAAGGCCGGCAACCTCGGCACGTCGATCCCGCTCGACAAGCGCGGGCTGCCGCGGCTCGCCTACGGCGACCGGCTGCCCGGCCACGGCGGCATCACGATCCGCTACCTCGAGCTCCAGCCGCCGCGCTACCCGGTGACCGCCGGCCAGGTCACGCACGTCGGCGTCGACGCGCGCGGCGACTGCTACCGCTGGACGCTGCGCAAGATCGGGACGACCGAGATCCGCGACCAGGACCGCTCGTGCAAGGGCGTGCTGGCGATCCGCGCGCCGCGCGGCGTGTCGGGCGTCTACCTGCTCGAGGCGCGGACGAAGACGCACGTCGCGCAGGTGCCGATCGCCGTGCAGAGCACGGACACCTCGCCGATCCTCGTCGTGCTGCCGCTGATGACCTGGCAGGGCCGCAACCCGGTCGACGACGACGGCGACGGGCGCGCGAACCTCGTCGACGACGGCCTCAGCGCGCGGACCGACCGCGTGTTCTCGCAGGGCAAGCTGCCGCAGGGCTTCGCGGACGCCGAGGGGCCGCTGCTCGCGTTCCTCGCCCGCCACGGCCGGCGCTTCGACGTGACGACCGACTACGCGCTGGCGACCGGCAAGGGGCCGAAGCTCGGGACCCACCGCGGGGTCGTGCTGCCCGGCGACGTGCGCTGGCTGCCGTCGCGGCTGTCGCTGCTGCTGCGGCGCTGGGTGCGCGCGGGCGGCGGCGTGTTCGAGACCGGCCTGGACTCGCTGCGCCGCGACGTCACGATCTCCAAGGGCGAGCGCCTCGTGAAGGCGACCGCGCCGGCCGCGACCGACCTCTTCGGCACGAAGCTGCGGCCGCTCGTGCACGCGCCCACGACGGTCACGAACCTCGTCGACCGGATCCAGCTGTTCAGCGGCGGCGTCAACGGCGGCACCGGCGTGTTCGCCGGCTTCGACGGCTACGAGGAGACCGCCGGGCTCGGGCCGAGCGCGCAGCTCGTCGCCAGCGCCGTGATCGACGACGCGAACAAGAACGCGGTCGTGATCTCCGGCGCGCGGATCGGCACGGGGCTCGTGATCCGCACCGGCCTCGAGCACTTCGCCGACCGCCTGACCGCGGACGAGAACAGCGCCCAGCTCGTGCAGCGCGCATGGGCGCTCCTGGACGCGAAGCGATGAAGGAAGCCGGCGTCATCCTCGCCGCCCTCCTGGCGGCGTCCGCGGTGCTCTCGCGCAGCTCGCGCGTCGCGGCGTACGCGGCGATCGGCGCGCTGATCCTGACGCCGGTGCTGCTGCTCTCGGAGATCTGGGACTCCGAGCAGCTGCGGCCGCTGCGCGACCGGCCGGGTCTCGCGATCGTGCTGGCCGGCCTCGGGCTCGCGGTGATCGGCGCGGCCGTGTGGCTGATGGGCCGCCGGCCGTTCGTGTTCCCGGTGCTGGCGATGGTCGCGCTGCCGTTCCGGATCCCGATCGCGGTGGCGGGGACGACGTCGAACCTGCTCGTGCCGCTGTACCTGGTGATCGCCGCCGGCACGCTCGCCTGGGCGGTGCCGCACCTGCGCTCGCGCGGGCCGGACGAGGAGCGCGCGCGGTCGCGGTGGCTCGAGTGGGCACTGATGGGCTTCGTCGTCCTCTACGCGATCCAGTCGACGTACTCCGACGACTTCGACAAGGCGCTCGAGCAGGCGGTCTTCTTCTACGTCCCGTTCGCGCTGCTGTACGCGTCGCTGCGCGAGGTGGAGTGGACGCGGAGGCTGCTCGGGATCTGCCTCGGCGTGCTCGCGGCGCTCGCGGTGGCGTTCGTCGGCGTGGGCTTCTGGGAGTACCACTCCAAGGAGCTGCTGCTCAACCCGAAGGTCATCAACGCCAACCAGTTCGAGGCGTACTTCCGGGTCAACTCGCTGTTCTTCGACCCGAACATCTACGGCCGCTTCCTGGCGATCGTGATGCTCGGGATCGCGGCGGTGGTCCTGTGGACCCGGCGGCCGCGGACGGCGGTGGTCGGCGGGCTGCTGCTGGCGCTGCTGTGGGCGGGCCTCGTGCTGACGTTCTCGCAGTCGAGCTTCGGCGGGCTGCTCGCCGGCCTCGCGGTGCTCGCGGCGCTGCGCTGGTCCGCGCGCTGGACGGCGGTCGCGGTCGCGGCGGCGGTCGCGGTCGGCGCCGCGTTCGTGCTTGCCGCGCCCGGCGCCGTGCACCTGAAGCTGGGCGACTCGAGCTCCGCCAACACGGCGACCAGCGGCCGCGTCGACCTGCTCGAGGGCGGCTGGGAGCTGATCCGCGACAAGCCCCTGCAGGGCTGGGGCTCGGCGTCGTTCTCGCGCGCCTACCGGCGCGAGCAGCACGTCTCGAGCCTGAAGGCGGTGTCGGCCTCGCACACGATCCCGGTGACGGTCGCGGCCGAGCAGGGCGCGCCCGGGCTGCTGCTCTACCTCGCGCTCGTCGTGCTCGCGCTCGTGGCGCTGCTGCGCGGCGCCGGGCGGTCGGTGGCGCGGGCGGCGGTCGCGGCGGCGTTCGTGGCGCTCCTCGTGCACACGATGCTCTACGCGGCGTTCCTCGAGGACCCGCTCGCGTGGGTGCTGCTCGCGGTCGGCGTGGCGCTCGCGCGCGGGGAGCCCGACGGTGAGCCCGAACCGGCGTGAGGCCGTCGCGGTCGGGGCGCTCGTCCTCGCCGCGGTCGCGCTCTGGCTGATCGCCCCGACGTACCCGAACTACGACGCGTACTACCACCTGGTGTGGGGGCGCGAGCTCTTCGACGGGCACGCTCCGACGTTCGAGGCCTACCAGGCGCCGACGCAGCACCCGCTCTACGTCGCGCTGTGCGCGGTCCTCGGGCTCGTCTTCGGCGCGCACGCCGACCGCGTGCTCGTGCTCGTCGGCGCGCTGTCGCTGGTGTGGCTGACGTGGGCGACATGGCGCACCGGCCGCGCCGTCTTCGGGACGTGGGCGGGCCTGCTCGCCGGGCTGTTCGTCGGCTCGAGCTTCGCGTTCCTGCTCTACGCGGCGCGGGCGTACGACGACGTCCCGTTCCTGGCGCTGGTGATGACCGCGGCGATGGTCGAGGCGCAGCGCCCGCGCGAGCGCCCGCGGCTCGTGCTGGCGCTGCTCGTGCTCGCCGGGCTGCTGCGCCCCGAGGCGTGGGTGCTCGCGGGGCTCTACTGGCTGTGGTGCGCGGTGCCGGCGCGGCGCGTTCGGGCGGACCTGCTCCTGCTGGCCGTCGCCGCGCCGGTGCTGTGGGCGATCGTCGACCTCGCGGTGACCGGCGACCCGCTGCACTCGCTGCACGCGACCAGCGACCTCGCCGACGAGCTCGGCCGCGCGACCGGGCTGCGGTCGGTCCCCAAGTCGTTCGTGACGTTCGTCTTCGACGTCGCGCGGCCGCCGGTCGCGGCGGCGGGCGTGCTCGGGCTGACGCTCGCTTGGCGGTCGCGGGAGCAGCTGCGCTCGCTGCACGTCCCGCTCGCGCTGCTGGTCGCCGGCACGGTGACGTTCGTCGGCAGCGGCGTGGCCGGGCTCTCGATCCTGCCGCGCTACCTGACCGTCCCGGTCGTCGCGCTGTGCCTGCTCGCCGGGCACCTCGTGGCGACGCTCGGGCGCGACCGGCGCGTGCTCGCGGCGATGGTCGCCGTGGGCGTGGCGTTCCTCGTGCTGAAGGCCGGCTCGTTCGCGAAGCTCGGCACCGAGCTGCGCTTCATCCGCACGACGCACGACGACCTGGTGGCGACGCTCGAGGACCCGCGGGTGGCGAAGGCGCGCGCGTGCGGGATCGTGACGCTGCCCAACTACCGGCTCGTGCCCGACACGAAGTGGATCCTCGACTCCGGCGCCGTCGGGGCGCGCAGCGCCAAGCGCCACGCGACGGGCGTCGCGCTGTTCGTCAACGGCCAGAAGGCGCTGAAGCGCTACGGGTTCGCGGACGCCGCGTCGCCGCTGACGCTGGTCCCGGATCCGGGCTTCGCGCCGATCGCCCGGCACGGCACGTTCACCGCGTACGCGGCGTGCGGTGCAGGCCGATGAGCATCGGCCGGAAGCCCTCGCGCTCGTAGAACCGCAGCGCGCTCTCGTTCGCGGCGATCGCGGTGAGGTGGAGGTCCTCGATCCCGAGTGGGGCGACCTCCTCCTGGACGCGCTCGAGCAGCGCGTGGCCGAGGCCGGCGCCGCGGGCCTCGGGGAGCAGCGCCAGCGTCTCGACCTCGGCGCGCCGCTCCGGGTTCGGCCAGGTCGGACCCGGCGTGTCGATCACGACCATCGCGTAGCCGACGGCCCGGCCGGTCGCCTCGTCGCGGGCCACGAGCACGAACGCGTCGGGCTCGGCGAGCCACTTCTCGTACGAGGCGCGGCGCCGCGCCCACGTGTCCTCCGGCTCGCGGACCGGGCCCAGGTGCGGCGCGGACGCGTGGTGGTGCGCGACGAGCGCGAGCCAGAGCGGCTCGAGCTCGCCGATGAGCTTCGCGCCGCCGCGTTCGATGGCGACGCTCATCGGCGCGCGATCCCCAGCTCCTCGAGGCGGTCCCACAGTGGGGCATTCTGGCGGAAGGCGGTCTGCTCGAGCGCCCACTGCCGTAGCTCGAGGTCCGGCTCCGTGCGCGCGCCGCGGTAGGTCTCCAGCGCGGCGGCGAAGGCGTCGACGCCGTCGGCGAAGGTCACGGCGCGCTCCCACGTGCGTGCGCCCGGCAGCGCGGGGCAGACCGTGCGCCGGCCCATCCGCGCGTACTTGAGGATCCGGTAGGGGAGCGCGGCCTCGTTGAACGGCTCGACGCGGAACGGAACGATCCCGACGTCGGCGCGCGCGATCGCGGCGGCGGCCGCGGTGTCGTCGAGGCGGCCGAGCCACTCGACGCGCGGGTCGGCGACGAGCGCCGCGAAGTCGGCGTCGCCCGTGGCCTCGTCGTCGTGGCGGGCGCCCACGAGGATCAGCCGCAGCGCCGGCATCCGCTCGCGCAGGCCGCGCAGCAGCGCCCAGTCGGTGCGGCGGCCGAGGTGGCCGAGGGAGACCGCCGCCACCTCGGCGGGGTCGTCCGCGGGCGCTGCGCCGCCCGCGTCGCGGGGCAGGGAGGGGAACGTGTCGGCGGCGAGCGGCACGAGCACGGGCTCGCGGCCCGCCTCGCGCTCGAGGCGCTCGAGCTCGGTCGAGGCGACGAAGGTCAGCGCGGAGCGCGTCGCCGCGAGGTCGTGCAGCGTCGCGAGGCGCTCGCGCAGTCGCGGGCTCGCGTCGTAGGCCATCTCGTAGCGGTCCCAGCGCCCGTACCAGAGCTCGGCGTCGCCCTGCTTGTCGCGGCCCACGAGCGCGCGGGCGAGCTGGTACTGCAGCGGGTGGAAGATCACGACGACCTTCGCGTCGCCGGGGAGGTGCTTGCGCAGGCGCCGCGCCTGCGTCCCGGCGATCGCGTCGCCGGCGAGCATCGGCAGCCGCCCGAACGCGCCGTAGGGCAGCTTCGCCGGCTCGACCGCGAGCACCGCGGGCGCGCGCAGCAGGTCCTCCGCCTGGTCGCGCAGGATGAACTGCTCGAGCGTGCGGGGCAGCAGCAGGACGGCGAGCGGCTTGGCCACGAGCCGGGACCCTAGATGGTCCGTTCCGTTGCTCGCGGTAGCGTCCCGCCGCAGTGGCCGCCCTGCTCAAGCGCCTCGTGGCGTCGACCGCCGCCTACCAGGCCGCGAGCCTGCTGGCCGGCCTGATCGCCGTCGTCACGCTCCCGCTGTACACGCGCCACGTGGGGATCGACCGCTACGGCTACGCGGAGAACATCCTCGTCGCGGTCATCCTGATGTCGATCCTGCTGCGCTTCGGGCTCGGCGAGGCGCTCGTGCGCTGGTGGTACGACGACGAGGATCCGGTCCGCCGCGAGCGCCTCGCGCGCGGCGTCACGGGGACGGTACTCGCGTCGACGACGGTCGTCGGCCTGCTCGGGCTGGCGTTCGCCGGGCCGCTGTCGGAGCTGCTGCTCGACGTGCGCGAGCCGACGCTGTTCGCCTACGGCGTGCTCGGGATGTGGGCGTTCACGAACCTCGAGGTCGTCTACGCGCTGCTGCGCGCGGAGGACCGGCGGCGCGCGTACCTGACGTCGTCGATCGCCAACGTCGTGCTCACCGTGGCGCTGACCGTCGTGCTCGTCGTCGTGTTCGACGAGGGCGCGCGCGGGCTCGTGCTCGGCAACTACGCGGCGTCGGCGGTCGTGCTGATCGGGCTGTGGTGCATTCCGCCGCGCCGGATCGGGCTGCCGCGCCCGGGGATGCTGCGGCCGCTGCTGCGCTACGGGCTGCCGACCGTCCCCGCCGACGCGAGCGTGTTCGCGCTCAACGTCGTCGACCGCACGTGGCTGCAGCACGCGCAGGGCGTCGAGCAGGTCAGCCTCTTCTCGGCGTCGGTGAAGGTCGCGACGGTAGTGATCGTCGTCGTCCGCGGGTTCCAGGCCGCGTGGCCGCCGCTGGCGTACTCGATCGTCGACGACGACGAGGCGCGCCGCTTCTACGCGGTCGTGACGAGCGCGTACATCGCGGTGATCGGGCTCGCGGTCGCCGGGCTGACGCTGCTCGGCCGCCCGATCGTCGACGTGCTCACCGCCGCCGACTTCCACGGCGCCTACCGCGCACTGCCGTGGCTCGCGCTCGGCTGGGCGCTCTACGGGCTGGTGCTCGTGTTCACGGTGATCGCCGGCCGCGCCCGGGTGACGACCCGCAACTTCCCGGCGGCGCTCGCCGGTCTCGTGACGAACGTGGTCCTGCTCGCGCTGCTGATCGACCCGCTCGGGATCCGCGGCGCCGCGATCGCGCTGTGCGGCGCGTACGCGGTGATGCTGCTGACGATCCACGCGCTGACCCGCGGGCTGTTCAGCGTCCCGTTCGAGTGGGACCGGCTCGCGCGGCTCGTCGGCGTGCTCGCCGGGGTCACGCTCGCGGGCGAGCTGCTGCTGCCGACCGACGGCGCCGCGGCGTTCTTCCTCCGGCTCGCCGCGCTGGCGGCGATCCCGCCGCTGCTGGTGGCCGCCGGCGCCGTGCGTCCGGCCGAGCTCGCGGCGCTGCGCCGGGCTTTCCGCCGCGCGCCGCGGACCGCCGCCTAGTCGGGCACCGGCCCGTCGTAGTCCTTGGGCAGCCAGCCGTCGAGGATCATCACGTAGCCGGGGACGCGGTACGGGATGTGGAAGACGCCCGTGTACTGGTCGTAGTGGGCCGCGATCAGGTTCACGAAGATCGGGCCGCCGCCGTGGCCGGCGCTGCGGCTGGTCGTGGTGAGGTGCACGCCGTCGGGCTTGCCCGTCCACGAGCTGAGCGTGAAGGCGCCCCAGTGCCCGTCCATCCAGCCGGAGAGCACGACGCCGTCGACCCCGGTGATCGTCACGTGCCGGCCGCCCGGCTCGTTGCGCGGCCCGCGGCCGTCCTGCCACGTCCACTTGACCGCGCCGTAGGCGGTGCTCTTGAAGCCCCGGTTCCCCTCGTCGCCCGCGCCGGTGGCGATGCACGTGCCGTCGGGCTTGTCCGAGAGGTGGTTGCAGTTGCCGTACTGGTTGTGGGCCAGCAGGTGCGCGTGGAAGTGGTAGAAGAGCCCGCTCTTGGCCGTCGCGTCGGCCTGGAAGCTGTCGCCGAAGGCGGTGTGCTCGTTGATCCGCGAGCCTGTCGTCTTCGTCTTGCTGAAGTGCGCGTGCAGCGAGGCGCCGCGCAGGTCGGAGTTCACGAGCCAGGCGCTGGTGAGCTTGGTGCCGAAGAAGCTGGAGCCCTTGAAGTCCGAGCTCTGGATCGTCGCGAACGTCATGTCGGCGTGCGCGAAGTTGGTGCCCTGGGCCCTGAGGTGGGTGGCGAGCAGGTTGTCGGCCTTCGCGCTGTCGAGCTGGCTGCCGTCGAGGTTCGAGCGGTCCATCCGCGCGCCGCTCAGGGTCGAGCCGTTGAAGATCACGAACGAGAGGTCGGCGTCGCTCATGTGCGCGCCGCTGAGGTCCACGTTCCGCAGCGTCGCACGGTGCAGCTGGGCGTGGTTGAGGTTCGCGCCCTTCAGGTTCGACCCGGTGAGGTCCGCGCCGATGAGGTTCGCGTGGGTCAGATCGGCGCCGGCGAGGTTCGCGTTGTGGCAGACCGTGTTCTGCTTGATCTGGCAGCTGCCGACCTGCGAGACGGCGGCGTCGGCGGGCGCGGCGCCGAGGAGGGCGAAGGCGGCGAGGGCCGCGGGAAGGATGAAGCGGGGCACGCGGGCCATTATGACCGCCGTTCGGTAAGAGGCCTATGAGACTTCTGTTCGCTCCGCGGCCTCGCGCAGGCCCTCGCCGCGGCCGGGCCGCAGCGTCGCGGTGACGTGGCGCCAGTAGCGCCTCGGGTCGTGGCCTCCGAGGACGAGCGCGGCGGCGGCGCGCGTCGCGTAGGTGAAGGCCGTCAGCCAGCGGACCGCGAGTGCGGCGGCCGCGGAGTGGTGCTTGCGCATGTAGAGGTCGCGGTTGCGGCTGAACTCGACGATCCGGCGCTCGGGCACGGCGCCGGTGGAGAGCTGCTCGTGGTGGATGCACTCGGCGCTCGGGACGAACAGCGTCGTCCAGCCGGCGTCGTGCAGGCGCTTGCAGAAGTCGACCTCGTCGGAGTAGACGAAGAACGCCGGGTCGAGCCAGTCGACCTGCTCGGCGGCCTCACGGCGGACGAGCAGCGCCGAGGACTGCGACCAGTCGACCGCGCGGGTCGCGTCGCCGCCGCTCTGGACGACGAGGCGCCGGTGGAGGTGCAGCGCGGTGGCGAGCGCGGTCGCGGGGGTGGGGAACCGCCACGCGGAGGGCTGGGGCGTGCCGTCGGGCCGCAGCAGGCGCGCGCCCGCGGCGGCGGCGCGCGGCTCGGCCTCGAGCGCGGCGTGCAGCGCGGCGGTCGCGCCGGGCCGCAGCTCCGAGTCCTCGTTGAGCAGCAGCGCGTAGCGGCCGCGGGCGCGCTGGAGGAGGGCGCTGTCGTTGGCCGCCTTGCCCGCGCGGCGCTCGAGCGCGACGACCTCGTCGACCGCGGGGTGCGCGCGGGCGGCGTCGGCGGAGCCGTCGCGCGACGCGTTGTCGAGCACGAGGACCTCGGTCTCCAGCGGCAGCGCCGCGCGCTCGGCGGCGACCGCGTCGAGCCCGCGCAGGAGCAGCTCGCGCTGCTCGGTGTTGACGATGCAGAAGGTGAGGTCCATGTCGTGTGTTCAGTGGACGCTATACACGGCACACCCGGAGACGGTGGACCTCTTGGGAGCGGGGCTCGGCCGGATGGGCGCGGCGCGCGGGGGTGGGGCGGCGCGGGGCCGGTACGCTCGGCGGCCGGTGCGCGTCCACGTCGTCGACCCCTCCGCCTACACGCGTCCCTACGACCATGCGCTGTGCGCCGCGCTCGGCCGGGCCGGGGCGGAGGTGGAGCTCGTGACGAGCCGCTTCGCCCACGGCGACGTCCCCGCCGCCGACGGCTACGCGCTCCGCGAGGACTTCTACCGCCGCGGGTCGGGGCGAGCGGCGAAGCTCGCCCAGCACGTGCCGGACATGCTCCGCGAGCGCCGCCGGGCGAACCGCGAGGCCGACGTCGCGCACTTCCAGTGGCTGCCGGTCCAGCACGTCGACGGCCATCTGCTCCCGAGCCGCCCGACCGTCCTCACCGCCCACGACGTCCTTCCGCGCGAGCCGCGATCCGGGCAGCTCGGGGCGCAGCGGCGCCTGTACGAGCGCGTCGACGCGGTGGTCGCGCACACCGAGCACGGACGCGCGCGCCTGGTCGGCGAGCTCGGGATCGACCCCGCCAAGGTCGAGGTGATCCCGCACGGCGCGTTCGACCACCTGCGCGACATCCCCGGCACGCTGCCGCCGGAGCTCGCCGCCGCGCCGCCCGGCGTGCCGGTCGTCCTCTTCTTCGGCCTCCTGCGCCCGTACAAGGGGCTCGACGTCCTGCTCGAGGCGTGGCGCGGGATCGCGGATGCCGAGCTGTGGATCGTCGGCGCGCCGCGGATGGACGGGGTCGACGCGCTGCGCGCCGCCGCGCCCGCGAACGTCCGCTGGGTCCCGCGGTTCGTCTCCGACGCGGAGGCCGCCGCCGTCTTCGCGCGCGCCGCGGTCGCCGTGCTCCCCTATCGCGAGATCGAGCAGTCCGGCGTCCTGTGGACCGCGGTCGGGCTCGGCGTGCCGGTGATCCTCAGCGCCGTCGGCGGGTTCGCCGAGGTCGAGGGCGCGGCGCTCGTCCCACTCGGCGACGCCGCCGCGCTCCACGCCGCGATGACCGCGGCGATCGCCGCACCCCCGCCGCCCGTCGACCCCGCGCCGCACGGCTGGGACTCGATCGCCGCGCGCCACCTGGCGCTCTACGCGAGGGTCGTTCGATGAGGGCGGCCGCGCGCGCACCGCGTCCGGAGGGCGAAGCCGCGCCGTGCTCCGGCCGTGCCTCCGCGCCGCGCGCCGCCCTCCCGTGCGCGAGGCTTCGGGCGTGATCGTCGTCGCTGTCCTCTTCTGGCTCTGCGCGGGCCTGCTCGTCTACGCGCAGGTCGGCTACCCCGTGCTGCTGTGGCTGCTCTCGCGCGTTCGTCACGCGCGCCCGCTGCCGCTCGCCGCGTCCGCCGGCGCGCCGCCGTTCGTCTCGCTGATCGTCCCGGCCCACGCCGAGGAGACGGTGATCGCGGGCAAGGTCGCCAACGCGCTTGCGCTCGACCACCCGCGCGACCGGCTGCAGCTGATCGTCGCCTGCGACGGCTCGCCCGACGCGACCGCCGAGCGGGCGCGCGCGGCCGGCGCCGACCTCGTGCTCGAGCTCCCGCGCGGCGGCAAGATCCGCGCGCAGGACACCGCGGTCGAGCACGCCACGGGGCAGATCGTCGCGTTCGGCGACGCGAACGCGCTGTGGGAACCCGGCGCGCTGCGCGAGCTGCTCGCCCCGTTCGCGGACCCGGACGTCGGCTACGTCTGCGGGCAGGTGGCGTTCGTCAACGAAGGCGGGACGAACCAGGAGGGGCTCTACTGGCGCTACGAGATGGCGGTCCGCGCGCTGGAGTCGCGGCTGGCGAGCGTCACCGGCGGCAACGGCGCGATCTACGCGACGCGCCGCGAGGACTACCTCGTCGTCGACGCGGTGATGGGCCACGACCTCAGCTTCCCCTTCAACATGGTCAAGCGCGGCCGCCGCGCCGTCTACGCGCCCGCCGCCCGCGCCACCGAGAAGATGGTCCCGTCGCTCGAGGGCGAGTTCGCGCGCAAGCGGCGGATGATGAGCCACGCCTGGCCGATCGTCCTGCGCGGCGGCCTGCTCTCGCCGCGCGGTTACCCGCCGCTCTACGCGCTGATGATCTTCTCCCACCGGATCCTGCGCTACGCGGCGCCGTTCCTGCACCTCGCCGCCCTCGGCCTGAACGCGGCGCTGCTCGGCGCCGGCCCGCTCTACGTCGCGACGTTCGCGGCGCAGGCGGCGCTCTACCTCGGCGCGCTCGCGGCGCCCGCGCTCAGGCTCCGCCCGCTGCTCGTCGCCCGCTACTACGTCCTCACCAACGCCTCGATCGCGCTCGGCCTGCTCGACTACCTCGTCAAGGGCACGCCCGCCGGCTGGTCGCCGCCCGAGGGCACGCGATGACCCGCCGCGCGTTCGACGTCGTCGTCTCCGCCGCCGCGCTGCTGCTCAGCGCGCCGGTGGTCGCGCTCGCGCTGGTGGCGATCCGCCTGGAGTCCAAGGGCCACCCGATCTACCGCCAGCGCCGGATCGGCAAGGACGGCCGCCCGTTCGACGTGCTGAAGCTGCGGACGATGGTCTCCGGCGCCGAGCACATGGGCGCCGGGCTGGCGATCACCGAGGGCGACAGCCGCATCACCCGCGTCGGCGCGCTCCTGCGGCGCACCTCGATCGACGAGCTGCCGAACCTCGTCAACGTGCTGCGCGGCGAGATGGCGATCGTCGGCCCGCGCCCGACCGTCCCCGTGCAGGTCGACCAGTACACCCAGCGCCAGCGCGGGCGCCTCGCGGTGCGGCCGGGGATCACCGGCTGGGCGCAGGTCAACGGCCGCGCGGCGCTGCCCTGGAGCGAGCGGATCGAGCTCGACCTCTGGTACATCGAGCACCGCTCGCTGCGGCTCGACGCGCGCATCCTCTGGCTGACCGTCCGCATGCTCCTCACCGGCCACGGGCTCTACAAGGGCGAGACCGGCGGCTGGCGGGACGGCACGCACTGACATCATCCGCCTCCATGGGAGACGCCGTCCTGCTCACGGGCGTCGGCAAGCGCTACGACATCGTGTCCGCCTTCGCGCGGCACACGACCGTCGTCGCCGCCGACCCGAGCCCCCTCGCTCCGGCCCAGTACGCGGCCACCCACCGCTACGCGCCGCCGCGGATCGACTACCCCGGCTACGTGCCGTACCTCGCGGAGCTGTGCGAGCGCCACGACGTCGGCGCGGTGATCCCGCTCACCGACCTCGACATCGAGGTCCTCGCCCAGGCGCGCGCCGACGGCCTGCTGCCGGCGCTCGTGCCCGACCCCGAGGTCGCGCGCGCGACGTATGACAAGTACGAGACGCACCTGCTCCTCGGCCGCCTCGGGCTGCCCTCGCCTCCGACCGTGCTGCCCGGGGAGGAGCCCGCGTCCTACCCGGTGATCGTCAAGCCGCGGCGCGGCTCCGGCGCGCGCTCGATCCACCCGGCGCGGACGCGCGAGGAGGCCGAGTTCTTCGTCGGCTACGTCGACGAGCCGGTGATGCTCCAGCGGCTGATGGGCGGCCCCGAGTTCTCGATGGACTGCCTCGGCGACCAGGACGGCCGCGTGCTCAACGTGATCCCGCGGACGATGCTCGAGTCGCGTGGCGGGGAGTCGATCAAGGGATCGCCGATCGCCGACCCGGAGCTGATCGAGCTGGGCCGCGCGGTGATGGAGGCGCTGAACGTGCGCGGGCCGTGCACGGTCCAGGCGTTCCGCGACCCGGAGATCGGGCTCGGCATCACCGACGTCAACACCCGCTTCGGCGGCGCGTTCCCCGGGCCGATGTACGCGGCGCTGCCGGGCCGCACCTACCCGGAGCTGATCGTGCGGATGGCGCGCGGCGAGACCGTCGCGCCGCACGTCGGCGAGTTCCGCGCCGGGATGACGTTCACGCGCTACTACTGGCAGCTCGAGCTCGACGAGGACCTCGCGCCGACCGGCCGCGACATCATCGAGCCGCCCGGGCCTCCGCACCCCCGCTGACCGCGCGCACGCGCTTGACGGCGCGGACCCAGACGTCGGGCGCGTAGGCCGGCTTGGTCGCCGCGTCGCCGCCGAAGCGCACCTTCAGCCGGTAGAGCCCCGGCTTGCGCAGCGGGACCCGGATCGCGTACGCGCCGCCCCTCGCGCGGACCGCGAGCGCGCGGACCCGGGCGAGCCTCCCGCTCTTCGCCTGGATCGCGACCACCGCCTCGAGCTTCGCCTTGCGCGGCGCGATCGCCCCGCGCAGGAGCACCGCGCCGCCCGCGCGCACCCGCCTCGCCGCGTGCGCGGTGAGCGCCGGCGCGACCGACACGGCGAACGTGCCGGAGACCGCGCCGAGCCTCCCGTCGGGCAGCACCTGGATCGCGCGGACCTTGCGGCCGGCGGCGAGCTTCGCGCTCGCCAGCCACGCGCCGTCGGTGGGATCGGCGCGCGCGATCGTCGTCCACGCCGTCCCGGACTGGACCTGGACCGAGACCCGCCCGTCGCCGTGGAGGCGCCCCGTCAGCTGCAGCGGCTCGGGGTAGACGAGCGCGGTCGAGACCGCGGTGGCCGTGATCTCGCCGGCCACCGGCACGATCGGCGCGGGGGCGACGGGGAACGGCGCGCGCGACCGGGCGAGCTCGCGCAGCTGCGGCAGCTGGGCGTAGAGCGCGTCGCCCGGGCACGCCGTGTGCCCGCCGTCGCGATGGCCGGAGATCCGCTCGAAGCTCACGGGCGTCCCGCTCGGGTAGCGGTTCTCGGCGCCGCCGCCCGAGGTCAGCGTCACGCTCCCGGTCACCGGCACGCCGTGCAGCGGGAGCTTCCACGCCAGCAGCGCGGCCATTGCGCCCAGCGCCGCGTCGGACTGCGGGACGTCGGTGTAGGTGCCGATGTTCGAGACGCTCGTCGACTGCCTGTTGAAGCCCTGCGCCTGCGCGCCGACGACCGGCTTGTCGATCCCGCCGCTGCGGCCCTCGAACAGGCGCCCGTACCGGTCGACGAGGAAGTTGTAGCCGAGGTCGTTCCAGCCGTTCGTGTCGCGGTGGTACTTGCAGATCGAGAGCACGATCGCGGCGGAGTCCTCGGGCGCGTACTCGTTCACCGACACCGTGTGGTGCACGAACGCCATCTGCACGGCGCCGTAGTACGGGTTCGCGCGCGGCCGGCACTGGTTGCCGGGATCCCACTCGGCGCGTGCGACGATCGGCGGCCGGCCGGCCTGGCTCGCGCGGGCCCGCGGCTTCGGCCGCACGCGGTGCGTGACCCGCACGAAGCGCACGCGCAGGCCGCGGACTCCGGGCCGATGGCGCAGCTGCAGCGCGTCCGCGCCGCCGACCCACACCGGATCGGTCCCGTGCCCGCCGGCGTCGGCGCCGTCGAGCGGGACCCAGCCGCTCCAGCGCCCGTGGCGCAGCACCCGCAGCGCCGCGTCGGGTGCCTGTGCCGACGACCGCCAGCGCAGGCCGACGAGGTCGAAGCGCCGGCCGGGGCGCAGGACGCGTGTGGTGACCCGTGCGGCCGCCGCCGCGTGGGCGCCGCCGGTCGCGGGCACGGCGATCCCGAACTCCGCGACGCGCGGCGCGGCGCTCGCGGCGTCCGCCGCCGGAACGGCGACGGCGGCGCAGCACAGCAGGAGGGCGGTGGCGAGGGCCCGCATCGCCATCCGGAACACGGTGCCACGGCGGCGGTTGCGGCCCGGGCGCCGCCTTGCGGCGGCCCGGGCGTCCGCGGTCCGACCTAGTTGTTCGGCGGGATGATCTCCGTGCCCTTGTCCACGTACTTCAGACGGAAGGCGCGGAGGGCGTCGAAGTCCTTCTCGTTGAAGGTCTTGCAGCCGATCAGCTGACCCCACGCCGTCGCGGCGACGTCGTAGGGCATGTTCGTGTTGTTCTCGAACAGCAGGACCTTGTAGGCGTCCTTGCCGTTCAGCGGCTCGTTGGCGAGCGTCTCGAGCTGGCTGATGATCTTGGCCGAGGTGCCCTTCTTGTACTGGATCTCGACTCGGCCGTGCTCGAGCGCGTGCACGTAGTGCTCCGGCTCGGGCGTGTCGCCCGGCTCGTAGACGCCGTCGAGCGAGGGATCGGGGTTGTGGTTGCCCGAGGTCGGCGGGTTCGTGCCGTACGTCACCTTCGTCGTGACGTGCGTGCTGCCCTCGATCTTGGGGCTCGACGTCGTGCATCCGGCGGCCTTCGCGGCCGTGGCCAGATCGCGCGTGCGGACGGGCGGGAGGGCGGCTCCGCTCGTGCCGCTCGTGGGGTTGCCGGTGCCGGCCATGGAGCCCTTGTCGCTCCCGCCGCCGGCGACGACGATCACGACGCCGACGATCACCGCGATGCCGAGGAACGCGGCCAGCGCGAGCTGCACGCGCTTGTTGCGCGAACCGGCTGACGCGGCGGCCTTCTCCGCTGCTTCGCGCTCGCGGCGCCGCTGCGCCTTCTCTTCCTGCCTGCTGGCCATGGTCGGGAAGCCTAGAGGAACCCACCCCCCGGCTGGCAAGCCGCCGCTGTCAGGCAGCCGACCGCGAATGGCCGCCGCGACGCTCCCGCGGCTTCCAGCACTCGTCGAGGAAGTCGCCGATCTCACCGGTCAGGCGCTCGGGCGCGACGCGCAGCTCGAGGATCGAGCTCGCCTTCAGCAGCCGGCCGTTGGGGAGCTCGTCGGCGAGCATCCCCGAGTCGCTGAACGGGTGGACGGGATCGCGCTGGTGCCCGATGACGAGGGCCGGCGGCGTCAGCGTGCGACGGACGTCGCGGTGCGGAGCGATCCGCCCGAAGAACAGGCCCTGGAGGACGGCGGCGCTCGGCGCCGGGGCCTGGCGGATGGTGTCGAGCGCGAGCTGCGGTACGAACGGGCGGCCGGGATCGGGGATCAGCCGCGCGGCTCGCTGGACCAGGCGCATCACCGGCTCGCCGAAGGTGAGCGCGCACATCACGGGCGTGAAGGCGATCGCGCAGCCCAGCAGCGCGTTGTCGAGGACCGGCATCTCGACGACCATCCCGCGAACGCGCCCGGGCGCCAGCGCGCACGCCTCGAGCGAGACGTTGGCCCCGAGCGACGTCCCCGCGAGGACCGCCTCGTCGACCTCGAGGTGGTCGAGCAGCGCGATCGCCTGCTCGCCGAAGCGGGTCATCGAGTAGCGCCACATCTCGCGCGGCCGCGCCGACTTCCCGTGGCCCAGCAGGTCGAGCGTCACCACCCGGTTGCCGCGCGCGGCGAGCGCCTCGGCCAGCGGGATCTGCATCCGCTGGGAGAGCAGCAGCCCGTGGATCAGGACCATCGTCCGGGGTCCTTCGCCGTGGATCGCGTAGGCGAGACGCTGCCCGTCGCAGGTGAAACTGGCCATGCGGCCAAACGGTACGGTTCGCGCCATGGCCAAGCAAGCGAGAATCCTCACCGGTCGCGTCGCGGCCATCACCGGCGGCGCCCGCGGGATCGGGAAGTCGACCGCGAAGGCGCTCGTCGCGCAGGGCATGAAGGTCGGCATCGGGGACCTCGACCTGGAGACCGCCAAGGCGACGGCCGCGGAGATCGGCGGCGCGACCGAGGCGTTCGCGCTGGACGTGACCAAGCGCGACTCGATCGCCGCGTTCCTCGACGGCGTCGAGGAGAAGCTCGGCCCGCTCGACGTGCTCGTCAACAACGCCGGGATCATGCCGCTGGGGCCGTTCCTCGCCGAGGACGACCTGTCGATGCAGCGCCAGATCGACATCAACGTCAACGGCGTGATGTTCGGCGTCAAGGAGGCGCTGCCGCGGCTCCTCCCCCGCCACAGCGGCCACATCGTGAACATCGCCTCGATGGCCGGCAAGGCCGGCTTCGCCGGCGGCGTGACCTACTGCGGAACCAAGCACTTCGTCGTCGGCGCCAGCGAGGCGCTGCGCGGCGAGCTGCGCGGCTCGGGCATCGAGGTCTCGTGCGTGATGCCGATCCCGGTCAACACGGAGCTCGCCACCGGGCTCGTGCCGACGCGCGGCGTCAAGAAGGTCGAGCCGGAGGACGTCGCCGACGCGATCGTCGACGCCCTGCGCTTCCCGCGCTTCGACGTGTACGTGCCGAAGTCGATGGGGCCGATGACGTACGTGACGGGCCTGCTGCCGCGCAACGCCCGCGAGGCGGTCGGCCGCGTGATGAAGGCCGACAAGGTGCTCGCCGGCGCCGACCTCGAGGCCCGCCGGGGCTACGAGCTGCGCGCCGCGAAGTCCGAGCCGGGCCTCGAGCCGGGCGACGGCGCCAAGGAGCTCGGGGAGGGCAGCAGCGGCTAGTCGTCGGCGGGCGGCGCCGCCAGCCAGGCGGCGATCCTCTCGCCGATCTCCTCGCCGGCGTCCTCCTGCAGGAAGTGCGAGGCGTTCTCGATCACGCCGATGTCGTCGGGGTCGATGCCGATCGCCTCGGCGAAGCGGCGGCCGGTCTTCAGCGGGAGCACCGGGTCGGAGTCGGCCCACAGCATGAGCTTCGGCCGCCCGTCGGTGCGGATCGCCTCGAGCACGCGCTGCCCGGCCTGGGCGCCCGGCGCGTCGGGCGTCAGCGGGATCATCAGCGGGAACGCGCGCGCCCCGGCCTTCGACGCGGCGTCGGGGTACGGCTCGTCGTAGCGGGCGGCGGTCTCGTCGTCCATGCCCCGCGCGCACGCGTTGCGGACGAGCATCGAGATCGGCAGGTCCTCGGTCCGCTCGACGAAGTTGCGGAACGCCATCCACGCGTCGGTCATCTTCTGGTGGCCGGTGAACAGCCCGGTGTCGAGGATGACGAGCCGGCTGAAGCGGTGCGGGTGCTCGACGAACAGGCGGATGCCGATCGGGCCGCCCCAGTCGTGGACGACCATCGTCGCGTCGTGGAGGTCGAGGTGCTCGAGCAGCTCGGTCATCACCGCGACGTGGCGGTCGTAGGAGTACCAGTCGATGTCGGTCGGCTTGTCGGAGCGTCCGAAGCCGGCCAGGTCGGGCGCGATGCAGCGGTAGCCCGCGTCGCGGACCGGGGGGATCACCTTGCGCCAGAGGAACGACCAGGTCGGCTCGCCGTGCATGAACCAGACGGGAGGGCCCTCGGAAGGCCCGGACTCCTCGAACGCGATCTTCAGACCATCGCCCAGGGAGTGCACATGTTCGGCCACGACCGGGCATGCTACGGAGCAATGACACCCTCCGCCTCCGCGACCGCGCAAACGAGCATCGACACCATCCGGACGCTGAGCATGGACGCCGTCCAGAAGGCGAACTCCGGCCATCCCGGGATGCCGATGGCGATGGCGCCGGCCGCCTACCTCCTGTACGCCGAGGTCATGAAGCACAACCCGGCCGATCCGCAGTGGCCGGATCGCGACCGCTTCGTCCTCAGCGCCGGCCACGGCTCGATGCTGCTCTACAGCGTCCTGCACCTGTCGGGCTACGGGCTGAGCCTCGACGACCTGAGGTCCTTCCGCCAGTGGGGCTCGCTCACGCCCGGCCATCCGGAGCGCGACCGCGTGCACGTGACGCCCGGCGTCGAGGTCACCACCGGCCCGCTCGGGCAGGGCTTCGCCAACGGCGTCGGCATGGCGATGGCCGAGCGCTTCCTGCGCGAGCGCTACGGCAAGGAGGTCCAGGACCACCACGTCTACGCGATCGTCTCCGACGGCGACCTGATGGAGGGCATCGCCTCCGAGGCCGCGTCGCTGGCCGGCCACCTGAAGCTCGGCCGCCTGATCTACCTCTACGACGACAACGACATCTCGCTCGACGGCCCGACGTCGCTGAGCTTCGAGAGCGAGGACGTCTCGAAGCGCTTCGAGGCCTACGGCTGGCAGGTGCTCACGGTCTCCGACGTCAACGACGTCGAGGCGCTGCGGGCCGCGATCCGGATGGGCCAGGACAACGACGAGCAGCCGACGCTGATCCGCGTGAAGTCGATCATCGGCTACCCGTCCCCGAACAAGGCCGGCACGTCGAAGGCCCACGGCGCGGCGCTCGGCGAGGACGAGGTGCGGGCGACCAAGGAGGTCATGGGCTGGGATCCCGACAAGTCCTTCTTCGTGCCCGACGGCGTCTACGAGTCGTTCGCGCCCGAGCGCGGCGCGGCGGCGCAGGCGCAGTGGCAGGAGCGCTTCGACGCGTGGCGCGCGGCGAACGCGTCGCTGGCCGAGGAGTGGGACCGCGCGTGGCAGGACCCGGGTCGCCCGCTGCCCGGCGTCCGCGAGGCGCTGCCGTCGTTCGGCGAGGCGATCGCGTCGCGCGCCGCCGGCGGCAAGGCGATGGCTGCGTTCAGCGATTTCGTCCCGACGATGGTCGGCGGCGCCGCCGACCTCTCGGAGTCGACCAAGACCGAGTTCCCGGGCGGCCACGAGGCGCGCTTCGGCGTCGAGCCCGGCGGTCGCAACGTGTTCTTCGGCGTGCGCGAGCACGGCATGGCCGGCGCGGTCAACGGCATGGCGGCGCACGGCGGCATCGTCCGGCCGTACGGCTCGACGTTCCTGCAGTTCGCCGACTACATGCGCGGCTCGATCCGGCTCAGCGCGCTGACCGGCCTCGGCGTCGCGTGGGTGTTCACGCACGACTCCGTCGGCCTCGGCGAGGACGGCCCGACCCACCAGCCGGTCGAGCACCTCGCCGCGCTGCGCGCGATCCCGGGCCTCGTCGTGCTGCGGCCCGGCGACGGCAACGAGACGAGCGCCGCATGGCGCGTGATCCTCGAGGACCTCGAGGGTCCGGCCGTCCTGATCCTCTCGCGGCAGAACCTCGACGTCATCGGCACGCTCGACGAGGCGATGGACGGCGTCGCCAAGGGCGCCTACGTCGTCCGCGACGCCGCCGAGCCGGCGGCGATCGTCGTCGCGACCGGCTCCGAGGTCGGCCCGTCGATCGCGGCCGCCGAGTCGCTCGACGTCCCGGTGCGCGTCGTCTCGATGCCGAGCTGGGAGCTGTTCGCGCAGCAGGACGACGCCTACCGCGAGTCCGTGCTGCCGGCCGGCGTCCCGAAGCTCTCGGTCGAGGCCGCCGTGAAGATGGGCTGGGCCGAGTGGGTCGACGACTCCGTCTCGATCGAGCGCTTCGGCGCGTCGGCGCCCGGCCCCGAGGTGCTCGAGCGCTTCGGCTTCTCGCCGGAGAAGATCGCCGAGCGGATCCGCAAGCTGATCGGCTAGCCGGGGCGGGCCGCGCCGCGCCGTTGCGTCAGCGCGACGCGACGGTGATGTGGATCGCGGCGCCCTCGCGCAGCCACGCGATCTGGTTCAGCGCCGTCAGCCGGTCGAGCGCGAACTGGAACGCGAGCGCCTGCGCGCGGTTCTTGTACACGCGCGCGATATCGAAGGCATAGCCCGTCGTGTGCAGCGAGAACTTGCGAGTCGCCTCGGGATTGCGTCGTTGGAGCACGCGCTGGTACTCGTCGTCGCGCACGGTCGAGGTCAGCACCAGCGGCTCGGCGCCCGAGATCGCCTTGGTCGCGGTGCCCATGTACTCGAGGAGCGACAGCGCCCGCGGCCGCAGCGCGCGGTAGAGCCGCGGCGACTGCTTCAGCGCGCCGGCCAGCTCGCCCATCTTCGGGTCGATCCGGATCCCGGCGGCGCCGAGCGCCTTCGCGTCGAGCCGCGTCAGCGCGTGCGACGCCTGCGCGCGCCCGAGTGCGAACGGATCGCCGAACGACGTCGTGGACTCGGCGGGGTGGAGCACCTCCTCGGCGCTGTTCTTCGACAGCTGCCGCCCGCTGAGCAGCCGCAGCTTCGCGACGTCGGTGCGGTAGAGCCGCATGATGTCGCGCGCCGCGAACAGCCGCCATAGGTACGTGGCGGAGTCGTCCCCGAGCGCGGCGAGCTTCGCCCACGCGGCGGCGTGGTTGCGCGGCGAGGAGTCGAAGAACAGCTGCGCGTAGGGGATCTTGTCGTCGCCGTAGGCCTTCAGCGCGGCCTGGAGGTTCCCGATCCCCATGTGGTAGCTCTCGAACGCGAGGTCGTCGCGGCCGAGCTCCCGGCGCGCGATCGCCAGGTAGCGCCCGGTCGCGGCGATCGCCTTCGGCGGGTCGAAGCGCTCGTCGATCCGGCGCCGCTCGCGCCTGCGCGCCGTCACCCGGTGCCCGCGCGCGATGCCGCGCGTCAGCTTCTCGCTGCGCTTGACGTCGACCTTCATCCCGAGCAGGTTCGTCGCGGTCTCGGCGAGGATCTGCGTCAGCCCGGCCGCGCCGTCGAGGTCGTCGGACGCCTGTGCGTCCGGGCGCCCGGCGCTCTCGAGGAAGATCAGCGCCTCGAGGAGGTCCGGGTCGAGCTTCCCGGCCGCCGCCTCGGCCTCCACGAGCGGGCGGTAGCGCGCGACCCGCGCCGCGGTCGCCTCGGCGCCGCCCGGCGAGATGGCGTACAGCGGGTGCGCGAGTCCGGCCGCCGCGCGGCGCTCGAACTCCGCCTGCCGCGCCGGCACGTAGGCGAACGGGTCGAACGCGGCGCCCTCGCCGGTCCCGAACGGCTCGAGCCGCGCGGCCTCGTCCGAGGAGCCGCGGCTCAGGAGCACCAGGACCACCGCCGCGAGCGCCGTCACGGCGAGCAGCAGCAGGAGGGCACGTCGTCGTCGGCGGGCCGCCATCCGTCCCCAGACTGGCATACCGTCGTCGCCGTGCGCGTGCTCACCGGCGAGCTCCCGGCCTACCTGGCCCTCGGCGACGACCTCGTGATCCAGGCGGACAACGCCGACGTCCTGCCCCGGCTGCCGGACCGCGCCTTCGACCTGATCTACGTCGATCCGCCCTTCAACACGGGGCGCGAGCGGCGCCGCGGAGCGCTCGCGTACGCGGACGCGCACGCCGACTACCTCGCGTTCCTGCGGCCGCGGCTCGAGCGTGCGCGCGAGCTGCTCGCCGACCACGGGACGCTCTACGTGCACCTCGACCACCGCGAGGCGCACCGGGTCAAGCTCGCGCTCGACGAGGTCTTCGGGGAGCGCAACTTCCTCAACGAGCTGATCTGGGCCTACGACTTCGGCGGCCGCCCGAAGGACCGCTGGCCGGCCAAGCACGACACGATCCTCGTCTACGTCAAGGACCGCGGGAACCACTGGTTCGACACGACCGAGGTCGAGCGCGAGCCGTACATGGCGCCGGGGCTCGCCGGCCCGGTGAAGGCGGCGCGGGGGAAGGTGCCGGCCTCGGTCTGGTGGTCGACGATCGTGCACACGACCGGCAGGGAGAAGACCGGCTACCCGACCCAGAAGCCCGAGGCGGTCCTGCGCCGGATCGTCGCCGCGTCCTCGAAGCCGGGAGGCTGGTGCCTGGACTTCTTCGCGGGGTCGGGGACGCTCGGCGCCGTCGCGCGGGGGCTCGGCCGCCGGTTCGTGCTCGTCGACTCGAACCCCGACGCGATCGCGATCATCGGCCGCCGGCTGGAGGCCGCGACCCCGGTCGCGCCGCCCTCCGCGGCGTAGGGGCGTCACCCCCTCGACACACCGTTTTCCTGCCGTTTTCCTCGTCTATTCGTCCGTACCCGTACCACTCGCCACGGCCCGCAGGTACCGTCCCGGCCGGAGGCGCCGGGAAAGGTCCCGGAGCGAGATGACGAGTTCCCCAAGACGTATGGCCCTCTGGCTCGGAGGTGTCGCCGCGCTGGCGCTGGCGTTCCCGGCCGGAGCGTTCGCCGCCCACGACCTCAAGATCTACAAGGCCGAGAAGCAGGTCGACCTGACCAGCGACGACACGTCGTGGGACGTCTCGTGCAAGCCCGGCGACTTCGCGATCGACGGCATGTGGCGCCTGGACCACTCCGACCTCGATCCCGACGCCGACTCGCTGCTCGACCTGTCGAGCGCGGTCGACGTGTGGGAGGCGTATCCGTCGGACACCGACACCTACCACTTCCGCTTCAACAAGAACGCGATCGGCCGCGTCCAGATGAAGATCTGGGTCACCTGCCTCGGCAAGAAGACCGACGACGGGATCCACACGCTGGTCGTCTCGGACTCGGGCAGCGCCACGGCCTCGCTGGCGGTGCCCAACGCGCTCTTCGACAGCAACACGGTCGCCGTCGGGGCGCCGCCCGCCGTCCTCAACGACGGCGCGTCGTGCCCGGCCGGCTACGTCATCGCGTCGCCCGGCTACCAGCTGACCGGCGACGACGGCAGCGGCGGGATCCTGTCGGCGCGCCTCGCGTCCTCGTTCCCGTTCTCGTCGACGCCGCCGGCCGCGCCGTCGGCGCTGCAGGCCTGGCGCTGGCAGTTCGTCGGCGTCGCTCCGGGCGCGCAGGTCAAGCTCTACAGCCGCTGCCTGAAGGTGAAGTACAACTTCGGCACGCCGTCGGACCCGCACAAGCACAAGCTGACGGTGAAGTTCCGGCCGACCGGCGGCTACGCGACCGACAGCATCCCGGACGGCACGACCAAGGAGGTCCGCCGGGACTGCAACGCCAGCGGCAAGGCGATGATCGGCGCGTTCTACGCGCCGTTCGACGAGATCTGGTTCTGGGGCATGGACCCGCGCATCAAGCAGCGCGCGTTCAAGTTCTCGAACACCGGCGGCGCACCGCTGAACGTGCGCACCGGGATCCTCTGCCTGGAGTACCAGACGACCTAGGGGTACCGCGCCTCGAACCGGGCGAACGCGCGTCCCTGCTTCCTCAGGAGCAGGGCGCGCGTTCCGTCGGGGAGGAAGGCGTGGCGCAGCGCGTCGGTGGCGATGCGCTTGAGCGTGCGGTAGCCGAGCCCCTGCTCGCGCGCCGCCTGCTCGTACTGCGCGGTCATGTCGGTGCGCGACACGCCCTCGTCGTCGGTGGCGAGCGCGACCGGCACGTGGTTGCGCAGGTAGAAGCGCAGCGGGTGGGCCTTGCCGGAGACCCCGAGGATCTGCCGGTTCGACGTCAGCGGCACCTCGACGAGGACGTCGCGGCGGGCCATCTCGCGGGCGAGGCCGACCGGGTCGCGCTCGGAGAGGATGTCGACGCCGTGGCCGATCCGCTCGGCGCCGGCGACCTCGACGGCGTCGCGGATGTGGAAGCGCAGGTCGGCCGGCGGCGCGATGCCCGGGGTGAGCTCGCCCGCGTGGAGCGTGATGTGGCCCTTCGGGTAGACGCCGCGCAGGTACCGCAGCATCGTCATCTGCAGCCGGTAGTCCTTCAGCGCGGTGTTGTCGTCCTCGGGCTGGACCATGTTGATCCCGACCCAGCGCGGGTCGTCCTTCATCAGCTCGTAGCCGAGCACCATCTGCGCGTAGACGACGAGCGGGCCGAACGCGCGCAGGACCTGGACGTCGAAGCGGATCAGCGGCACGTCGGACGGGTCGGCCGCGTGCTCCTGGGCGAGCAGCGCGTCGAGGTCGGCGCGCGCCTTCGGGACCGCGTCGAGCAGGCCGGCCGCGAGCAGGCGCTTGCGCAGCTCGGCGAAGTCGGGCGTGTAGGCGACCTTCTTGGTGACCCCGAGCACGTCGCCGAACCGCGGCGTGTTGAGCACCTCGAGGTAGGACTCGCTCTGCGCGCGCGCACGCGCGGCGACCGTGGCCAGGCCCTCGCCCTCGTGCCCGTCGAGCGCGGCGCCGTACTTGTCGAACGTCGCGAAGAAGTGGTCGTGGCCGGACTCGTCGCCTTCGACGAACCCCTTCATCGACCATGCCCGCATCAGCCGGTTCTGGAAGACGTTGTCCGTCAGCGCGTCGGCGATCGGGCGCGCGCCGGGCACGCACGGGGGCGGGGCGGACTCCAGCGACAGCGGGTCGACGCAGTCGCCGTCGCGGGCCCCGTAGCGGATCATCGACTCGGCGTAGACGGCGCCCGAGAGGTGCATGTGCAGGTCGCCGCCCTTGGGCATCGTCCAGAGGAAGTCGCGCAGCCGCGCCGGATCGTCGCGGTAGCGCTCGAGCGCGCGGGCGGCGCCGGCCTCCGAGGCTCCCGCCACGGGCGCCGCGACGGCGAGGCCGGCAAGGGCCGCGGCGAGCGCGGCGAGGCGAACGGCGGTGCGCGAGAGGCTCATGTCGTGCATCCTTCCGGGTGCAGGGCGGCCGTGTAAGAGCGCGTACATGTCACGTTCGGCCGATGTCGTCCACTCGAACAGCGAAGCCCATGACCCCGACATTCGTCCGGTCGCCCAATTAAACGCCACAAAAGACCCGTTAACCGGTAGTTTCCGCCTGATGTGCCGCTAACCGGCGCATCGAGTCCCCCGAGGTCCTCCCATTCGCACCCTGGTCCGCAAGTCTCCTCTCGTGCTCGCAGCGCTGCTGACGCTGCTGTGCCTGACCGCTTCGCAGGCCGCGGCCGCGACCTCGCAGAAGGACGCCCAGCGCAAGGCCATCGCCGCGCTGAAGCTGCGCTCGGGGACCAAGCCCGTGGTCCTGTTCCGGCAGACCGTGCTCGTCCCGAAGCAGACCGTCATCGGCCAGGCCGGCGAGACCAACGTGGGGAAGAAGGCGCGTGCCGCCTCGACCCGCGAGGAGAAGCTCCACGCCGCGGGCGTCGCGATCGTCGAGGCGCCGGTCGTCGCGCGCACGGGCAGTGACCCGGCGTGGCTGTTCTACGAGGACCAGGCTCCGTACCAGGCCTACCAGCACCCGGGCCGCGTCGTGCTCGTCAACCAGCGCACCGGCAAGGTCACCATCACGCGGACGCTGTCGTGGCCGCCGCTGATCGCCGGCAAGCTCCCCGCGTTCCTGCGCGGCTACGAGGTCTACCGCGACAAGCGGTACCGCGCCTTCACCCGCAACTGGAAGGTCGCGCCGGCCGCTCCGGCCACCGGGGCGACTCAGCGCGCCGCGTTCGGCGTCCTGCCGAGCTACCGGGCCGTCGTCCGCCAGGCCGGACCGGGCTCGGAGTCCCGCAAGCAGGCGGCCGACCAGCTCGCCGCCGAGGGGTCGTGCGCGATCCGCATCAGCGACACGCTGGGCGACTTCTACGACGCCGGGCCCGTCGACGCCACCCGCGCCGCGCTCGGCCGGCTCTTCAACGAGCTCGCCGCCCTCAACCCCGGCTTCTACACCGCGCGCTACCGCTACCGCAGCGGCACGAGCCCGAGTGGGTTCGTCGACCGCGCGATCAAGACCAAGGGCTGCCGCGACGTCCTGATCTACCTCGCGGGCGGCGGCTACGTCACCGCCGCCGATCCGGCGGTCAACGTCGGCACGCGCGGCCGGCCCGACGGTCGCGTCGAGCAGCAGATCGTCACGGCGAGCGACCTCGTCGCGATCATGCGCAAGCACCGCGGCGTCACGTTCAAGCTCGAGGTCGACGCCCCGAACTCCGGCGCCTTCCTCGACAAGGTCCGCAACGAGCCGAACCTGCTGATCCTCGCGACGTCCTCCGCGAAGGGCGAGGGCAGCTTCACCGCGCTCTCCGACGTCGTCGACGCGAACGACAACCCGATCGCCAACGCCTACAACTCCGAGCAGTACCTCGAGTACACGAACCGCCAGCTCAAGGGCCTCGACTGCTTCCTCTCGAGCCCCGCCGAGGTCACGGCCGCCACCGCGGCGAAGGCCGCCGGCAAGACCCGCTCGTTCTTCGCGTACATGCTCGCCCGCGCCTTCCGCCTGTGCGCGACCGGCAACCTCGCCGACGTCGTCCGCGGCGGCCCCGAGCCGCTGCTGAAGCTCTTCGGCGAGGAGGAGCCGCCGGCGGCGCCGACCAACCGCGCGCCCGTCGCGACGTCCGGCTCGGCGTCCACCGACGAGGACACGTCCGTCGCGGTGACGCTCGCGGGCGCCGATCCCGACGGCGACCAGCTGACCAGCGCGGTCGTCACCAACCCGGCGCACGGCACGCTCAGCGGGTCGGGCGCGGTCCGCGTCTACACGCCGAGCGCGGACTTCGAGGGCTCCGACAGCTTCACGTTCACGGTCACCGACGGCACCGCCACCTCGGCCCCGGCGACGGTCACGATCGCGGTCCACGCGGTCAACGACAAGCCGGTCCTCACGCTCGGCGCCGGCACGACGACCTACACCGAGCAGGGCCCGCCGGTCGCCGTCGACCCGGACATCGCCGCGGCCGACGTCGACGACGCCCAGCTCGCCGGCGCGAAGGTCGCGCTCGGCGGCGGCTTCGCCACGGGCCAGGACGAGCTCGTCTTCGCCGACCAGCACGGGATCGCCGGAAGCTTCGACGCGGTCACCGGCGTGCTCACCCTGACCGGCGCCGCCAGCGTCGCCGACTACCAGGCCGCACTGCGCTCGGTCACGTTCCGGAACTCGAGCCTGAACCCGTCGGACGTCGCCCGCACCGTCGTCTTCACGGCCAACGACGGCGACGTCGACAGCGCGCCCGTCACGCGCACGGTGTCGATGGCCGTCGTCAACGACGCGCCGGAGCTCGACGACGGCGGCAACACCGCCGCCTACACCGAGGACGACACCACGGGCGTCGTCGTCAACCCGGACGTCAGCGTGTCCGACGTCGACAGCGGCGACCTCGCGGGCGCCACCGTCACGGTCACCGGCAACGGCGTCCCGTCCGAGGACGAGCTCGTCTTCGTCGACCAGAACGGGATCGCCGGCACGTTCGCCGCCGGGACGGGGACCCTGACCCTCAGCGGCTCGGCCAGCGTCGCGAACTACGAGGCCGCACTGCGCTCGGTCCGCTACCGCAACGGCAACCACGGCCAGCCCGACAACGCCACGCGGACCGTCTCGTTCACGGTCTCCGACGGCGCGCTGACCTCCAACGCGGTCACCAGCGACGTCACGATCGCCCGCGTCAACGACGCGCCGACGGTCGATACGGGCGCCGGCTCCCCGAGCTTCACCGAGGACGGCTCGGCCGTCGCGATCGCTCCGGCCGCGACCGTCGCCGACGCCGACGACGCCAGCCTCGCCGGCGCGACCGTCAGCATCGGCGCGGGCTTCGACACGGCCGACGACGTGCTCGCGCTCCCGACCCAGCCGAACATCTCCGGCTCCTACAACGCGACCACCGGCGTGCTGACGCTCACGGGCTCCGACACCACGGCCGCCTACCAGGCCGCGCTGCGGGCGGTCACGTACGCGAACACCGACCACGGCAACCCGTCGACGACGGCGCGGACGATCTCGTTCCGGGTCTCCGACAGCGCCCTGACAAGCGATCCTGCGACCAAGGACGTCGCGGTCGTGCCGGTCAACGACGCTCCGGTCCTCGCCGGCGGCACCGGCAGCGCCGCCTACACCGAGGACGACGCCACGGGCGTGGCGGTCCACACGGGCATCACCGTCGCCGACGTCGACAGCACGAACCTCGTGAGCGCGACCGCCCAGGTGACGGGCAACTACGTCTCGGCCGAGGATCGCCTCGTCTTCGTCGACCAGGCCGGCATCACGGGCTCGTTCAACTCGACGACCGGGACGCTGACGCTGACCGGCTCGGCGACGCTGAGCCAGTACCAGACGGCGCTGCGCTCGGTCGCCTATAAGAACCTCAACACCGCCAACCCGGACAACGCCGCGCGGACCGTCTCGTTCGCGGTCTCCGACGGCGGCGCGGTGAACGCGACGAGCAACACGATCACCAGCAGCGTCTCGATCACGCGCGTCAACGACGCTCCGACGGTCGACACGGGCGCCGGCTCCCCGAGCTTCACCGAGGGCGGCTCCGCGATCGCGGTCGCTCCGGCGGCCACCGTCGCCGACGTCGACGACACGAACATCGAGTCGGCGAAGGCCGAGATCGGCACCGGCTTCGCGGCCAACCACGACACGCTGGCGCTCCCGACCCAGCCGAACATCTCGGGCTCGTACAACGCGGCGACGGGCGTGCTGACGCTGTCGGGCTCCGACACGAAGGCGGCCTACCAGACCGCGCTGCGCGCGATCACGTTCAGCAACGACCAGGACGACCCGTCGAGCACGGCCCGGATCGTCAGCTTCACCGTCAACGACGGCGACGTGAGCAGCGCCGCCTCGTCGAAGAGCGTCACGGTCGTGCCGGTCAACGACGCTCCGGTCCTCGCCGGCGGCACCGGCTCCGCGAGCTACACGGAGGGCGACGCCGGCGTGGCGGTCCACACGGGCATCACCGTCGCCGACGTCGACAGCGCGAACCTGGTCGCCGCGACGATCACGATCACGACGAACTACAACGCCGGCGAGGACAGCCTGCTGTTCACGACGCAGAACGGGATCACCGGCAGCTACAGCGCCGGCGTCCTCAGCCTCAGCGGCAGCGCCAGCAAGGCCGACTACCAGACCGCGCTGCGCTCGGTCCGGTACACCAACAGCAACACGGACAACCCGGACAACGCGACCCGCACCGTCACCTTCCAGGTCTCCGACGGCGGCGCGGCGAACGCGACGAGCAACACGCTCTCCAGCAGCGTCTCGGTGGCGCGCGTCAACGACGCTCCGACCGTGGCCACGGGCACGGGCACGCCGAGCTTCACCGAGGGCGGCACGGCGGTGGCGATCGCCCCGGCGGCGACCGTCGCCGACGTCGACGATGCCAACCTCGCGGGCGCGACGGTGTCGATCGGCACCGGCTTCGCCGCCAACCACGACGTCCTCGCGTTCGTCGACACGGCGAACATCTCGGGCTCGTACAACGCGGCGACGGGCGTGCTGACGCTGTCGGGCTCCGACACGAAGGCGGCGTACCAGGCAGCACTGCGGACGGTCACCTTCAGCAACGACCAGGACGACCCGTCGGGCACCTCTCGCGCCGTCAGCTTCACGGTCCGGGACGCCGCGCTCACCAGCGACCCGGCGACCAAGAGCGTCGCGGTCGTCCCGGTCAACGACGCTCCGACGCTCGGCAGCGGCGGCAACACGGTCACGTTCGAGGAGGACGACACCACCGGCGTCGTCGTCAACGCGAACATCACCGTCAGCGACGCCGACAACGCGAATCTCGCCGGCGCGACGGTCTCCATCGGCAACGGGTTCTCCGCCTCCGAGGATCGCCTCGTCTTCGTCGACACGGCGAGCATCACGGGCGCCTACAACGCGACGACGGGCGTGCTGACGCTGTCGGGCTCCGACACCAAGGCGGCCTACCAGACCGCGCTGCGCTCGATCCGCTACAAGAACGTCAACACCGACCAGCCGTCCACGACGCAGCGCGAGATCGGCTTCGTCGTCAACGACGGCTCGTCGTCGAGCAACCTCAGCACGACGCTCGTCAGCAACGTCGACGTCAACCCGCACGACGACGCGCCGACGATCACCGCGGGCGCGCAGGCCTCGACCACGTTCACCGAGGGCGGCAGCCCGGTGGTCGTGGACGCCGGCGTGTCCGTCGCCGACGTCGACGACACCGACCTCGAGGGCGCGACGGTGTCGATCGGCACCGGGTTCGCCGCGAACCACGACGTCCTCGCGTTCGTCGACACGGCGAACATCACGGGCGACTACAACGCCGGCACGGGCGTGCTGACGCTGTCGGGCTCCGACACGAAGGCGGCCTACCAGGCCGCGCTGCGGACGATCACCTTCAGCAACGACCAGGCCGATCCGTCGAGCACGGACCGGGTCGTGTCCTTCTCGGTCACCGACGGCGACCTGTCGAGCAGCCCGGCCTCGACGAAGAGCGTCGGCCTCACCCCGGTCAACAGCCCGCCCACCGTCACGACCTCGGGCGGCTCGGCCAACTTCATCGAGGCCACTACGGTCGATCCCGGGACCGGGCCCGTCGCCGTCGACCCGGGCCTCACGGTCGCCGACGGCGACGACGCGAACCTCGAGGGCGCGACGGTCACGATCGGTGCGCCCGGCTTCTCGTCCGCCGAGGACGCGCTGCAGTTCGCCGACACCGCGGAGATCACCGGCGACTACAACCTCGCCACCGGGGTCCTCACGCTGAGCGGCCCCGCGACGAAGGCCCAGTACCAGGCCGCGCTGCGCACGGTCAAGTACGCCAACGCCAGCAACACGCCGTCCACGAGCGACCGCACGATCAGCTTCACGGTCACCGACGGCGACGCGAGCAGCGTGGCGGCCACGCGCGACGTGACGGTCACGCCCGCCAACGACCCGTCGGTGGTCTCGCTCAGCGACAGCGCGCCGGACTTCACCGAGGCCGGCAGCCCGGTGACGATCGACGACGGGCTCACGGTCAACGACGTCGACTCCGCG
>Ga0164241_10000611_pt1 | contig 59222 bp, 48 predicted proteins | sample OricomyardsoilBY_FD_108780 | JGI IMG/M metagenome (GOLD analysis project Ga0164241, IMG submission 108780) | Backyard soil microbial communities from Emeryville, California, USA - Original compost - Back yard soil (BY) | ecosystem: Environmental > Terrestrial > Soil > Unclassified | place: USA...
GCAACGAATACGCGGAAGCGAGCGCGCTTTCCAGCCGTTGTCTTTCGAGTGCGCGGGTGAGTCGAACAGCGCCAAGGCCTTCGAACGAGAGTTTCCAGTCGCCCCGCGCCACGCGCTCGAGCTCTTGACGGCGTTCGTGGTACTCGCTGACTGCGCGATCCCAGCGCTGCTTCACGACCGGGTTCAACGTGGCGATGCGACCAGCTTGGAAGCTCGCCGACCACACGCGACGCACCGCGCGCCGCGCCGCCTGCAACGCTTCTCGCGAACGCCCGAGGTCGAGCAGCAGCGTGAGCAGCTCGCGCGCGCTCGACTGAGCTCGCAACGCCGTGAGTTGCTGGCCCTGCCCGAAAGGTGCCCAACGCACGAAGTCTTCGGCCGCAGCCTCGGCCGCGAAGTAAGCGTCCAAGACGCGGGCGTCGCGACTCTGAGCGAGTGCTCGCGCGCGTCCGAGCCGCGCGAGGTAGACGCACTCTTTCAACACCAGGCTCTCCGCGAGACGTTCGGCCAAATCGTAGGCCGAAAGCGCCTCCGAGCTCTCGGCTCGCAATAGGTGAAGCTCGCCCCAGTACAACGCTTGCCAAGTCGCGAATCGCCCCGTCCGACCCTTTTCGTCGGCGTCGAGCGCACGCAAGCGCGCTTCCGCATCCACACCGTCGCGGCGTCGTAGCGCGAATGCAACGCGATTCAGCGCTTGATTGCGGCGGTTGACGGGATCCGGGCAATGCTCGACGAGCTCGTCCGCCCGAGCGAGTGCGGCTGCGGCGCGCGCTTCCCAGCCCAATTCGGGCTGGCTCAGCAGCATCCAGGAGAGATCCTCCCAGCTCAACGCGCGCTGGCAGTTGGGCGCCTCCGCCGTGCGCGCAACCAACGCTTCTTGTTCAGCCAATGCGTCCGCGTCGCGGTTTAGCCGACTCAGCGTCGCGGCGAGCTCCTGTCGCGCCAACAGTTCGTCGGAAAGAAGCCCCAGGCGTCGCGACGAGACCGTCGACGAGCGAAATCGGACCAGTGCGCCTTGCGCGTCACCGCGCGCTTGCGCGAGCACGCCGGAGTAAAAAGCGAGCCGAGCGCGAACCTCCGGGATTCGCACGAGCTCGGCCGGAATATTTTCGAGCAGCTCGCTGGCGCGCTCATACTGCCGCAGCCGGACAGCGCGACAATAGCTCGCCGCCCAGCGGTCGTTGCTTGCCTCGATCAGAAGCCCCGCCCGCTCCGCGTTATCTGCAGTAGCTTCGAGCTCGCTTGCCGCGCGCTCGTTGTCGCCGTCGCGCAGCGAAAGTCGTGCGCGAAACGCGCGCAGCCGGTCTCGCTCGGGTCCGACCAGCAGATCGCGCCCTTGGTCGAGCCGCGCGCGCACTTGCTGCCATTTCCCCTCTTGCCACCATTGTGCGAGTTCGCGAATCGCCGGCGGTTCCGAACTCTGAGCAACGCGCAACGAAGCACGGCGTTCCCCCAGACGCAGCCGTATGCGGCTTTCCCCAGCGGGGACCTGGAATGTGCAGCGGATTCCGCCTTCAACCGCGAGCGATTCAGGCGCGCTCGCGACGTCGATCTCGGGCGCGCGCGCACCCGAGACCCAGACGGTGAGCTTTCGCGCGGAGTCGAGCTCACACACCGGCCCGGGTCGGATCCGCACACAACCCGCAAACTCGAACTCGAGCTCCGTGGAGCTCTGGAGCGAGGCTTGGTCTCGAGATGCGCAAAGAACGAACAGCGCAGCCGCCGCAATCACACGCGCAGTGACGCGACGAAAGCTCGTTGCGCTCCGCGTTCGGCGTCCCGATCTCATCGCGGTTTGCCTCGCTACGGCACCCGCTCGAACTGCCAACGGAACTCTTGTAGATTGCTTGGCTGCAATGCACCGGAAGGCGCTCTCGGCTGCACGCTCTCGACGGCGGCAGGGCGCCCCACGTAGAGCAAGAGCTCGCCGCGCTCCGCCAACGACGGCGGCAACTGAGCCGCGACGCGCAACGCTCCAGCCGCCGACTGCTCCTGGCTCACGGTGAGTTCGCGCGTTTCGCGGGCTCCGGCAACGGGAAGCCCCTGCACGAAAGCGCGCGCGCGCACGTTCCCTCGCTCGTCGTTCCTCGGCCGCAGCTCGAAGCGCAGCTTGGAGCTCGGGTGAAGCAGCAGCGCGCCCGAGACATCCGCGCTGCCGCGCTCGGTGTGCTCTGCTCCCTCGAGTCGCACCTCGTAGTGCGAAAGCGGTCCTTCTTCGTCAGGCTTGACGCGCAGCGCGAGCACGGCGCCGGCTGCCACCGCAATCAGCGCAACCACCGTCACGAGCGCGCTGCGACGACGGCGCAAGCGCAAGATCGACACCAGCGGCACAGGCGTCTCGCTGCGCTCGCTGCGTGCGAGCCGCGCCTGAATCGCGTCCACCACGGACGAGCGTTGCGCATCCGAGATCGGCTCGGTCAGTGAGTCCGGAAGAACGCTAACCGGCGACGACTCGTCAGCACTCGGATCGGCTGTCGGTTTGCGCTCGGAGGCAGCGTGCAACACCTCGTCATCGCGTGCGAGGCGCGCCAATTGCTCGAGAGTATCCTCAGGACGAGGCATTGGACTTGCTCAAGCTCCCTGTAGTGTAACTAGCCAGATTGGGGTCTGCAGCGCATTGGCGCAACAAGCTCGTTTCGAGTTCTGCGACTTCTTTCTTCAAGCGGCTGCGCCACTGATAAATGGCATCGAGCTTGCTACCGGTCTCGCGTGCCACGTGCTCCGGCTCTTCCTGCCACACGTACAGACGATAAAACATCTCGAGCGCCTTGGGCGAGAGCTCGGCGTGCAGACGCTCGAACAATAAGCCCAAGAACTCGCGGGCCGCGACTGGATCTTCGGCAGTGGGATGCAAGCGCGAGGAGCTCGCGGAAGCCTCGATGGTCGCCGGATCCGTTGGCTCTTGAGTGAACGGACTGCGCCGCCGGCTGCGTAAGACAGAAAACACTAGTCGTTGCGCGACCAGCCCCACGAACGACGCCAACGACAGGCCCCTCTCCGGCTCCCAGCGCGCGAGCACCCGGTCATCACCGGTAAAGAGCTCCATCAACACCTCTTGCGTCAGGTCCTCGAGCTCCTGGCGCGATGCGCGGCCACGACGCCAGAGCACGGTCGCGACGCGCGCTTGTACGACAGGGCTCAATTCACGCACGAGCTCTTCAATCGCAGCTCGCTCGCCACGGAGCGCTCGCTTCACGTCCTCGAGCGAAGCCATCCGCTCACTTGATACGCCCATTGCACTCCGGCGCAAAGCTTTTCACTTCGCACCGACAATCGTCCCAGGCGCGCGCAATGTCCTACCCGCCGAAAAGCGAGGCCTTCACGACGTTTTCCGTCACTTTGGCGTGCGTTCCGTTTTGTTGGTCAGGTCACAGCACGCTCCGGCGAATCTATTAGTGCTCTCGATTCCCACACCAACGAGAGCATCGAACCATCAATTAGCAGAGGGTCTGCCATGCAATACGTTTGTCGTTCACTCAGTTCACTCGTCGTTTTCAGTGGCTTGCTGCACACCGTGAGTGCGCACGCCCAAGCTCCGACTCCATTCGAGATCGCGAGCCAGCTCGATCTCGAGTGCAGAAGCGCGCAAGGCGCGCCGCCTGCTCCCGAGCTCGGCATTCGCCAACTGAACCCGGTTTTGCAAGGGATTCTGCCGAATCAAAAAGCCAAGCTCGGCCCGCTCGAGGAAGTGTGCGTGCCGGTCGCCAAGAACAACAAGATCCCGACAGAGCCCGCAAAAAGCGTGATCCGTGGCGTCGACTTGGCTTGCTACAAGGCCGAAGCGGCGCCGGTCGACGTGAAGGTGCTCGCGAGTCAGCTCAATCCGGTGTTCGCGGATCTCCCGCCAGAGGTCGTACACCTCATCCAGCTGCAGCAAGTCTGCGTACCCGTGGCCAAGAACGGCGTGATCCCTCCCGAGCCGATGCTGTCGGTGATTCGCCACATGGATTTCGGTTGCTACGAACTCGAACAGCCGACCGGCGACGCCAACAGGAACGTGGTGCTCTCCCACTTGAATCCCGTGCTCATCCAACAAGGTTTGCCCAGTCACCTGGTGCAGATGGAACGCGCACGCCAAATGTGCGTTCCCATCGGTAAGAATCAGGAGCCCGTCCCGACGCCTGCATTCAATCGCGTGCGCTGGGTAGACTTTCTCAAGTACCGCGTGACACCGGTGGCTGGACCGCTCCCGCCCTGGCCGCTCACGCTCACCCAGCTGAATCCGCTGTTCGCCGATCAGCACCCGTTCAACGTCACGCTGTTCGGTCCATCGCGCCTGCTCGTTCCCATCGCGAAGAACGGCTTCATCCCGCCCGGAACGAGCGATTGAGCGAGCGTGAAGCGTTGAGATCCCCACCGAACAGGAGGCAAAACATGTTCAAACTCACTCGACTACCGATTGCGCTCGTTCTGCTGCAACTCTCGGCCTGCGGAGCCGCCGATCCAACCGGGAACGACCCGGCGAACGCGGCAGAAAGTGCACAGACCGCGAGTACCAACGCCGCGCTCTTCGGCAGTGATGCCTGCAAAAATACCGACATCACCGTGAAGAACTCGTTCTTCTATGACGCCCGACAGCGCGAAATACGCGTCGAGAACGTGCACTACTACTCGGCCTCGGAGGGCCGCTGGTACACGCAAGGTCTCGATAACGCAGATATCGACTACGGTCACCAACACACCTGGCTAAACAAAGATCTGCAGTACTCCGAAAACGACTTGCTCACCAAGTGGCGCGTCTACTTCCGCTACCGCGAAAGTGATGGTGATTGGTCAGACTCAGTGTACGAAGAGATCGACACGCCCAACGACATCTGCCACGCCGACGACAACTACGTCCTGACCGTGAACTAGTGGGGCTGCCCCGCCGAGACACAGCGCGACACGGCCCGGCGTGCTGCGCACGCCGGGGGCCCCCTTACGCCGGCTCCGCCGGCATGGGGGCCCAACGGCCGTGCCTCGCCGTGTCTCGGCTTTCGGGAATCCACCCGGACGGGTGAAGTGAGCTCAGCGCTCGAGTACCGTCACCGGGCTCAATGAATCTTGCGTGGTTCCGTTGCCGAGCGCACCGTACGTGTTGCGCCCCCAGCAGCGCACGGTGTGATCGCGAAGAACGGCGCAGCTGGTGCCCTGGCCCACCGCAACGCTCTCTGCCGCCGCCAAGCCGCGCACTTGAGTCGGGAGCTCACGCCGACTCTTGACCCCAGAACCGAGCTCGCCGTCCGTGTTGCTGCCCCAGCACCAGACGGTCCCATCTGCAATCACCGCGCAAGTATGACTTCCGGCGGAAAGGCTGACGACATTGCTCAAACCTTCGACAGCGACAGGCGCCTTTGGGAAGTCGCCCGCGCTCTCGTTTCCGAGCTCGAAACCGGTGTTGACTCCCCAGCATGCGACCGTACCGTCGGCGCGCAAAGCGCACCCGTGAAAGCCGCCCAACGTAATCGCCACTGCGTCGGCGACACCGCTCACTTCCACTGGTCCACCCTGGAAAGACCGCAAGTCGTCGTCCCCGAGCACGGCGTCCAGGTCAGAGCCCCAGCAACGGATGTGTCCGTCAGCAAGCACTGCGCAAGATTGAAAGCCATCTGCGGCAATGCCTACGGCGTCAGTGAGTCCGCTGACGCTCACGGGATCGCTCGTCTCGTCGACGCTGCCCCCGTTCACGTCAACTCGGACGTGCTCGTCCGGCGCTAATCGATCGCGAAACAATACAGACGCCCAGCGCCGCCGCGCGGCGCGGTGTCAGCGCAGCTCTCGTTCTCGTGGGCCGAGTTCCAAGAATTGTACGGCGACGCAGAGTTCATGTTCGGACCGAGGCCGTCGGAGTGGCCCACTTGAGCGGTCATGTCGGCGCTGTCGCTGGTCCAATCTGCGCAAGTTTTGCCCGCGAGCAGCGTGCCGTCAGCGGCCGAGCCAGTCAGCACGTCGTGCTCGTTGGGCGTCGGCGAGCCTTGCCATTGACCGTTGATCTCGTTGCCCTGTTCGTCGAGGAAGAGCTCGGCGCTGCCGCTCAATTCGTGCAACGCAGCCACGTCCTTCGCGAGCAGCGCACCTTTGGAATTGTACCAAGGCCCCGTTCCAATCCGAGCGCGCGCGTCGACCGTCTTGCTCTCGTCCGCAGGATCCTGCTCTGCGCTCAAGTAGGCGTGAAACGTGTGCGGTCCGAGCGCTGCGGCATCGGCGAGCCGCTGACAGCGCGCATCCGCGCCGTCCAAACCTCCGAGATCGGCGGTGCTGCTCGTATCACTCGTGACGAAGAACGTCGCTTTCGCGGCACTGCCACCGGCGCCCGCCGCGCCGCCTTCGCCCTGATGCGCTTGGACGTCTTCGTCCGAATCACAGCCGGCGCTCAGCAACGGCAAGATCAAGCACGAGATCAATGAAATGAAGCGCAGCTTGTTCATGGGCACCTCTCGAGTTGCACAAAATCTAGGTCGCTTTGCGCGCGCCGCTAGCCGCGCGCGCCGTGAATTCGCCCGCGTTGCAGATATTTTCCGCAGTTTTTACACGCAAACGTGGCGCGGATGTCACTCGGCGCGAGATGCGGCACTATCGCGTGCAGCTCGGTCGCGTTAGGTGAGGCGTGTGTCGGTTCGGAGTTTCGGTCGGTGGGCGGTGTTTCTGGTGTGTCTCGTCAGCGGTCTGTCGCTGCTGCCCGCGCCTGCGCGCGCTACGTCAGTGGACGAAGCGCTCTTCGGCTTGCTCATCGAAGCAGCCACGAGAACGTTGTTGGGCGTCGTGATACCGGAGCCAGTCTCCGCCCCTCCACGCCCAAAGGCGCCCGGGCTGCGCGGCGAATGAGTGATTGAACCGATCCAAGCACACGCAGCACGGCCCAAGTCGGGCGCGCCTGTGGACAGCGCTATGTCGCGTATCTGACCGGCACGCGCAAAATGAACTTCCTCGAGGTCAAGCTGAGCGCTCAGCGCCGTGTCACTCCCAGCAGTTACTTTTCGGTGACCACCACTGACGGGTAACTGCGTCACCGGCCTGTGGCGCGAGCTTCTCTGAAATGTTGCCGTCGCGCGGAGCAGTCCTTGTTAGCAAGCGCTTTGGATCAGCGGCCATTTCGAGCCCAGGAGATTGCTTTTCATGCGAACACACTTGCCTCACTCAATCGCGCACGCGTTGGCTCTCGTCGGGCTCGTGACTCTGCTCCCGCATTGCGGAAGCGACGACGATAGCTCGACCAACAACGGCGGCGCCGGCAACTCCGCGGGCGGCGGTGCTCACGCGGGCAGCGGCGGCGCACACGCGGGCAGCGCGGGGACCGCTGGCTCGGGCGCAGCCGGTTCAGGCGAGGCCGGCTCAGCTGAAGCTGGTTCTAGTGGAGACGCCGGTTCTGGCGGAGAGGCTGGCGAGACAGGCGGAAGCGGCGGAAACGCCGGCTCGGCAGGAAACGCAGGAAACGCGGGTTCCGGCGGAAATGCAGGCGCCGGCGGCGGCGTGATCGGCACCGGCGGCGGAGCCGGCACCGGCGGCGGAGCTGGATCTGCCGGCACTGCGGGGACGGCCGGTGGCACGACCGTGGCTCCTGGCACCTATGTGGCAGGTGACTTCCACAATCACACCACCTGCTCGGACGGCGCAATCTCGATGCAAAAGCTGGTCAGCAAGGCGACCAGCAAGACCGACGGCACCTTCGGGCTCGACTGGTTCGTGCAAGCGGGTCACGGCGGCAACGGCAACCGCAACTGCACCTTGGTCGAAGATGCGACGCTGAGCACGCCCGCGTACCCGTACGTGGCGGGCAAATTGCCAACCACCAGCTGGGAAGACTCGAGCGTCACCCTCAAGGGTGATTCTAGCGGCACCAGCCCCAACAAAAACATGTGGCGCTGGCAGTCGATTCAAGAGTTCCAATACCCGCTGATCGAGTACCTGAACGCGTACAAGAATCTGCCGCTGTTCCTCGGCATCGAGACCGTCGGCCCCGGTCACGAACACATCTCGATGTCCGTGATCAGCGGACAAATCCCCAAATCCCTCGATTCGGCGACGCTACCCACCACGCCGGGCTACACGGCCGCTGGCAACGCAGACGCCCTCGCAAAGTGGGAATACTGCTTCGATCGCAATGACACGGATACGAGCCGCGGCGCGACCAACCAGTTCGACTGCTCGGTCCCCGGTAGCGCCAACGACGCTGACCCCAATTGGAACGCGACGGCGCACAAACTCATTCCCATGGGCGGCGCGGGCACTGGCACGCGCGGCCACGCCAAGACCATCGAGTCACTGCGCTGGATGGCGGCGTTTCACCCCGACACCAGCTACTACGTACCGGCCCACCTCGAGCGCGCAGGACAGTTCAACCCGGACGGCAACAACGGCTTCAACATCGAACACTTGCGCGACCAAAACAACGCCGCGCCGAAGGTCGCGTTCGGCATGGAGACGCAACCCGGTCACGGCGCTTCGTCGAATCGCGGCGAGTACCAGGTGCTGCGCAACAACTTCGGTGGCACGGCAGGGCTCGTCGACAGCGTAGGCGGCACGACGTACGGCGGCACCGGCGTGTACGGCGCGCAGCTCGGTGGCGTGTGGGACGCGCTGCTCGGTGAAGGCCGCAATTTCTGGTTCTTCGCCAGCTCCGACTGGCACAACCGCGGCAGCTTTTCGCCGGACGATCGCCGTTCGACGCAAGATTTCTACCCCGGTGAGTACCAGCGCAACTTCACGATGGTGAAGAACGGCGCAGACAAGCTGCGTCCGCAAACGATCGTCGACGGCCTGCGCAGCGGCAATAACTTTGCCACCGGCGGGCAAATCATCGACCGCTTGTCGTTCATCGCCTGCGTCGGAAAGACCGACGAAGCGGTCGCCAATTTGGCTGCCGCTGCTGCGATGAACAACACGATTGTCCAGGCGACGGGCTGCGCCACCATGGGCGAAAAGCTGGTCGTGCCGAGCGGCTCCGAGGTCGTGATCGGCGTCGTGGTTCGCGATCCCGCTGGCACGAACTACTCGCCATACACCTTCAACAACCCGTCGCTGCTCCAGATCAGCAAGAACCAGCCGCTCAACATGCCAGTTCTGGATCACATCGATCTCATCAGCGGCTTGGTCACCGGCTACAAGATCCCTGGCACCCCAGGTTACGCGGGCGAATGGCCGCGCAACACCAACTGGCTGAAAGCCGACGGCACGACGGCTGATCTGTCCGTGGTGCCGGATGCTGCCAAGAATACGAGCGCGGCCGTCATCAAGACGTTCAACGCTGCTGGCGCCACCGCGTGGAAATCGGTAACGGCGACCGACAACAGCGCGTTCTTGAGCATGACGTTCCACACGGCGGCCCTCACCGCGTCGCAGTACTACCGTCTGCGCGGCACCAACATGCCGCCTGCGGTCCCGTACGAAACCGATCCGAGCGGCAATCCGCTCGCGGACGTGTACACTAACGCCAACGATCCGGCGCGCTTGGCCATCCCGTGCGACGTGGCCCACTCCGCCGACAACCAATTCGACGGCTGCCCGGATCACCTCGCCGTCTCCACTCTAGCCGCGATCACGGGCCACAAAGCGGTGTCGTACGACATCGCCGCTTGGTCGGATCTGTGGTTCTACGCGAACCCCATCTACATCGAGGTTGCGGGCTCGATCACCGTTGCGGGCGTGAAGTAGTTGCCCCGCCTCTGAACGTCGCAATACGTCCCGGCGTACCCAAAGGGGTACGCCGGGGGCCCCCTGACGTCGGCTTCGCCGACGTGGGGGCCCAGACGGCTGCGACTTCCGCTACACTGCAGAGATGCTGCAGGCGGTGCGATGGATCGGGCTCAGAGGGGCGGAGGCGCGGGGACTACGGAAGTTCGTGAGGTGGACATTCGCCTCGTGTCTCATCGTCGGGTGTGGAACATCCCACCCGTTTCGTGAGGGAGATGCCGCAGGAAACGGCGCTGGCGGCGCGTCGGGCGGCAGCAGCACGTCAGGCGGAAGAGAAGCGCGCGCTGGAAGCAGCAACGGTGGCACGCCGCAAGGCGGCGCACTCGGTACGGCTGGACACGCCGCGACGAGTGGCAGCGCGGGCGCGGCAGTGCAGAGCCACGGCGGCGGTGGCTCAACGGGTAGCAGCGGTGGTTCGGGAGGCGGCGCGAGCGGCAGTGCTGGGCGCTCAGGTGAAGGCGGCAATGCAGGCCATGGCCTCGGTGGAACGAGCGGCAATGCGGGGCGCGGCGGTGGAAGCGGAACTGCAGGCAACAGTGGTTCAAGCGGCAATGCAGGGCACGCAGGTTCAGGCGGCAGCGCAGGTCACTCAGGCGCAGGCGGCAGTGCGGGCCATGGCGGTGCTGGCGCGTCGAGCGGCAGCGCGGGAAACGCTGGCAGCGCGGGAAACGCTGGCGCTGCCGGTGCTGGCATGTGCACGACTCCGGTCGCAATGCCACCAATTGCTGGCTGCGGCATCATGGGCACAGCCACGCTCGAATACCTGGCGGACGTGGCGACCGCGAATCAATTGTCGTTCAGCGTGCGGATCAGAACAGCGGGGTGGAACGGGCCGGTGCCGCTCAATCAGATCGAGGTCCAATATTACCTCTCGCTCGAAGAGGACTCCGGGTTTCAGGCCACGGTCGATTCATTCGTCTCGCACGGGACGGGACCCGCGACCGACTACAGCGCGACGGGGCAAGTCAGCATCGTCAAGCTCGAGCCGGCGCTGAAATCATCCACGACTACCGCGTGTCAAACGCACTTCATTCGGATTCGCAACACGAGTTCGGTCGAGATCCCGCCCGCGACGCAAGCCGTCGACTCATACTTCGAATTTCACGTCACGCTCACCGCGAACAACGCCGCTGCGCCCAATCAAGTCCACACGAACGACGTCTCCTATCGGCCCGCAGCGACGTTCCAGGACAATTTGGGGATGGGGATCTTCGTGTGTGGCCTGCTGGTCGAGGGCTGCGTTCCTGGTGAAGCAGGGACGTGCAATTGAACAGCTACAACGCCGTTTCGAGCGATGAGACGAAGCACGACGCCGAAGGCTGGGCCGCCACGCGACATGCCGCGTGACCATCAACATTCCCCCTATCTCTGGGGCTTCGTTCGGCCCATCGAGGCGTAGAGACAACCCTCGAGCTCATCACAGCTTCGTTGAAGGCACGCTTCACCCTGCGCGCGGTACGGTTGCTTCATGGTCACGATGCTCGCGCACAAATCATCGAACACGGAGCATTCGTGCGCGCGCGCGAGGCAATCCTTGAGGAATCCGACCACCAGATCGTCGCAGCCCGTGGCTGTGGTCGACGCAGTGCACGCGCGGTAACGATCGATATCCACCACGCTCGGATCGTTCGCGACGATCGCGTCGGTGTAACAGATGTCATCGCTCCCGCAGTCGCGCGCCAAGCACTCGCCCAATTCGGCGACGAAGCAGGGTGCAACGCGATTCGGGTAATCTTCCCAATCCGAGCGACACTGCGCGAGCAGCGTCGCCTCCGATTCGGTCGGCGCCGAACACGCGAGCGTGCGCTTCACCCAGACTCGACACACATCCGTGTCGCGTCCCGCGACTTCACACGCGGCGGCGTCGTTCGGCGCGCCGCTCTTCGGTGTTTCCTCGGGGTCACTGCAAGAAACGCAAGAAAGCGCGAGCACTACCCAGCTGACCAACCGCCCCAGCTTTCCCACGATCATCTGCTCGAATGTCGCCTGCTTGGTACTCCGCCGTCAACGACCAGCCGCCGAACGGCCGAAACAGCCGTCGGCGCGTCGCCGTTCGAGTAAATCACTCTTCCTCGGACAGCGACTCGGCGATGAAGTTGGCTCTTCAACGAACGCGCTTTCCACGCTCTACTCGGCTCATGAATCGGCTAGGTCGGGTGCTGGGGATATCATCCCTCGGGTTGATGATTGCGGCGTGCTCATCGAGTTCTGATGGCGGAGCGGGTGGCGCGGCAGGCGTCGCTGGCTCGAGTGCCGGAGCCGCGAGCGCTGGCGAAGGCGGGAGTTCAGCGAGTGGCGGCGGAGGCAAAAGCGGCAGCGGCGGAGCGAGCGGAAGCAGTGGCAGCGCGGGCAACAGCGGCAACGGCGGCAACGGCGGCGCCGCGAATCCTACGAAGTCTGGGCAAGTCGTGTTCAGCGCGTACTCCAACAAAGTGGTCGCGCTCATCGCTTCGTTCTCCGATGCTCCGAGCGGAGCCGCGGAGCACTGCGTGGAAACGGATCTGGACGGCTGCTCGATCGAGCTGTGCGATGACTCGGTGCCTGCCCCCGCAACGCGCCCAACCGCTGGCACGATCACCGTGACCAGTCCTGATGTGGCGGGCTCCGCGGTGTTGGAGCCATCGGCGGACGGCAGCTACGGCAAGCCTCAAGGTAGCTTCAGTTCCACATTCCTCGGCCAAGAAGCGCTTGCCATCGACGCGAGCGGCGGCGAGGTTCCCGCGTTTCAGAACAATCTGTCGATACCGCTCGCGCTCCTGCGCTCGGAGCCCTACGTCGACAACAGCGATTTACACACGCGTTTGCTCATCCCCAGCACCCAGGACCTCAAGTTGACGTGGACGCGCGGCGCGCCGGATGTGTGGCTCATCGTGGACTCGAGTACGGCCCGCGTCGACGGCAAGCCAGGCACGGCTTCGTTGTATTGCGCCTTCCCGAGTGAGGCGGGAACCGGCACCATTCGCTCCAGCTTGCTCAAACAGCTCGAACAAGAAGCGCTACTGCGCAACCTCACCGTGCTGATCAAACGTACGACCGTAGCCGACTACGCCGTGACGCTCGCCAGCACGATCGACGTCTACGACGAGACCAAGAAGTTCGAGGTCAGCAGCACGCTACAGCTTCACGATCCGTGAGTCGGCAGCGGCGTCGCGCTGCCGCGCTAATTACGGCTCGCAGGTGCGCTCGACTTCGACGACCAGGCTTTGAGAGAGTTGAGCGTACCGGCAGAAGCCCACTCATCGAGCAGACCGGTGAGCGCGTTTTCGAGCAGGTTCGTCACCGCGGCGCTCCAGCTCGGCTCTTTGGGTTGGGATTTGGCAATTCCTGCGAAAGAAAACAGGTAGTCCTCAGCGTCCGAGGGACGGAGCGCAAAGCTCCAAGTCATCACCAGCACGGTGTACCCCGTGCCACTCAGAGTCACCGACTCTTGTTTGAACTCGTCGACCTTCACGTCGGCGATGACCGCGTGCTCTTTCGGAGCCTGACTAGCCGACGACACGACTTTCACTTCGGAGAAGTACTCTTTCATCAAGGTCGCCAGATCTCGAGTGACGAACGCTTGCATGTTCAGCAGTTTGTCGATGCGGGGAGCGGCGTATTCAGCCTTCACGCGAGTCGGGTCGAGCACGATGTAGAGCGGAACATCCAGCTTCTTCGCTACCATGATGGTCGGCGGCTTTGGGTTGAGCGCGTTGACATCTACCGGGCTGCCGCAGCCAGTCCCCAAGGTAATGGCCCCGAGGGCGATCATGACTTTCAACCACCGACTTCCCCGCTGAATCATACCCGGAGACTATCTGCCACTGCTTCAGCGAGTCAAGTTCGCCGGGCCGCGTGGTGGCGCGGCGTTCATTGAGGAGTAGCGTAAGGCGATGCTTGCCATTCGCATTTGCATCGATGTCGACGATCTCGATCGCGCGATCGCGTTCTTCACCAACGGGCTCGGATTGCAACTGGGGCGACGATTCGATGCCCAATGGGCCGAAGTATTGGGCGCATCGTCCCCGATTGATCTGCTCGCGAATCCCGCAGGTAGCTGCCCAGTCGAGAACTCGAACGCAACGCGCGACTACTCGCGCCACTGGACACCGGTCCACTTGGACTTCGTCGTCAGCGACGTGAATGCAGCAGTGGCGCGCGCGGTAGCAGCCGGCGCAGTGCTGGAACGACCGATTGGGCGAGAACCCTACGGCCAGATCGCCCGCCTCGCCGATCCCTTCGGCAATGGCGTCTGCCTCATCCAAATGACGGAACTCGGCTACGACGCGCTCGTGCCCTAAAAACCACTGCCAGTTAGCGCCATCTGCGGCTTCGTACGCGATGTTGTAGAGTAGCGCCGCATGTACGCCGACCCCATTCGCGCACGAGCTGCATCCCAATCGAGACGACAGAGTAAGCAACGCTCTCCACGGTTGTTGGCCAACTTGAGCCTCGCGGTTCTCGTGCTCGGCTGTGGTGGAAAGTCGTTGGTCATCGACGATCGCGGCGAGGCAACGAGCGCGAGTGGCTCGACTTCGATCGGCGGGACCAGCAGCGCTGGCGGCTCCTCGAACTCTGGCGGCGAGACGACTTCCGCGGGCGCACTCGCAACGGGCGGAGCAATCGCTGTGGGCGGCGCGATCGCTGCGGGCGGTAGCCCCGCGCCCGACAAACCGGTCGTCAATGCGTGCAATGGCGCACAGATAGTGCTCGTGATCCAGCGTTCGCTGTTTGGGCGCGGCAGCAAGTACGAAAACGGCGTGCACATTACGCTCGTCGGCGTCGTCGGTTATAGCGGGGCCTTATCGGGATATTGGAGCAAACTGGATGTGGGCGCGCTGTTCTTCGCGGGGCAGCAAACCGACGACCAACTGCGCTGCCCGATCATGAGCAGCGTCGTCCCGCAAGCCAACAGTTCAACGCTGATCAACCAGCTGATGGACAGCAATTACGACGAATACGCAGCCAATTCACAGGCCACGATGACCGCCCCTGTGCCGCAAGCCATTTCAGCCGCGGCAAGTCTGCTGAGAGGGAGCAATCGTCACTTGGTGCTGATCACCCAGGGTGCACCGAGCAACTGCGGGCAGACAAGCGATGGGTGCGCTGTCGATGCCAGCATCAAAGCCGTACAAGACGCAAATCAATTGGGCATCACGACGCACGTGATTGGGCTCGGGACCACCGACGAGCTCAACGTTCCGGGTGACGACCAGGGCTACGACACCTACTTGAATCAGCTCGCCAACGCAGGCGTCGGTCAGCCCGTCCAAAGGTCCGTCGGCTCCGACACACGCTGCAAAGATGGCTCGACCCAAGCCACCTATTCCGACGCGAACGGCGATACCCGCGCGTACCGCTCTGAGCACGATGGCATTGGCGACGCGGCAATCATCGACATCTTGAAGAAGCTCTGCCCGTGAGCTGAAACGCTCAGAGCACGCGCTTTTTCCGCAGAAACATCATCGTCGCCACCAGCGTGACGGTCATGATGACCATCACCCAAAAGAAGCCGTGCTTGGACTCGAGGAACGGCAACCCACCCACGTTCATTCCGAATACACCAGTGATGAGCGTGATGGGCAGGAGCGCGGCAGTGACGATCGACAACAGATAGAGGTTGCGGTTCGTCGCTTCGCCGAGCCGCGACGTGATCTCTTCTTGCAAGAGCCGCGAGCGTTCCATGATGAGGTCCATGTCTTGCGCCGTGGCCTCGAGTCGTTCGAGAACGCCGTGGAGCTGCTCGCGCTGCTCATCGTCGGCGCTCGCGGCAATGCGGCGCAAGAGTGGCTGCAACATCGTGCGGTTGGCCAACACGTGACGCCTGAACCGGGCCGCAACATGACGAATCTGCGCCAAATCGCCCGATTGCTCGCTCGCGTGGCCCGCGAGAATTCGATCCTGAAGGTTTTCGACCCGTTCGCCCAGATCGGCGGCGAGCGCCACGAAACCCTCGACGATCTCGTCGAGCAACAAGCTGAACACATCGAGCGGGCTGCGATCGGCGCGCGTCGATTCCACCTCGCGACGAACGCGGTCGACGCTCCGCACTCGCTGACGACGGCAGGTCACGATCAGTCGCCGCGTCACGTACACGCGAATCGTGCCGAATGCCTCCGGGTCCAGGTTGAAGTCGTGGTGCAAGTCACCGAGAATGGCGATGAACCCGTCATCGAGCACGCGCGCTTGAATGCGTGTCTCGCTGCCGAGTAGCATGTCGCGCCCCTCGTCGTCGAGGTCCGGAAGCTTCTCGAAGTAGCGTCGCGCGCGGTTGTCGAGCACGTTGAAGTGCAACCAAACGGGCCCCTCGATGCTCGGAAGCAGATCGAGCACCTCGAGCCCGATGGCGCTGTTCGGGGACAGTCGATAAGCGCAGATGAGTGCGTCGGTATCCGCACCAGAAACGGACATCATTTGGTCACAGTCCCGTCGTACGAAGCTAGTCGACCATGCCTCATTTTGAAGGTCAATTGCTGCGCCGCCACGACACGCCGCGATAAGGCCCGGCGTGCTCGCGGCGGAGCCGCTCCGCGCGACGCGCTCCGTGATACCCGAAGGGGTACCGGGTGCCCCCAAACGCCGGCTCCGCCGGACGTGGGGGCCCAACGGCTGCGCCCCTGAGTCATCACTTGCCGGATTTGAAGATCCGGTCGCCGGGAGTCAGCGAACCGCGATCTTGACCGAAGCATTCGACGGTTCCATTCGGTTCAGAAGAGTCCTGCGGATCGCCCAGAATACAAGTGTGTAGCTTGCCCGCGGCGACCTGATACCACGCGCCGAAGTTCTCCGCGGATGATTGGCTGGTGCACTGGGGCGCCGCCGACTGATCGCCGAAGCACGTGAAGCGATCGCCCACGGTGATCGCTGCGGTGTGCATGCCTCCCGCGCTGACCGCCAGATACGACGCCGGTCGCACATCCGTGCGCGTGGCGCCCACACCATCGCCGGCGCCGCCGTCACCGGTGCCCCAACAAACCATCTGTCGATCGACGGCGATCGCGCAGGCGTGCTCCGCCCCGACCGAGACCGTCTTGAACAGGCCACCGTTGGCCGAACTGACGATGCGCGACGTGTCATCACCCCAGCACACCACCCTGCCATCGCTGCGGACACCACAGGCGGTGTTGGCGCCCGTGGCGATCACTAGATACTTGCCGTCCGGCGGATTGATCTTGCCGTGGATCGAACTGCCAAAGCAAAGCGGAGTGCCATCCAAGTGCACGCCGCACGTGAAGTCGTCACCGCAGGCGATCGACTTGAAGTGACCGTAGTACTCCCTCGCTGCGTCAACGGGAGCCTGCTGCTGGCTGTTGTTACCCCAACATTGCAGCGCGCCGTCGGGACGAAGCGCACAAGCATGCCGCCGGCCTGCGGCGAGGCTGACGAAATCCCCAGACTCGGGCGCGCCCGAGACTTGGCCGTCGGAATCATTGCCCCAACAGTAGATCCCTCCAGCAGCGAGCAGCCCGCAGTTGAAACCATCCCCAGCCGCGAGCGACGCGCCACGAACGCAACCGTCGCCGATTCTGCCGTCGGGCCCAGGTAGGCACTCGCTCGAGTCAGACGAAACCCCCGCTTGCGACTCCGTGCCGAGGTCGGCCCCCGAGGCGCCACCGTGCGAGTCGATCGTGTTTCGAGAATCGGCGCCGCTGGCACCGTCGTCCGCGAAACCACGCGATTCGATGCAGCCGCTGCTCATAGGCAGTGCGATGACCCAAACCGCCCAGCGTGCGTTCACTCCCCACGGGTTACTCGCGCATTTGGCCGCACGCAACGACTTGCGCGTCGAGCACAGCGAACGGCTATGCCCACGGACGCAGAGCAAGGTATATTCGCGCGCAGTGCGGCGGCTGAAGCTTCTTGGATTATTTTTTCCGCTCATGCTTCTCGCCTGCGGAAGCGATCGCTCGGGCTCTGCGAGCGGTGGCGCCCCGGCGATCGCTGGCGCCAGCGGAGGCGGCGCCAACGGAGGTAGCGCTGGCGAAAACATGGAGTCAGCAGCCGGGACGAGCGGCGTTGCCGACGCGGTTGACGGCGCCGCGGGCGACGGAAGCTTCTGCGGCAACGGCGGAAACTGCGTTTATTACCGCGAGAACTTCGACACAGCCGATTGCGCGCCGGGCTGGCAACTGAACGGCCATTGGCGATGCGGTGAGCCCGATCGCACCATTCAACCTCCCGCGAACAGCCCCGCCAACGTGCTCGGCAGCATGGGTGCAGGGCCCGATGGTCCCTACGTTGGAGTCGCCAGTTCGCCCCTGATCGACCTCTCGCTGGCCGGGCAACCGTTGCTCGAATTCTATCTGTCGATGAAGACCACTCGCTATGACGCCAACGGCCGACAGTTCGCGTCCGGCCTGAAGGTGCGAGCCCGCGTGGGGGAAGAAGTCTTCGAGCTTCCGAACGTGGACCCCATCTACACGGGTTATGGGATGTGGAGCGAGTCGCTTCAGTATCAGTTTGCGCGCCACCGCGTCGATCTCTCGGCGTTCAGCGGCAAGAGCATTCGTTTGGATTTCGAGTTCGACAGCGACTACGAAGCTGGGGACTTCGCTCTGCTCGACGACGTGTCCGTGTACGATGCGTCACTCGTGCCCAGCACGCCAGAATCTTTGGCCGTGCCGCGCTGCCAGCCGAAAACGACCCGCTGCGCGGAGCACCTCGCGCAAACGTGCTCGCTGAACGGAACCTGGCAAACGAGCGAAGACTGTCCGTATGTGTGCATTGACGGGGGCACCTGTGGCGGCAGCTGCCGACCCTACGAGTCCGCTTGTGATCCCACGCATTCGGAAGTGCGGCTGGTGTGTGATGGTTCCGGCATGGCAGAGGTCGCGCAGACTTGCCTCGATGAATGCGCGGCGGGCCATTGCCGAGGCGTGTACTTCGATGAAGGGTTCGAAGGCCCGTCCGCGCCGCCGGGCTGGATCTTGGCGGGCGATTGGAGCATCGCCACAGCGCCGGGCCTCGCGCCGGTACTCCTACCCGAAGACGGCATCACGCTCGCGGCCCGACTCACACAACCGCAGACCCGTCGCGAGTTCGCCGAAGACTACGCGCAGACGCCCGAGCTCGACCTCACGAGCGCCACGGAGCCGGTGCTCAACTTCTTCGTCTACCAACTGAGTGAGCCGAACAAGAGTGGCTTCGCGGTCTGGGCCCGCTCCGATGACGCACAGGGTGAATGGCAGCCTTTGGTGCCGGAATATCCAGCCTACGACGGAACCGTCAACGGCGTCGCCACTTGGTCGAATTTCAACTTCGTGTTCAGACATTCCCAGGTCGACCTCACACGGTTCATCGGGCACACGCTCAGCCTGCGGTTCGCGCTCGCCAGTGATGGCACGAACCTGGGTGATTCGAGCGTGTACATCGATCACGCGTCGGTTCTAGAGCGACCACTCGTGCCCTTGAGCATCGATGTTCCGGTTCCGTCTCGCTTCCAGGCCACGGTTGGCGAGGCATTTTCCGCGACGATGCACGCGTTCGGCGGATCCAGCCGAGCGGTGTGGTCGATCGTCGCACGCACCGACGCTGACTGGGTATCGATCGACGCGAAGAGCGGAATGCTGTCCGGCGTTCCCAGCAGCAGCGACGCAGAGCTCGCGAGCCTCACCCTACGCATCGAAGAACCCGGCGTGAAAAAGGCGAATTTTTCGGAAATGCCGCTAGAGATCGAGGTCGTCCACTAGAAGCGCCATTCCAAGCCCTGGGCGATGCCCTTTGCTGGCCGCGGCTGCCAAGCGCGCGGCACTGCTGGGTTGCTCGGCGCACGCACGTAGATCACGGTTCCGACGACCATCGCGATCGCGCCGCTGATCGATAGCGCGATGCCCCAAGTCTGCGCCGTTCGCGCCTGGCTTTCGAGCGCTCGCACATGCTCGCGATCGGCGTTCGGGGGGCACGGGTCGACCGGGCACAGTTCGTCGCGTTGGTCGAGCGCGCTCATCATCGAACCGAAGAAGGCGGCGCTCGCGCCCAGCGCAACGACGCCCGCGCCACCCACAGCCAAGCCCAGCCATTTTTGGCTGTTGGATGGGCGCGCCGAGGCAGGCTTTGGCTCGGGCAACGCCGACTGCTCCGTAGCTTTGGCGCGCTCCGAAGGCTCGACCGCCACCGTGCCCGACGAGGCGGGCTCGGCTGGGGTTCGACGTTCGAGCGTCGGGATTGTGACTCGCTGCACTTGGCCCTCACTCACGAGCAGCGTGCTCGTGAATGGCGCGTAGTCCGGAGCGCTGGCGCGAATCGTGTGTGCACCCGGATCGACGGCAATGCCCACGCCGAGGCCGCTCGCGACGATACTCAAAGAGTCGAGTTGAATGGTCGCGTCGGGCGGTAGTCCAGCCTGCGGAGCATCGATCACGATGCGGCTCAGTCGTGGCTCGAGTGAGTGCACGCGCGCGGCGGCAAAGTCGCTGCGGCGATCGGTAGAGCGCTCGGCTAGCTCGACCGCATCGCGAAACGCTGCGTAGGCACTGGCGAGCTTGCCGTCCTGCTCGAGGCAATCTGCCCAATGTAAGAGCGCGCCGAGCCGCGGGTCCAAGCGGTAGCTCTCGGCGTACTTCGGACACGCTTCGTGGATGCGCCCATCCTTCATCAAGGCGTCGCCCGCGTCGAACATATCCACGGCAACGGTGTGCGCGCTCGGCTCCGAGGACTGCGCGCTTGCAACAGATGAGACGAGCAAGCTCCGCAACGAGAAAACCGCGACAATCAGGCCGAGTTGGGGCTTCAGAGCCGGCCTCCCATCGCGGAACGAGCCAATGAGGAGCTGGCAGGCACGGCGGCGGAAGCGCTCACTGCAGGAGCGGTCGATGCGACGGCCCGCGGACGACCTGCGCTGGAGGTCGAGCGTCGGGGCAGCTCGACCAGCGGTCGCACGTCAGGCTTCGCGACCTCTGCTGGAAGAGCGATCGGAGCCACGGGCTCGACGGACGGCGTGACTGTGGGCACGAGCGCCGGGGGCGCGACCGTCGCGAGCGATGCTGCAGTCGACCGATCTGGCACGTGAGTGGGCTCGCGCAACCGATGTGCAAGCATGGCTCCGCCCACCACCACGCCAGCGCTGACTAGAGCAAGAACGAGCCGTTTCGAGCGCGGAGCCTCGTGGCGCTCAACAGAAGCCGTCGCGGTCCCACCCAGTGAAGACACGCCCGAATCGAATTGCTGTAGCAGCGTGGACGGCATCTCTAGCGCGGGCACGGGCGAGCTGGGGAGTGGTTCCCGGGTCGTCGGTTGGCGCGCAGTCTTCGACGCTCGCGCGCGCTGCACGGATTCGGGAGCCATGGGCAATAACGCATGCTCCAGCTCATCGACGCTCGCGAAACGCGCCTCACGCGCTTTTGCCAGACAGCGCTGCAGTATGCTTTCGAGCTCGGGCGACACTTCCGGAAGCGCGGCGGGCGGCCCGGCGATGATGTTCGCACACAGCTCGGGAAAGCTCTCGCCCTGGAACGGGAGAGCGCCGCTCACGAGTTGGTACAGGATCACGCCGATCGACCAAATGTCAGTCCTCGCGTCGAGGTCGGGTCGCGCGCGCAACTGTTCGGGCGACATGTATTGGGGCGTCCCGACCAACTGAGAATGAGTGCTGCCCGAGAGCTCTGCGGGGGTCGCCCGTTTGACGATTTTGGCGGCCCCGAAATCCAGCACTTTCAGCTCGTCCGTGCCATCACGCCGATGAACGATGAACAGATTGCTGGGCTTGAGATCGCGATGCACGATGCCGAGCGAGTGCGCGTCGCGCAGCGCGTCGATCGCCTGAAGCAGGAACGCCACTGCCTGCTCCAGTGGCAGACGACCGCGCTCGGTGAGCAGACGACCGAGATCCATGCCCTCGAGGTGCTCCATCGCCATGTACGGCTGGCCGCTGTCCAAAGTGCCGACGTCGAACACGCGCACGACGTGGTCACTTTCGATTCGTGCTGCGGCGCGCGCTTCGCGCAGAAAGCGCCGCGCCGACTCCGGCTCTGCAGCGACATCGGGTCGCATGACCTTGAGCGCCATCCGCGTGTCCAGCGCGATGTGCCGGACCGCCAGCACGAGACCCATCCCACCTCGGCCAAGTTCGGACTCGACGCGATAGCGAGCCGCGAGCACATCGCCCGGACGGATTTCTAGTGCTCGAACGCTACCCACTGCCTTGGGTTACCAGTGGCACCCCGCCCTCGCAACGCCGCTCGCGCACGCTCCAAATCGCGAACTGGTCGTCGCCCAAAAACCCGCGCAAAACGGCAAATATCGCCTAGCGCGGCCCGATTGAGCGCCCACGACGAGAGTTCTGGTGGACGACGTGCACGGTGGGCGCTATCCGAGACGGTGCATGGGGTCGGACCAACCCTCGACTCTGCAACTTTCAGATCCGGCTTCACCCCAGTCGCCGCACGTGGCCTGCGTCCGCTGGGTCCACAGTTTGCGCGGCTCCCCGGTCCTGACGAGGCTGGAACGCGCGCGTACGGTCGTGGGACGCAGCCCAGATTGCGACATCACGCTCGAAGCCGCCGGGGTGTCGCGGCACCATGCCGAGTTTTTCCGCGAAGGCCCAGTATGCGCGATTGCGGACACCGGTAGCAAGAACGGGATCTTCGTCAATGGCCGCGCCGTCACCCACGCCACGCTGGCGGCCGGTGACGTGATTCGTCTCGGCGACGCGCTGGGCGTCTTCGCGTTCGTCCCGCGCGCGGATCCGCAAAGCGCTGAAGAGCATGTCGAGCACGATCGCACCAAAGGCGATCATGTCAGTGGCAGCGACCTCGTCGGCGAGGGCATGGCCGCTGCGCTCCGCGAATTGTCTGCAATCGCGAGCAGCACTCTGCCAGTCGTCGTCTTTGGTGAAACGGGCGTCGGCAAAGAGCGAGTGGCCGAGGCCATTCATCGCGCGAGCGGTCGCCCGGGCCCACTGCACGCCGTGAACTGCGCAGCGATTCCCGAGAACCTCGCGGAGGCGGAACTGTTCGGGCACAAGAAGGGCGCTTTTACCGGAGCGGAGTCAGCGGCGCTGGGACACTTTCGCGCAGCCGACACGGGCACGTTGTTCTTGGACGAGCTACAGGATCTGCCTCGAAAAGTGCAGGCTGTGCTGCTACGAGTGCTGCAGGGTGGCCTCATTTACCCGGTGGGAGAAACGAAGCCGATCGCGGTCAACGTGCGGATCGTCGTCGCGAGCCACAGTCCGCTCGACGAGCTAGTGGCCGAAGGACGGCTACGCGACGATTTGGCCATGCGCCTTTCCGGCTTCGCCCTCCGCATTCCGCCCCTCCGCGAGCGACGCCTCGATGTGCACGCGCTGCTCCAACACTTTCTGAACGTCTACGCGGCCGAGCATGACGCTCCGCTCGAGGTGCACGTGCGTTGCCTCGAAGATCTGCTGCTTCACGATTGGCCCGGCAACGTTCGCGAGCTCGAGTTCCTCGTGCGCCGCCTACTCGCCTTGTCCGGTCGCGAACGCACCCTCGCCTGGCACCTGCTCCCCGACGCGATTCGCCGCAAACCCGCGCCCGCAGCGCCCCAATCGTTCATGCAGGGCGAAACACGCGCCGCGCGCGACATCGCCGCCTTGTGCGAAGCGCTGCAAGCCTGCAACGGCAACGTCGCTCGCGCCGCAGCCACGGCCACGATCTCGCGCCAACGCGCGTACCGGCTCATGGCAGGCAAATCAGTCGCGCAGTTCCTAAAAGATCCCGGGCTGCCCACGGCGGACGGCAGCACCGACGGCGCTAACGATCCCGATTGACATCGAACCAACGGCGCACGCGGCGCAAGAAACTAGAGTACGGCTTGGCGCTGATCATGAACCAGGCTTCGACCAAGTGATTGCCTAGCTCGCCTAGATACGCGCCGACCGCGCGACGCAGCCCACCGCGACTACGCATTCGCCATTTCGCGGGCCAGAGCCGCTTGCCTCGGTGGTTGCGCGATCATGACGAACCAGGCCTCGCCGTGGAATCAATCCGACGACGCGAGTCCCCATCCTCGCGCCATCGGCTTCCCCCCGGGTGCACGGGCCATACCAGACGGCGCTCGCGCCGAAATACCCCAAATTCAGGGACTTCCTCGACGGCTCCAAATCGTCCGGACACTTTCGACCGCCGATCAGACATGTCCGGACAAATTGCGCCTCGCGCGTACAGGTCTGGCACGCCGCTCGCTTGAGATTCGACGAGGAGATCGCCATGCAAGAAAACGTCGGGAATGCGGATCGCCTATGGCGAATCGGAATCGGTGCCTCATTGGCAACGGTTGGCCTAATGCGACTGAGGAGCGGTCGGCTCGGTCCTGCACTGCTTTTCGCTTCGGGTGCATTGCTCCTCGAATCGGCGATCACGCGCGTTTGCCCAGTCAATTCGCTGCTGGGCATCGATACGAGAAGAATCCCCATGTTCGGCGAAGGTGCCAGCACTGGCTCTTCGGCTGAAGCCGGGACTCGCGACGCCGAGCCGCAGCCCGATGCGCCTGTCACCATTTTCCCGAAAAAGTCAGGATGACGACGCCGTTTGGGCGCAAGTCGAGTGGCGGCGTTTCGCCACGGCGCGCGCTTCCGCACAGCGATGCGTCAACTCTGCACACCGAGCACGGGTCGTCGCGAGTGCTCGAAACTGGGCACTGTAGCGCGCTCCATCGCTCGGCAAAGATGCCTCACCGCGCTCTGACACCAGCGCAGTACGCTGCGAGCAGCAAAAGAGCATGAAACCAATCGTGGAGGTACCTCGCAATGCGTTTGCGGTCGCCCGGGCCGATCAAAGCGCGCTGCTCATCGACGCTTGCGTCTATTATCAGACGGTTTACCGCGCTCTGGAGCAAGCACGACACTACGCGGTGTTGAGCGGGTGGCAGTTCGACAGTGGCGTTCCACTACTGCGCGGCAAAGATGCGGATACGGCGACGCGCCCGGTAACGTTGCTGAAATTCTTGAACGCACTCTGCGAGGAGCGGCCGGAACTCACGATCTACCTTTTGGCCTGGGATTTCAGCGTCGCTTACTTATCCGAACGAGAGTGGATGCAGAGCCTCAAGTTCGACTACTTGACCAATCCTCGCGTGCGCTTCGAATGGGACGAACACCCGGTCGCGGGCGCGAGTCATCATCAGAAGTTCGTCGTCGTCGACGGAGCGGTAGGTTTCCTCGGGGGCATCGATATCTGCGATGCGCGCTGGGATGAATGCGATCATCGCGAACACAACCCACAACGCGTCAACCTCGCTGGTGAACCCTGCAAACCGTATCACGACGTTCAGGCCGCGCTCACCGGGGACGCCGTTCGCCCACTGGTAGACGTGTTCGTCGGGCGTTGGCAGCGCGCCACGGGCGATCGTTTGTATCTCAGTCCTGCCTCACCGGAGGCGCAAAGCCGCTTCGATCTGTCACGTTTGAGCAATGGGCACGCACAGCCGATCGGATGCAGCCGGGTCGCCTTCAGTCGTACGCAACAAGACCCGCGAGCAAAGCCGACCGAAATCGAGGAAATTCGTACGCTCATCAGCGACGCATTGCAGGCGGCCGAGCAGCTCATCTACGCCGAAACGCAGTATCTCACTTCACGCTCTATCGCCGCGACATTGATTGAGCGTCTGCGCAATGACAGCTTGCCCAAGCTCGAAATTGTATTGTGTATGCCGCACGGCGCGGATTCGCCAAAAGAGAAACTGGCGTTGGGCGACACGCAAGAAGCGATCTTGCATGCCCTGCGCGAAACCGCGCGTGAGACCGGCCACGAGCTACGTCTGCTCTACTCGGCAACTTGCACTGAAGGTGGCGGCGAGATACCGACCTTCATTCACGCCAAGTTGTTGATCGTCGACGACCGACTATTGATGGTCGGTTCTCCCAACTTGACCGAGCGCAGCATGGGGCTCGACACCGAAATCGCAGTCACGTGGTACTGCAGCGGCGAGCCGGAAGACCAGGCCACTCGCGACTGCGTCCGTAACATTCGCACTCGCCTGCTTGCCGAGCACGCGGGAGTAGAAGACAAGGAGTTCGAACTGGAATCGGGGCTGTGCGCAAAGATCGACGCCCTGATCGCGAGCGGCCATTCACGGCTGCGACACCGCGCAATCCAAAGCTCCGGCCCGCTCGGCCCATTGATGGCTGAGATCTTCGATCCCGCCGATGGAATCCTCAAAGACGCTCCGTTGAACGGCAGCGAATCCGCCGTTGGTCACGCGGATCGCGAGCACTGGTTCATCAGCGGAATCGAAGGCTTCGCAGCGCGTCTCCAGCATCGCAAATGATCGAGACGGCCGAGCCTGCGGTGACCACGTTTCGCGTGATGACCTACAACGTGCATAGTTGTATCGGCACCGACGGCAAACTCGACCCCAGCCGCATCGCGGAGGTGATCGCGCGCTCGAACGCCGACGTCGTTGCCTTGCAGGAGCTGGACGTTTGCCAAACTCGGACGAATGGAGTGCATCAACCGCAATGGCTGGCGGACAGATTGCAGATGTCCTTGCACTTCACCTCCGCGCGGCGCTGCGACGAAGGCCACTACGGTAACGCCATCCTCTCCCGGCATCCGTTTTCGGTGATGTCGGAGGGGTTTTTGCCGCGCAGAACCGGCGAGCAACGAGCAGTGCAGTGGATCAAAGTGTCGATCGGCGGGCTTTCGCTCAACGTGATGAACACTCATCTGAGCATTCATTTTCGCGAGCGCCTGCTGCAAATCCGACAATTGCTAGGCGCGGAGTGGATCGCCAAATCCGAAAGACACGTCCCCTTACTGGTCTGTGGCGATCTCAACTCGAGTCAATTTTCCCCGGTATACCGCGGTCTTCGTAAAGATCTGGTCGACGCACAGCGAGCAAATGGCGCGCGCGCGCTTCCCACCTGGCCCTCGCGGCGGCCGCTTCTTCGCATTGATCACTTGTTCACGAGTCAGAACGTTGCCGTGCTCGGCTGCGAGGTTCGGCGGGACCACTTGACGATGCTCGCGTCCGACCACCTTCCGCTAGTGGCCGAGTTGAGCTGCAAAGTGCACCAAGGGTCGATTGCGCCTCAGTAGCGCGGTTCGATTCGATCGAACTCAGCTCGGACGTACCTCTCGAGCCGCTCCGCGTCAGCGTCGATTGCGATCGTTTGATGGCGAAGGGGGACTATGCTCGGCTGCGATGGCCCGGGATGAAGGCGCGCTCTGGTTGCAGGTAGCTGGACGAGAGGTGCGCATTACTCATCCTGAAAAGCTCTACTTTTCGCAGCAGGTGAAGGTGACCAAGCTGCAGTTGGTGGAGTACTACGCACGCGTCGCCGAGGGCGCGCTACGCGGCATCGCGAACCGCCCGATCGTGCTCAAGCGTTTCGTGGCTGGGGCGGAAGCGGCACCCTTTTATCAAAAACGAGCACCCGACTCGCGGCCGGACTGGATTCGCACCGTGGTGCTCACCTTCCCCTCGGGTAAGACCGCCGAGGAAGTGGTAGTCGATGACATTGCCGGGCTGATTTGGATCGTGAACCTGGGCTGCCTAGAGCTCCATCCCCATCCGATTCGGCACGATGACTTGAATCACCCTGACGAGTTACGCGTCGATCTCGATCCCGGCCCAGGAGTTCCGTGGAAGGACGTCGTGCGCGTTGCGCTCGAGGTAAAGAACCTGCTCGACGAACGAGGTTTGGTCGGCTTTCCCAAGACCAGCGGCTCGCGCGGAATGCACATCAATGTGCGCATCGAACCTCGCTGGACGTTCAGCGAGCTACGCAACGCCGCACTTGCGCTGTCACGAGCAGTGGAGCGCCGCGTGCCCAAACTCGCCACCTCGAAGTGGTGGAAGGACGAACGCCACGGCGTGTTCCTCGACTACAATCAAAATGCCAAGGACCGAACGACGTGCTCGGCCTATTCGGTGCGGCCATTGCCCGATGCGCGAGTCTCGACGCCGCTCACGTGGGCTGAGGTTCCTGACTGCGATCCAGCGGAATTCACGCTCTTCACGGTGCCCAAGCGCTTCGCCGAGTCGGGCGACCCACATGCGCGAATGAACGCCGAAGTCGGAAGGCTCGACGGCCTGTTGGAGCTCGCGGCCCGTGACGCGGCCGCGGGAATTGCAGACGCGCCTTGGCCCGGGCAGTTCCGCAGCGCCAGCAGGCAGCAAGCGCCCGCACGAGCAAAGTCGCGCACGAAGGCGCCACTTCTCGTGATCGCGCAATCCCCCGATCGCGAAGCTGCGCTGGCCGGCCTCGAGCGCTGGTTGCACTCGCACCCGCGCGTCGCGACGTTCCTACAGCTCGAAGACATCTTGGTCGACTCGATGCGAGGCCGCTCCACCAACTGGACGCGCATCCGGGTCAATTTGAAGAACGTTCCGCAGGAAGCGCGCCCGAAACAAGGCCAACCGGATCCAGACGATGATCCGACGCGCTAACTTTGCCGCTGAGCTGTGTGTCCGGCGCCGAGATCGGGGAACGCGCGCAGCCGCGCCGTCGTAGACTCGCAATGTCGCACGCACGGGCACGCAGATGCTCATTCGTGCGCGCGTGCCATTTTGGTCAACGATCACAAAATTGACCTGATCTTTCGCGCGACGGACCCAGCGCTTGCTCGTCTACGCTCGCCCATACTATGCCCGTACCGTGAATTTTCCGAAGTTGGCGTTTGGGGCGCTACTCGGGCGTCGGCTTCCGAAATACGACGGATGGTCGAGCGCTCCCTGTCGGCGCCGAGTGCAGTTGAGGCGCGATAGCTACGGCGTCGCTTATATCGACGCGCAAGACGAGTTCGATGCCTGGTTCGGGCTCGGCTTTTGTCACGCTCAGGATCGCGCGGGTCAGCTCGAGCTCACTTGGCGGCTGACGCGCGGGTTGCTCTCGCAGGTGCTCGGCCGAGACGGCTTGCCGGTTGATCGAGCGGTTCGGCTGATCGGCGTGCATCGTGCCGCCCGAGCCCAGCTGCCGACGCTCGACGCCGATGTGCGTGACCAATTGGCGGCGTATGTTGCCGGCATCAATGCAGCACATCAAAGCCCTGAAGTGCCGCGCAGCCACGAACACGCACTGCTGCGCTGTGAGCCGTCGCTATGGGAGCCGGCCGACGTGGTGGCGCTCGGCTTGTTGATGTGCTGCTTCTTGCCGTCGAATTGGGACGTCGAGCTGGCGCGCTTGATCATCTTGACCCGCGATGGCACCGAGGCAGTCGAGGCAGTCGACGCCAGCTGGCGCGAGGATTTCCCGCTGACGCACCCCCCGGGCGCGGCGGCCGGCGCAGCGAGTGAGTTGTTCGTCGCTCGCGACCTGGAAGCGCTTCGAGCATTCGTAGGACCGAGCGGTGGCTCGAATGCCTGGGCCGTGAGCGGCCCGCGTTCCGCGAGTGGCCGCCCCCTACTCGCAAACGATCCGCATCTGCCCGCATCGCTGCCGAACCTCGGCTATTTGGCACGCGTGAAGTGTCCGGCGTTCTCGGTCGGAGGCGTCAGCCTCGCCGGCATTCCCGCCTTCATTTCCGGACACAACGAGACTTCAGCGTGGGGCTCGACTGCCGCGCAGATCGACAACGCCGACTTGTTCTTGGAAGAGCTGAGCGACGACGGCCAGCGCGTGCGACGCGGCGACACCTGTGAGAGCTGCGAGGAACTCGTCGAACACATTCCGGTGAAGGGCGAGGGAGAGGTCGCCTTGCGCGTGATCCGTACCCCGCGCGGCACCATCGTGGCCCGCACGAGCGACGAAGCGGCCAGCATTTTCGAACCGGTGCCGACCGTAGGTCGCGCGAACGCGCTGTCGTTCGCGGCGACGTGGCTCGAGCGGCGTCCAACCCGCTCGCTCTTGGCATTCCACAAGGTCAAAAGCTTCGACGATTTTCGCGAAGCGTGCGCAAAATCGGCGGGCTGCAGCTACAGCTTGATCTACGCCGATCGCGACACCATCGGTTGGGTGTTGGCTGCAGAGGCGCCGCGCCGCAAAGCGGGCTATGGCTCCCTTCCGCTACCCGGCTGGGTCGAGCAGGTCGGTTGGGACGGCGTGGTCCCGAGCGACGAGCTGCCCTGGAGCCGCAATCCCGAAGCCGGATTCGTGTGCTGCGCCAACAACAAACCGGTCGCCGATCAGCAGAGCCCCGTATTTTTAGGGCATGACTTCTTGGACGGCTTTCGCCAACGGCGCATCAGCGAACAGCTCTCCGCGCGCCGTGATTGGAGCGTCGAACGCATGCTCGCGTTGCAAACCGATGTCCAGAGCTTGGCGTTCGACGACGTGAAGAGCACACTCTTCGGTCTCGCACCGAGCACGCCCGAGGCGACGCAGGCACTCGCAATCCTGCGCAGCTGGGACGGTCGAATGAGCCACGACTCGGTCGGAGCCAGCGTGTACGCTTTGTTCATCGGGGCGCTCAATCGCCGCATCTGCCAAGCCAAGGCGCCGAACAGTTTCTGGTACGCCGCCGGCAAAGGCGTCATGAAGCTGATCCCCGGCACCTGTTTGAACGCGCGCCGCGCCAGCTTCGTGACGCGGATGATTCGCGAGCAGCCGCCTGGATACTTTGCGGCCTGGGAACCAGAGTTGCTCGGCGCGCTGGCAGAAGCGATCAGCACTTTGCGCGAGCGCTTCGGCGGGGCACCGGCCGCCTGGGCTTGGGGCAGCATTCGCCCGCTGACCCTGCACCACCGTTTCGGCGAAAAAAAGCCGTTGAACCGCGTATTCAACCTGGGACCGCTACCGGGCTGGGGTGACGGCACGACCGTGAATCAGGCCGGCTTCGAATTTTGGGAGCCGCTGCGGCACTCGACCGTCACCGCGCACCTGCGCAGCGTGATGGAGATCGGCAATTGGGAAGCCAGCCGCTTCGTGCTGCTCGGCGGACAATCAGGCAATCCTCTCTCGCCGCACTACGGCGATCTGGTCGCTCACCATCAACGCGGTGAAGGCGTGCCGGTTCACTGGCAAGACGAAGCCGTCGCACGCCACGCGGTCGCTACGCTCACACTCTCGCCCAGTATGAACGAGCGCCCGATCTCGACCGAGGTACTATGAAGGTCCTCTTGTCACCGCACGGCTCGCGGGGCGACGTGCAACCGCAGCTCGTGCTCGGTAATGAGCTGCTCCGACGCGGTCACACGGTCACGTTGGCGGCGTCGCCCAATTTTCGGGGGTCCGTGGAGGCGCGCGGCATTCGCTTCATTCCCATCGGTGAAGACATGAATGCCGTCTTGCAGCGCAATCGGCACATGACCCAGCAAAACCCGCTGGTGGCTCTGCCCGGGCAAATTCGGCTCTTGCGGCAGCACCTGCGTCAGCAAGTGGCGGACATGTTCGCAGTCGAACACGACGCTGATGTCGTCGTCGCGGCAGGCCTCTCCTTCGCGGCAAAGATGGTAGCCGACTCGCTGCGCGTCCCGCACGTCTTCTGTTGTTACACGCTGAGCGGCGTGCGTTCGGCGGCACACCCACCCGCGGTGATGCCGCTGTTCGGCTTGCCGCGACTCGCCAATCGCGCGCTCTGGTCGTTCATCGAAAAGACCTTCGAGGCCACGCTCGGAGGCTTGCTGAACGAGATGCGCCGTGACCGCGGGTTGCCGCGGGATCGCTCTTCTTGGCGTTCCATCCATGCCACGGATGTGCTGCTCACCCAAGACTCCATCATGGGTGAGCTTCCCCCGGACGCGCCGGGCAACAACGTGCACGTGCCCGCGCTCGTACCACGCGCACAAGACTCGGCGGCGCTCCCTGATTTGCTCGAGCGCTTCCTGCGCGGCGCGGGCGACGGCTCGACGGCGGCCTCGCCTGTCGTCTACCTCGGATTCGGCAGCATGCCGAGCGTCGATCGCGTGCAGATCGTGCGCATTGCCTGCGAGCTGTTCGAAAAGCACGGAGCGCGCGTGATCCTGCACTCGTCGCACGACGAAGAAGCCGGCGTCGAGCTGCCACCCGGCGTGTTTTCGGTCGGCAGCGTCGATCATCCCGCGCTATTTCCGCGCGTCGATCTGATCGTGCACCACGGCGGAGCGGGCACGACCGCGGCGGCGCTGCGCAGCGGCGTCGCGCAGCTGATCGTGCCGCACATCGTCGACCAGTTCTTTCACGGACGTCGCATCGCCGAGCTGGGTCTCGGCCCGGCCCCGATCCCGAAAGCTCAGCTCACCGCTGATGTCATCGCCCAAGCGCTAAAAGATCGATTCAAGTACTGGGCCAACGCACAGCGTGTCCGTTCGTCCGTCCAGGTCGAGGGCGGAGCCAAGGCGGCGGCCGACCATTTGGAAACGCTGGCGAGTCGCGGCCGGACCCGATGACCGCGAAAGGCTCGGCACCCCATTTCGAAATTCGCAGCGCCCAGCCGAGCGACGCGATTCACTTGGCCCCCATGCTCGCGCGCGCTTTCGAACAAGATCCTTTCTTCAACTGGATCTTGCCATTGCACCAGCAGCAGCGCCGCCGCCTCGCAATGTTCGAGCTGATCATGCACGAAGCGGACAACCTCGCCGGCGCGGAGGTAACGTCCAACCTCGACGCCTGTGCGATCTGGAAGCCGACCAGCGGTCACAAGCAGTCTCTGCGCGAGCAACTGCGGCTCTTGCCCGCGTTCGCGCGCATCATCGGTTGGACAAACATCCCTCGGGGACTGCGCATCACCGAGCACATGGACGCGCTACATCGGCGCTTCGCGCCCGCGCCGCACGTTTACCTCTACATGCTGGGGGTCGAGCCCACCGTGCAAAGGCGTGGATTCGGCGCCGCGCTGCTCGAAGCGGGCCTCTCGCGCTGCGACCGCGAACAGCATCGCGTCTACCTCGAGACCGGACGCCAAGACAACGTTGCCTTCTACGAGCGCCATGGCTTCAAGCTCGAACTGGCGGCAGAACATCACGAATTTCCGACGTTTTGGTGCATGACCCGCGAACCTCGCTGAGGCCACGCCGTTAGCCCTCGCGAGACGACTCCGGCCCAAACACGCTCATCCCCCCAAACTCCGCTGAGCGCTCGCGCTCAGCGCGGACGTGCTCGTCGAATGAAGGACCGCCTTCCACGGTGCGGTCGAGCTCGCGCGCCTGGCGATCGAGGCGCTCGAGAGCCGACAGCCGATCGCCTTGGCCGAGCTTGGCTCGCTCGATCGCGTCGCGCAGCACGCTGAGGGTTCGATCGTAGACTTTGAGCGGCACCGGAAACGGGTGGCGATCTTTGCCGCCGTGGGCGAGCGAGAAGCGGGCGGGATCGGAAAAGCGGTACGGCGCGCCATGAATGACCTCACTGACCATGGCGAGAGCCTCGATCGTCCGCGCCCCGACACCCGGAACGAGCAATAGCTCGGAGAAATCACGCGGTCCGCTTTCATGCGCGGCACGCAGCGTGCCGTGCAGTCGGCGTAACACGACATCCTCGGCTCGCACATCGTGGTGATGGGGCATCGCCAAGTGAGGTAGCACGAGCTGCGCGGGCTCTGGCGATGGCTTTGGGCGAGGCTTCGCCGCGCGCGGCACAGTGCGCGCGAATACGTCGAGGATCGCCGAAGGACCGCCTTGCACGAGCTCGAGCTGAGCGCTGCGCGACCCCGCCGCGCGACGATCCGTCAGATTGACGATCTCTCCCCGCTGTTGCCCATCGATGGCGCTGTGGGGTTCATCCACGAAATCAGATAGCCCTTCGGACAACCAATGATAGCGACGCGCCTCGCGCCGCCGCGGATCCATGCCTTGCTGCACGACCGTCCAAGTGCCGCCGCGCGCGACGAAGAAACCGTGCAAATAGAGACCAAAACCGTCCTGCACCGCGGCGCTGTCGACTTTGGCGATCAAACGACTAGTGCGACCAAGCTCCACACCGTCGAGCCCCGTGCGCTCTGAAACAGCGAGCAACTCGGCAGGTGTCTTGAGCGAGTGCTTGCCGCGCCCACCGCACACGAACAGGCCGAGTTCGTCCTGAACGGGCGCGAGTCCTCGCTTCAACGCACCGAGCACGCTCGTGGTGATGCCGGAGGAATGCCAATCCATCCCCATCACGGCTCCGAAAGACTGAAACCAAAACGGATGCGACAACCGTCGCAACACCTCTTCCGTGCCGTAGTGATACGCGATGGCTTCGACGATCACTCGCCCGAGGCGCGCCATCCGCCCTGCAAGCCATGGCGGAACGCGGCCACCATGTAGAGGCAAATTCGCGCTGCCGCTTCGACGAACCATGGTCGATGAGTTTAGTTTGCCGCCGGGCCCTCGCCAGGTTCAGCTGCAGGCGAGGCCAAAATGAATTACGAATTCCGCGTTCTTCAGACTGCCGAACACCAACTGATGGCCGTTCACGATCAGGCCAGGGGTGACCTTCCGAAGAAGATCATTGGTAACCTCGACAAGGTCTGGGCATATCTCCGAGCAAACGGCGCCAAGACCGGCCACAACGTCGTTGTGTATCGCAATTTCGAGCGCGCGACGGGCGTGATGACCATCGATGTGGGTGTGCAAGTCGAGTCCCCACTACCCGGCAACGGTGAGGTCGTACCCGTCACGAGTCCAGGCGGTCTGGTCGCGACCACCACGCACATTGGACCTTACGCCAAGCTCGGCGAGGCAAGCAGCGCGCTCCACGAGTTTTGCAGAACGCACGATCACCCGATCGCAGGCGCCACCTGGGAAGTGTATGGCGACTGGACCAATGACCCGAGCCAGCTGCGCACGGACGTCTTCGTGCTCATCGCCCGGTGACGGTGGGGTTGCGAACAGCACCAGCGGCCGAAGCGCGAGTTGGCGACCACACTCGTGCGCACAAATGTGTGCGGATCATCAATCAGCTCACGCGTTGCTCACGAAGCCTGAGCCAACTCACGAGAAGCAACAGTATGGCTGCCGAGGGAACGCAAGCCGAAATGACCGCGCGGCTCGTTGCCGCCCACGATATTCCGGACAGCAATGGCACCTCGGCATTCACGATCGCTGACGGCTGATCTGCGAGGCTCGCCACGACTCGCCCCGCACTATCGACTACGGCAGATACTCCGTCGCGCGTCGAGCGAACCAGAGTCTTGCGATGTTCGACTGCACTCAAGCGCGCCAAAGCGAAGTGAAAGGCAACGGCCGAGGTTCCTTTGAACCAACGATCGCTGGTGAGATTGACGAGTAGTTCGCCATTGGTTCGCGCGGTTTGCTCGAACAAATAGCCACTCAGAATATCTTCATAGCAAATGGAAACGGCTAGCGGATGGCCCGCGACACTGATTGGCTTCGAATCGTTTCCGGGTCGAAAAGAGCTCGCTTGGCGGAGCATCGGGCGCGGTAAGGACATTCCCAGCCACAGCTCGGCGGTCTCTCCGAGTGGCATCAGCACGTGTTTCGAATAGCTTCCGGCGATCGTGCCAGCGTCGAGAAGCACGGCGCTGTTCTCCAGCGTCCCCGAATGATTGGTCACCACGCCAACCAACAGCGGCCCTTGGAGAGCACCCCCGGCACCCGCGCCGCGGTCTCTGCGCAGATAGTCGTTCTCGACGCGTTGTAGTTGCGGCAGCGTATGCGCGCTAGCTAGTGCCGTCTCGGGCCAAATCCACAGGTCAGGCACACCGTGGTCCGATTGAGCAGCCAGCGAGAGATCGCGCAGCGCGGTCACGGGTTCGACGTGCGACTTTTCGGAATCGTAATGTCCGAGTGCGATCTTCAGCGTGTCTGCCGCGCGTTCGCGCGAGGTTTCTCGACGCATGAGCACGCTGCCCATCATCGTCGCCGCTAGCAGCACGCACGACGCGGCCGTCAAATGGCCGACGAGCAGCCTCCGGAAAGCCGGCACGCGCGCGGCTCGCGCACGCAGAAAGCCTTCCGCGAGCAAGCCGTTGATCACACAAATCCACACGCTGATCGCGGCCGATCCGCCAAGTGACGCTGCTTGTTGCCAGATCGGCGTCGACGATACCGCGAGCGCATTGGTCCATGGAAAGACACCAGGGAGTAGTTGTTCGGCAGCAACCGCAAACACAGGAAAAGAAAGCCACGCAGGGATGCCAGCCTTGCGCGAGAAGGCAACGGCGCAGAGCGTGAGTCCAGAGCGAAGCGCAACCGGCAACGCCACGAGGACGAGGGCCAGTACGGCTCCCCAAAGCGGAGCCGGAAAGTTGTTCAGAAGCACACGTACCAGCCAAGCATGCGCGCTGATGCCGAGTGCCAAGCCTTGAAACACGCCGAGTTTCAGCGCGTCTCGCGGGCGCATGTCCGCCGACGCGACCAGTAACGGCAGCCACGCGACGAAGATGGCCGGGGCCAAGTCAAACGTTGGGAATGACAACCTGACCAGCAGTGCCGAAGCAACTGCCAGCGCGATTTTCGTGACTGCTCGACGCGTTGACGGTGATACGTCGCGCACTAGTGATAAAGCTCGCACACCGTGTCGATCTCGCCCTGCGAAGGGGCCACGGAGTCACCTCGAGTCACGGATGCGATATCGCTGCGCATGATCCGCAGCGGTGCACTCGGGTCGCACGCGACTAGCGGACGCTTCTTGTTGCTCCACTCCGTATTCGGTCCACAGGGGTGATCCAGGCCGAGCACGTGCCCGAGTTCGTGCATGAAGATGGTCTGCAAGCTCAACGAGTCTTTCGACTCGCGCACAGACCAGCGGTAATCCACCGCGTTGACCTCGATGTCGATGCCTCGTAGTTCGCCGTCCTTCGGCGAGCCCGGTTGGATGTTCGGATAAAGGAGGGTGTGGGCTTGCAAATCCGCCGGATAGCAATCTTCCCGCTGTACGCTGGTCGTTGGGCACCACTTTCGTTCGTGTACGATTATGGCGTTCACTCGGTCATCACCCACGAGCGGCCCGCTCAACACGGTGCGATTGACGAGAAAACGCGGCGCTTTGCAACCGGCCAGCGCTCGGTTCCACGAACTCGCGGCGGCAATCAGCGCTGGCGAAATGAGCGCGAATGGCTGTTCACCCATGCGTTCGGGGGCTGGGGTGAGCACGATTTCCTTCGAGCTCCAATGCAGCCGCGCGCCAGAAGGTGTGTACGCCACCTGAGCGCGCTCGAGATCTCGGCTGCATGAGGCGAGACCCAACGCGATCAGGATCAACGCAAGCTTCGAACTGCTCGAAAGCATTGGTTCAAACGCTACAATCTCGAGACGGTGACCGCCATCGTTACATTGCACGCGGACGGACAACCGTTCCCGTCCGCGATCACGTTCAAATTCAAGCCGCAGGCGCAGGGCTCAGCGGAATATCGACAGTCGTCACAAGCAACGCCCAACTTGGCTCTACCTACGCAGCTGTTATTGGAGATCGCGTACTGGCCCTCTAGTAAGAGACCCCCCGTTACGAACTGGCTGCTGTTCATGTGCAGCTCCCAACCGCCACTGCCGCTCACGCTCGGGATTCCGGAACGGCAGCCGTCGCCGTCACCTGCGCCGACATCGACGATTTCGGCCTTGTACTCAGTGCCCGGAGCAAAGCCCCAGGCGTCGATACACTGTTGATCCGCCGGCGTCCCCGAACTGGCGGCCCCGACCACCAGTTCATAGCTACTGCCGATCGAAACGCCGGGACACGACGCGCGTTCACCGGAGCAGCCTCCTAGCGAGACAACCGAAACTGCGCTGCCGAAGGCCAGCTGAAGTGCCAAGCTAAGCCTTCGGCTCGTCGCAGTTTCGTCGGTCATCACAGAGTCGTGTAGCTCAGGGTTCAACACCGGTCCAGGCTCGATGGCCATCGCAGCTCGAGCCTGGAATGGCCCTACCGTTGCTGAGCCGCGGTGCTCAGTTGCCGGGGTCGAGCGCGCCGATGATCTTCACTCTCATCCGGGCGTTGGACATTACCGGCGAGCCGAAGCGGAACACACTCGGCGCCGCCTCGGCCGCGGTGAGCACGTGCTCGGGCATCTTGTCACAAGGCTCGGGGCACAAACCACCCTGGGGGCAGGTTGGAACGCCCGTGCTGGTGAGTGGCGTCTCGGCGAAGTAACCAACCGCGGGAGTCGCGCTAATGAGGGTGTAGGGGCGAGAGCAGTCAGCATCCGAGTAGACAGTTGGCTCGAGAGTGCCGAAGATCTGCTTGGCAAAGCTGAGCGCAGAGCTCGCGTTCTTGATCTCCAACCAAAACACGTTGGGACACTTGTCACCCGGTGCGCTGGTGTTGACATCGAAGACTGCGGAGAACGGCAGATCGGCGCTGGTGATGGTGGCCGCGTCGAGCGTAGCGTCCGCCTGACATTGCACGCATTCGCCGTTGACCACCGTGCCCACGCAAACCTGGCAAACTCCGGCTGCATCAGAGGCGGTGCCTGCGGGGCACGGCGTGCACGTGTCTGCGGCGAGCCCGTTGCTCGAGGCCGGAGCAGGTTCGGCCAACGCCGCCGTAATATTCGAGTTGGTCTTGCAGAATTCGAACGTCTGTTTCAGATCGTTGAAGTCGGTCATTGCGTCACGCGGCTCGTGCAAGGCGAACACCCGGCAGCGGTCGCACCAGTTGGCACCCCCTTCGGTCATTGCGTGATTCACTGCCGACAAGATTTTCGGCCCGTCAATCGCGTTGCCGGCGGCCTTGAACTTGCCCTCATCCAGGTCGTATGCGAACCAGGGTGACATCTTGAACGCGAGGTCAGAGGCAAGGGTGCGAACCGCGCTGCCAGGAGCATGTACACGCTCCAAGGCCTCGTCCACGTTGCCGTACCCGTCCGCGCTGTACAACAATTGGCCGGCGGAGTTGCTGGCGAAGCTGTCCGCATCGGTGGGAGCGTATGAGGCGCGAGCCGCATGTTGCCCGTCGAACACGTCGTGAAGCAGCGTGGCGACTCGGCCAATCTGGCGATGACCTTCGTCCGCACCAAAGGCGCCTTTGCCACTAGTGCCATCTAGATTTTCTTCCCAGCATTGTTTGCCGGAAGCGTTCTTGTCGCAAAAGAAGTCGGAAACCGAATCTAAGGTTCCGTTCCCCCAGTTGTAATCGGCTCCGCCCGTCACCTGACCCATGAAGAAGTCGGCGAACGCTTCATTGGTGTAGCGTAGAGGAACGTTGATATTGTTACCATCGATGAGCGAGGCCCAAACCACGTGATCTACGGCATCGCTGTTTGCGTCGTTGAGCAGCGCGCAGAACTCGTAGTGCCCATATTCGTGGGACATGACGGCGCGTGACTTGTGAAGCTTCGATTCCGTGGACATGACGATGTCCGTATTGCCGATGACAGCGGCAAACGTGCCCGCGGAAATCGCGCCGACCGCCGCCCCGACGGCCGCACCAGCTACGGTGCCCACGCCTGGCACAATGGTCCCGACCACGCCGCCTGCAACCCCGCCCCCCACCGCTCCCCCGACGGCAGCCGCGCCGACTATCGCATCGGTCATGTGGTTCGGGAAGTTCATGCAAGGAGTGAACAGCTTCTTCGTACCATCGTCGTTCGTCTTCGTGAACGTCGACGCCCACATCCCGCTCAGGATGCGCGCGCGTGGCGTATCGAAGCCGATGACGTGCTTCGTGTATTGGTACACGTCGTCAGCTTGGTAGAGCCCCATCAAGCGAGTGTTGTCGATGTTCAGCACGTAGTTGGTCTTGGCCGAACTGAACGAGAACTGGAATTCCGAGACCTCTGGATTTGGGAAGGCGCCCCCATAGGGCGCAACGCCAGCGGGCACGTACCCTCGCAGGTCGCACATCTCAGTCGCCATCAAGAAGTCAGTAATCAACGCGGCATCGGTACGCATTTCGACGCACAACCCAGAGCCGCGAGAAGAGGACCCATCGGTCGCGTCGATGCGCGCTACACCATCGATGTCCGTGTCATCTTGCGCGGTCGTAGGAATGGGCAATCCGAGCAAGCGTTGCAGTACTTTGACCTGCATCCCGTCGGCGGCGAGCCGGTGCCCGCCCTGCGGTCCCCAGCCGCGAGTCATGATTAAGTCGGGTCCGAAGGGGTTGGCGCCGGTGTTGGGCCCCTTGAAAGGAGCGTCGCCCGTGAGCCCCTGCATGTAGAACGTGAGGTTCACTTCACCGCGAATGAGCTGATCGAGCTCGTTGAGGAGACCGGTGACGACTTCACCCACGTCCTTGGCGGCTTGACCGACCCACTCGAGCGCGCCGACCAAGACGCGCGCCGCGCCACCGTCGAGCTTCATCGTGCTCGGATTCGCAAACGGGTTGGGGTCGTACGAGAGATAGTGAAATCCGACCTTGCCGAGTACGTCGAGATTGACCGAGTTGTTCGCGTTGCGCGCGGCGCTCGGTACGTCGGTACGGATGATCACGGCGTCGAAGATGGTGCGATCGCCTTGGATGTCACCGCTGGTGAGCGCGTCGATCAGTTTATTGTAGGTCGCGCCGGGAATGAGCACCGGAACGAACTGGCCCGTGCCGTCACCTGGATTGGTGAACACGCCGCAACGACCCGCGAAGCGCAGCAATTCATCGTCGAACAATGGCTTACCGAGCACGTGGATGTAGAGCTTCTTGAGCGCGAGCGCCTCGTCCTTGTTGCGGATGTAGATCCAGGCGTAATACAGCGCCGGACGTCGGTCCGGAGTGGTGGCGTCGACCTTCTTGGCTTTGCTCCAGTCGAAGTTCGCGCGCATCTGACGAGTCTGGTCGGGCGACAAGAGCTCCATGTCGTCGTCGCACGAGCGAGGCTCGAGCATGGGCGATTTGAGCGTGACTGGGTAGCCGGGGGAGGGCGTGGCACTGAGTTCGAATTGAGTGCCGGTTCGACCCGCGCCGGAGGGGCGACCATCACTGCAGCTCTGAAACACGAGGTGCGTGCCCTTGATCAATTCTGCGGCAGTACTCGGAGCCGCGACCGACGATTGGCCTTTGTACGTGCAGGTCACCCACGGACCGCTACCGTCACGATATCGGAAGGTGACCGTACCGTTGCCGATCACGCCCCCGCCCACAGTCTGATCCTGCCGCAACGTGAAGGTACGTGTCGTCGTGGACGTTCCAGACGAGGAGGTCTTGCCCGTTCCGTCTTTCAGGATGTCGAGCGTCAAACCGAGCCCATTTTCCAGCAGATCACGGCGGGTGGCGTTGCTGGGAATGGGATTGAAATCGGTACTTCCACCGATGGTCGTCGTCCAATCGAAAGGATAGTAGCCAATCTTCGTGTCGGGCTCGAGCGTGACCGTTGCCCCGTAGACGACGGCTCGATGGCCCTTTGGGAGCGCGGCTTGAAAACGCACCGCCGCTTGGGGGGCGAGCAGCGCGCCGGTGAACGGCGCTTCGACCAACGCGGATGGTCCGCGCACCGCGAACAAGACCTGCGGCACATTCGCGGTCGCCGAAACGATGCTACCGCGGTACGTGAACCCGCCGTCGACAACGATCTGCACCGGGCCCTGCGAGCTGTCGATCAGGAGCCGCGCCTGTGGTTGGAGCATGAAATCAGTCAGCTGATACACGCCCGAGTGCAGCGTGACCGTCGACCGGGAATCGACCGAAAAATGCCCGTATTTTCCTGGTATCAGATCACGAGAGGTATCCACCCCCACCTGAACATCACCCAAGAATGCGTCACGCACGGTCACCGTCCACGATACGGCTGTGGTCGGAGGCATCGTATTCGTCAGCGTGGTGGTGCCGCTGATCGTGGCACTGGGACGCTTGTCGAGGCTCTTGGCCACGACATTCCCCGAGATCACGGCGTTTTCACGCAAGGTCGCGACGCCGTTCGCGAATAGGTTCGCGGTCTTCGCCGTGTTGCCGACGGTCGTCCCGCCTTGATTGCTGAACACGTCGCCGAACACTTGCACGCGATCGCCCAAAGAGACGCTTTGCGTCGCGCCGAGCGCGATCTTGTTCAACGCTGCCCCCTGCGGCAACGCCAGCGAAAGCTGAACGTCGTGCTGCACACCGGGGATCTCCACCGCTTGCTCGGTGGTGGACACGGCTTCCGCCTCGGTCCCCGACGAGCACCCCGCAGCGATCACGGCGATCCCCGCGACCGCCAAATTCGATTGGACCCACCGCACCAAGCCAACGCAATTCATTTTCACTCCGTAGCCCCGTTTGAACAGCAGTCATTCGACTCGCCATGGGCCTGCAACCCACCTGGGTAACAGCCATCAGCGTGCACACGATGGATTGCCAATCCGACCGCCTTTGCACGTCGCATGCCGAGCGAGATTCCAAACCTCGACCTGTTTCTATTCCCGATAAACCTCAGCAATTCGCAGTGCGCGATTGTCGACTTTCCGGTTTCCGAAGGTGCGCCCGCACATTCGTGCGCTCCACTGTGCGGGCGCGCGCCGCTGTTCGTACTTACCGGTGCTCGCCTCTCGAATTGTCAGCCCGCCGCGCAGCGCATCACCTGCGGTGAACGTGCACGAGTTTCTTGCGTTGTACTTTGCATCCAAGCGGGCCCACGCCGGTTCCCGGCAGCGCGTGAACGCGCAATCAGCTCACGCCAGCAGAAGTGATCAGTTTGAGCCCGCCATCCGCAAACAACCGTGTTTTCCCGGGAGATATGCACCACCGCACTCGGGCGCGCACACCACCAAATCAGTATCTTCGCCGCGTGCCACGAGGTACCACCAACTGCCGTTGTTCCAATCCGCAGCAGCTGCGCTCGGGCAACCCGGGGCGATGCCCTGCCGACAGGCGTCCAGCTCATAATAGCTGTAAGGGAGGACATGGCTGGTCCCCGGATCGGCAAGGGAAGCGCAGGTACCGACGAACAAACCCCCGGGCTGCAAACAGGCGCCCGAGAGCCCGTGGATTCGCAGTACGCACGCGCCCGCTGGCAATGCAGAGCGATCCCATTTCGATGGCTCGATTTCAGGCAGACTCATCGCAAGCACTTCTGAGTACTCCGGGATCTGAAGCGGCTCGACCCACATCCCCGCGCGCGGTCCGACCACGTCACTTTCAAAGCTGATGTCGATCTCGAGCCGTGGACACGAGCGGCCGCTCAGAGCCTGCAAGCAGCCGTCGCCGAGTTCGCTGTCCATCACTGCGCGCCCCGCGCCGCTTCCAGCGACCGCACCCGCGCCGCCACCAACGCCGCCAACGCCGGCGGCACCCGCTACGCCGTCCGCGCCGCCTATCCCCGCGCTGCTCGCGGGCACGTCGCCCAATGCGTCGGAGCGCGCGTGTCCCCCACAGGCAACGCTGCAAACCAGGCCCAAAGCCATTGCGACTGAGCCGACTCGAAACCGCCCCATGAAGGCACAAGCCTAGCACGGACCTAGGGCTGCCCGCCGCAACACGCCGCAACACGGCCCGGCGTGCTCGCGCTCCACGCGTTGCAACACGCTTCGTGATCCCCGAAGGGGTACGCCGGGGGGCCCCCAAACGTCCGGCTGACGCCGGACCTGGGGGGCCGAAACGGCTTGCACGTCGTGGCGGCCGTCAGAAAAGCGCTCGCTTGCGGAGCGCAGCGACAACACTCGTCCAATCGAGTGGGGCGGCGGTCTGCACCGCGAGCGCCTTGCTCGGGATGCTCGTGTTCTCCCACATATCCCTCGTGCCGAAGAATTGCTGAATCACCGCCGGATCTTCGGTGAACGCGAGCGGAGCCAGATCACTTAGGCAAGACGTGTCTGGTGCAACGTTTGGATCACGGACGAAGCTCGCCATCATCTGCGCTCCGCAGGGCGCCGCGTTCGCGGTTTTCACGGGCGATTCAACGGCGACGATATGTGGGCTGAAAGCGACAGAGACGAACGCTTGATGCGGGGCCGTTAGCTTCTGCGCCGTGATGCTGGCATTTTCGATTGGGGTCTGCGGATCGAGCTCGCCGTTCATGCTCAAGATGGGCGTCTTCGATGTCGGCCATTCGTTGACGTATTGGTCCGGCTCATAGCGCGGCCAGCTCGGATAAATGGGCGCAGCCGCGGAAGCGACGCCAGGACAAAAGACGCGATCCGCGCACCGGGATTCGAGGTCACTCGTGCTCGGCGGCGGGGCCTCCCAGAGTTCTGAAAACCCGACGTGCCATTGCAGCACCGCCGAGTCGCGGTTCGCGACGGTCGGTGCGGTCGCTTGGAACTGCGCCAAGAGCGCCGTCACGTAGTGAGCGACGACCGTGACGTCGTCCGGTGTGCAGCGATCCATCCTGTAAATGAGCGGGTAAAAGTGAGCCCTGAACGGCCGCAACTGCGGGAAGAGGAATGAAATGCTCCGGAGAGCCTGAGCGTTCATCCCGAGCTCGGAGCAATGGCCTGCGTCGAGCTTCGCCATCAAGCCCGTAACCTTCGCCCACGGATCCGGTCCGAGCTTCGCGCCGCAGATGGTGTCAGCCGCGCACAGCGCCGCAATTTTCTGACCGACTGGATCGTATTGCGAATCATACCGCGAAATGAATTGCACGCCGGGCGCCACGACCGAGTCGAGAATCACTCCGTTCACCATGGCGGGATGCGTCTGCAAAAAGCGGAGCGCGCGGAATGTGCCGTACGAGACGCCATAGACGAAGACGGGTTTATTCGGCTCACGCGTGCGCTCGATCAATCGGGCGAGATCGCCGGCGTCATTCGTGGTCCTGAAGCTCGCGAGCTTGTCACCCCATTGCGCCTTGACGGCTTGGAGGCACGCGGGCCACTCGTCAGCGGTGATGTCGATGCCGCCAGCCGAACCAGGATCTTCCTCTACCGGGCACCCGAGTCGGCTCGACTCGCCGACACCGCGATGTTCGAGCACGTAGAAATCCACATCGGGCAGCGCTTTCGCGAAAACCTCTTCGACGAACCCCTTGAACGCATTGCCCGAACCGCCAGGCCCTCCCGCAAGCAGCCAAACTTGAGCCTTCGCCGCACCACTCTGCACCAAACGACGTGAAACGAAGACTGGCAGGACATCACCTTCCGGCTTCGTGTCATCGAGCGGTAACGGCACCGACGCGCACTGATCGAGGAAGTCGTCCGGGCAACTGCCCCATGCGATTTGGCGCGTGTCGCCACTTCCGCCGCTGCCCGACGAAGGCGCGTCGGTCGAACTGCAGGCGGAAGACAGGACGCTCAAAGCGCCGAAAAGCAGCGCGTTCGAAAACGAGAAACGCAGACGCATTGGGTACACTTGACAGCTCCTTTTTCTGGCGCGCAGCTCGCGAATGAAAACCATCTGCAGCGAGGCGAGTTGCCCCGTTCGAGTTCGTTCGAGCCGCAGCGGGGTGGACAGAGTGTGGTTCCCGACGAAGAGGGAAACGTTCACGCGCGTTCATCGTTTCGAAAACGGCAGATGCGCTTGCTCTTTCCGATGGAAAGCTCTTCCATCTGTGGCGCTTTCGTCGATCGTTGACCTCGAGCTCACTCACCCTGGCTGTCGCATCCTTCGGCAGAAGGCAGATCGCGTTTCGCGATTGGCCGATCTCGTCTCGGTCACTCTCAACGCCGCTGACGATTGGCCCTGGGGCTCGCCGACCGCGTGAACGCCACCCCTGCGTGCTCTCTGCGGTCGAGAAAGATACTCTTCGCGCCGCAAACACCACTTGCTCGGGCTGCGACAATTGCGATCTGGAGGCGCGCTCAGTGGCGTATGGGCGCCAAAAGTACTCCCGTGTCCGGGCACGCTGGTTTGAGCTACCTTCCGGCCGTGTCTCCCGAGCGTGCGTCCGCATTACTCGATCTAGCTCTCTCTCCCAGTGGCCACCTCCGTTTGGCCGAGTCGGATAGCGCGATCGCCGTCGAGCCCGCGCGGCTCGCGCGGCTCGCGCGTGCGTTCGAGCGAGGCTCTGGGGACGGGCTCGTGCAATTGGCCGGGGCTGAGATCGAGGGCAATTTGCCCTCGGCGCTCGGTTGGTTTCGGGATTTTGGGCACCGCTTTTTTACGGCGTTGTGCGCATTGCCAGATCTGGATCTGCCAGGAGCCGTGACCAGCGCGCCACCAGCGCCGAACTTCGAAGAGCTCTCGCGTTCGGCCGCGCCGATGTTGGGCGGCGAGTATTTGAGCGCGGCGGTGCTCGCTGCGTTGTGGTCAGCCATTTGGGACGCCCTTTCGCTGCAAGCGGCGGAGCGCGAGCAGAGCGTGATCGAGGTCGTGCGAGAGTTGAGCTCGGTGTGGCACGGCGTGGGGCGCGTCGTGTTTCATCTGGCGGAGAACAAGCGGGATCCAGAGCATCCGTTCGCGTTTTTGGCGACCTACACCACGAGGCTCTCGCGCGGGTCGAAGACGCAACACGTGCCGCTGGGAGAGGCGCTGCGCGAGTATGGCGGCGCCCAGCAGCGACAAGCACTGTTGGCGGTGCTGGTACCGGTGCAGCGGGCCGCGGATAAGAGCGAACTCGTGCGACAGCTGGTCGATTCAGGGGACGTCTATCATCCGCTGGCTTGGACGGCGCCGGAGGCTTATGCCTTTTTGCGCGAGATGCCGGCCATCGAGCAGAGCGGGGTGCTCGTGCGCGTGCCGGATTGGTGGAGTGCGCGACATCGCACGCGGCCCGCGGTGCAGGTGAGCGTGGGCAAGAAGCCACCGTCGACGCTGGGCCTGGATGCGTTGCTAGAGTTCTCGGTCGACGTCGCGCTGGATGGCGAGAAATTGTCGGCCGAAGAGTGGCGCGCGATCACGCGCAGTCAAGCCGGTCTTGCGCTCGTGCGCGGGCGTTGGGTCGAGGTCGACCCTGAGCGTTTGAAGGAGGCGCTCAACCACTGGCAGCGCGTGGCAAAGGCCGCGCCGGACGGGATGTCGTTCTTGGAGGCCATGCGTTTGCTGTCGGGCGCCGGACCAGACGGCACGAGCGGCAAGACAACCGCGGAGGAAAGCGCCGCGTGGACCGGTATTCGAGCCGGCGAGTGGTTGAACGAAACCCTTCGAGCACTGCGCAACCCGGAAGCGAGCGCGGAGAGCACGGCGAATGCGCCGAGCGACGGACTTCGCGCCGAGCTGCGGCCATATCAGCGTGCCGGCGTGGATTGGCTGCGGTTGCTCGTCGGACTACGCCTCGGCGCATGTTTGGCGGACGACATGGGCTTGGGAAAGACCGTGCAAGTACTCGCGCTGTTGCTGCGCGAGCACCGCGGCCCGAAAAAAACGATGAAGCGCCCGAGTTTGCTGATCGTGCCCGCTTCGCTGATTGGCAATTGGCAAGCGGAGAGCGAGCGCTTCGCGCCCGCCCTCCGGGTGCATGTCGCGCACGCTTCAGTGGCGCCGCCGGAAGAAGTGAAGCGTGCACTGGAGCAGGCGGGCCAGGACATCGATCTGATCATCACGAGTTACGGCGCGGCACAGCGGCTCAGCTGGCTCTCGGAACACGCTTTTCACTTGTTGATTCTGGACGAGGCACAGGCGATCAAGAACCCGGGCGCGCGGCAGACGCGCGCGGTCAAGGCGTTGAAGGGCAACGCGCGCATCGCGCTCACCGGCACTCCGATCGAAAACCGACTCGGCGATCTCTGGTCATTGTTCGACTTCCTGAATCCAGGCCTGTTGGGCAACGGCAAGACCTTTAGTCAGCTCACCAAGCGACTCGCCAACGCACCGGGGGGCTACGCGCCGCTGCGCGACTTGGTGCGCCCATACATTCTGCGTCGTCTCAAGACCGATCCGAAGGTGATCGGTGATCTGCCGTCCAAGACGGAGCTCACCGCGTTTGCGGGGCTCACCCGCGCTCAGGCAACGCTTTACGAGCAGGCGGTCAAGGAGCTGAAGCGCGATCTCGAGCGCAGTGACGCGATGGCGAGGCGAGGCTTGGTGCTAGCGTCACTCTTGCGGCTCAAGCAAATTTGCAATCACCCCTCGCAGTGGCTCGGCGACGGCGACTACGCCGAGAAGTCGAGCGGGAAGCTGCTCCGGTTGCGCGAGCTGTGCGAGCCCATCGTCGAACGACAGGAGCGCGTGCTGGTGTTCACGCAATTTAGAGAGATGTGCGGTCCGTTGTCCAAGTTTCTCGGTAGCGTGTTCGGCCGCGAGGGTTTGATTTTGCACGGCGGAACCGCGGTCAAAGCGCGCGCGAAGTTGGTCGAGCAATTTCAAGCCGAGGATGGGCCACCCTTCTTCGTTTTGTCGCTCAAAGCAGGCGGCACGGGGCTGAATCTCACCGCGGCATCGCACGTGATTCACTTCGATCGCTGGTGGAACCCGGCGGTCGAGAACCAAGCCACGGACCGCGCGTTTCGCATCGGTCAAAAGCGTGCGGTGATGGTGCACAAGCTCGTGTGCCGAGGTACGGTCGAACAGCGGATTGACGAGCTCATCACCACGAAGCGCGCGCTGTCGCAAGAACTGCTGGCCGAGGGCGGCGAGGCCGCGCTGACCGAGCTCTCTGACGCCGAATTGCTGCGCGTCGTTTCGCTCGACTTGACCTCGGCGCTCGCCGACGACGCGGCGTAAATTGGAGTTTGACGTCAAAGTGTAGACGCGGCAGGCCATGAGGGCGATGCCACGCCGTTCGAGCCAAGCCGACTACGAGATGCGATTCCCGCCTTACGTTCCGGCGGCGCAGCGGAAGCGTGACGCGGCCAATGCCGTCGCAAAACTGAAGAAGAAAGGCCACGCAGTCGAACCGATCACGATCGAAGGACGAGCGATCGCCAGTACGTTTTGGGGCAAGGCGTGGTGCAATCACCTCGAGTCACTGAGCGACTATCTCACTCGGTTGCCGCGCGGCCGCAGCTATGTGCGGAGCGGCGCCGTGATTCATCTGGCGCTCGATGCTGGTCGCATTTCGGCCAAAGTGCAGGGTTCTTCACTCTATGACATTGAAATCAGCGTGGTGAGGCTGGACGCACAACGTTGGAACAGCGTCGTCGCTCAATGCACGGGCAGCATCGATAGCTTGGTCGAGCTGCTGCGTGGCAAGCTCTCCGACAGCGTCATGCGCGTAGTCACGAACGCCGAAAGCGGCCTTTTCCCGCGTTCCAAGGAGCTCCGCATGTCATGCTCTTGCCCGGACCATGCGGGGTTGTGCAAGCACTTGGCCGCCGTGCTGTACGGCGTCGGCGCACGACTCGACGCGCGTCCTGAGTTACTCTTCAGCCTGCGCGGCGTCGACCCCAGTGAGTTGGTCGCGGAGCGCGCAGCCTCCGCGATTCCTGAAACCAAGAGCGGGGCCAAGAGCGCTCGCCGCGTCCTCTCGAGCAGTGGGCTTTCGGACATCTTCGGCATCGAGCTCGATGCTCCCGCGCCGGACGCTCGATTGTCTGCAGTTGCACCGGTGAAACCTGCATCGCGCGCGAAGAACACGGAGCCCAAGCCGAAATCGATGGGCAAAGCCCCCTCGAGGAAGGGAGCGAAAGCGACGCGCCTGGCGACACCCGACGGGCTGAAACCTCAGCGAAAACGCTGAGTGCCAGTTCCGGCTGTGGCGTCAGGTGCAGCCAGAACCGATGTGTCTGAGTGCCGCCCATCTTGGAACGCGCATGAGGGTTCGTCGTTTCGGGTGAAACGACGCCTATCGTTCGAGTCTTGCGGAGCACTATGCTCCTCTCGACCGACTCCACGCCAACGGCCGTGCTCCCCGAGAGTTGCCGGGCGCTCACTTGGTCTCGGCCTCGACACATGGAGTGCTCTCGAGGCCGTTACCGTGGACGTACATTCGATATTGGTCGCACGCATCCTCCGAACCGAAGCACTTCGAGCTTCGTTTTTCGTTCGGATCCTCGGGCACATCGTATGGCTCTGTGCACCACGCCGGCTTCTTTTGGGCCATGCAAGGTCGGAGTGCCATCCCCTCTTTCGGGAGATGCTCGCGGCATTCCTTGATCGTGTCGAAGCAATCCTGCGTCGTAAACCGGAGGTGCGCCCAGACGTAGCAATACCAGAGCGTCGGGCGTTTCACCTCGATAGGTGGGTTCCTCGAGTTGGGCGGAGGAGCGGGGGTGGTGGGCTGTGCCCCGCTCGCCCCATGGGCTGAGTCGACCGCTCCGTCCGTTGAGGGGCCCGCAGGCGCGGCCGGGTCGATGACCGCGGACGAGCTCGCGGACGCTACAGGACTGTTTGGCACGGCAGGCGGAGCAGCAGCCGCCAACGCTGGTACCGGCGATGACGCTGCCGGCAGAGCGTCATTGCGCGGCGGCGCTGACGAGGCGGCCGGCGGGCGCCCGTGCACCGGCTGTGCAGGCACAGGAGGCGCGCAGCCCGCAACCTGCGCGAGCAATACAATCGCGTAACGAGACGACGCTTTGAGGGCCGCTCGATGAAAAAGAAAGACGTCGTTTCCAAATTTCATGGTCGGGCTCCAGTCATTGAGTTGCGCGGCTTCGAACGCTCGCGTCGTAGGCAGGTAGCCCCGGATCCCATTCTTTGCGAGCATCAATGCACTGGGAACTGCGGTCTTGCAGCACACCACACACATCGTCCGACAAGAGCGTGCCGCTGAACTGATCGTTCATGATGCTGGCGGAGCCGCGCGGATCGGCGGGCTTCATCATTTGAATGGCAAACAAATAGAGTCGCTCACTCACTGGCATGAACCGGTTGGCCGCGTGCGCTTCGATGTAGTCGTAGCGATCATCGAGACCCAGCAAATGGTGCAGCTCGTGTGCAAGCGTCTCCACACCGCTGGCCCAGTTATTGGCCGTGGGCCACTCCTTCGAGTTCGCTTTCACATGGAAGACATTCGGCCCCCATTTGTCCACGAACTCGAGGTCCAAACTGTAGCCCCTGGTCGAAGCCGCCTTCTCTATCGCGTCTTCGAGTTCCTTGATCTTGGCGACGAGCTCCGGCTTGCCAGTCAGATGAACCTTCAACTTGACCACCACGGCACGCGGATCCCGCCCGTCAACTTGATAGCGTGTGCCATTGAATCCGACGCGCGAGGTCAAGCGCGCGTTCGCGCTCGATTGCTCCTCCTGACCCTTGAATACGTCCCCACGTGCACGTTCTCGTGTGAGCGCGGCGTCTACCTCTGCGTTGTTGATCCTCTCGAGCTCCGACTCACCCAAACCCGGCCGTTTCACGTAGGGGGTGTTGAACAGAGTGTCGAGCTTGCCCAAGTAATAGCCGCGCTTTTGAGGCTCAACGAGCGATGCTCGCCACAGAATCCACTCGGCAACGCCGCGATCACCCGCGGACAAGCTCCGATACGCCGGATTGTGCCTAATTTTCTGCTCGGGTGAAGAAGCGGTTGCTCCACCCCGCGCAGGGCCCCCAGCGGACGCAGCACTCTCAATCGAGCGACCGTCACCGGCGCTCGCAAACCTGCGTATCAGCAGCGCCGTGCCCGCGCTTCGCTCCGGCTCGCGAGGCGACAGTGCCGTTGCACTCTCGCAATTCGGACTTGCAGCTGCCAACTCTCCAGGCAACAGCGGTTGCTCGAGACCGTCGGATCGACCCGCACGACTAATCATTCCCCCCCCATCGGTGCAGGCCAAGCCCCAGTTGTGGCTGCCCCGCCGAAATTCGACGTGACACGGCCCGGCGCCGATCGAGGCGCGGCGGTCAGACGCGCTCGGTCGTCCAGCGGATCGCGTCGAACAGGGCGCGAAGCTTCGCTCCGCGTGCAGGCGCGACGTACTCCGCCCACGCCACCCGGCCCTGCAAGTGGGCGCGAAAGTCGGCGCGGTTTTCGCGATTCTGGGAGTCCACGCCATGACGTAGACAGTTCGTCAGCATGGCCTTCAGTCGATCGTAGTCTTCGCGCGGGAGGTTGGGCTGCTCGTTGACGACTACGCCGCAGACGAGCTGACGACTCCCCTGATGCATGATGCGCGTCTTGCGAAAGTTCACCTCGAATCCTTCATCGAGCGCAATCGCCGCAGCGAGTGTCGAAAAATCCCGCACGCGTCGAGCGAACGCGGCGTCGCCAGAGAACGTGAGATCGTCGGCATAGCGGCTATAGTGGGCACCCACGCCGGTAGCCGCGCCCGCCAAACGCCGGTCGAGCCCGAACGCGCATAGGTTGGCGAGCGCCGGCGACGTCGGTGCGCCCTGTGGCAAATGTTGGCTCAGCGCGCTCCGTCGCAGTCGCTGATAGTGAGCGAGTTCCACTGGGTTGTTCGGACGCGGGCAGCGGGCGAACTCTGCGGGCGGCAAGGCCGTGGTGCAAACGCCCGCAAGCACGCGCGCGACCGCTGCTGGATAGCCGGCGGCGCGAAAGACGTGAAAGACGCGACCGTGAGGGACCGACGTGAAGAAGTCTTCCAAGTCGAGACATAGCACTGCGTCATGTCCCGCGTGCCGCGCCGCGTGCGACAAGGCCGAGCGACCGCGCACGAAACCCTCCGCGCCAGGGTGAGCGGGAATGGCTTGCAAGATGCGACGCAACACCCGCCGTTGCACGGCCTTGACGCGCGCCTTGGGCACTTCGATCAGTCGAAAACCCCCTCGGCGCTTGGGCAGCCAATTGCGATGGTAGTGCTCGAGCCGCGAGTTGTCGCTGCGACGCAAGTAGCGCCGTGCGTCGGCGAGCCATTCGAGTTCGCGGGGCTCGATCTCGAGAATGCCGGCCAGTTCGACCACGGTGGCTGCCGGCGGCACGGGCCAGGGCGTCGCTGCCATGCTGGGTGGCGGCAACAGCCAATGCCGAATGCGCGGAGTCTCACGTCCCCAAAAGGCGTCCCTGAATGCACGTTGCCGCGCGACCAGCGCGGCTAGCCGTGCGATGCCGGCCTCATCCGCCGCCGGGGACTCTGGGACGCGACGGAGCACCGTTCGCACGACTGCCGTGATCCAGGAAGCCTCCGCTCCGAGGACATCGGCAGCGTGCCGCCGGAGCGCGACTGCCTCCCAAGGGCCGATGACGAAGGCGCTAGCGAGCGCGCGAGCCACCAGCAATCGATACTTCATGGCACAGGTCGTGATGGCGGGTTCAACGAAACCTGTCCTTTACGACCGGGTCCCCAGCGAAGCGGGGGTGAGGAGTCGTGAGACGAAAAGTGAGCCCAATGAAATCCCTCGGGGTAGCCCCGAAGAGCGACGGATTGCGCCGACGCCAGCTTGAACCCGCCATCACCCCGCTAAGGTACACGACGGTCAACCACAGCGACAGCGGAGGAAATCCGAAAGGGCAAAGAAGGGGGGCGCTCGCGTTCCAGCCGCGCACCTCACAGCGCGCTCCGTTCCGCTCGCACTGCGACTCGACGCCGCGCGACGCCGAAGGCTACGACTCCACGCGACATCCCGCGTGACCATCAATAGAAACGTCTCGGCGGGGACGGCGGAGATCTCCCGCGCCAGATCCACCCTGATGGGTTATAATCGGAACGACGCGACGTCACGCGTGACCGTCGCACCCCATCAGCCGTCGTGCGTTGATGCACGAGCCGAGACGAGCGCGATCTTTTCGCGCAGAAACTCGGCAATGGCGCGGCGCGAGCGCGCGGCAGCGGCGGGCGAATAGACCAAACGCGCGTTCGGATCGGTGCCCGCCTCGGGATTGTCGAAGGCGTGGTGCGATTGACCGTACAGCTCGAGACGGAAGTCGTTGCCCGCCGCGTCCATCTCCGCAACGACGCTCGCGATGACCTCCAGCGGTGAGACTTGATCTTGCGTTCCTTGCAAAATCAAAACCGGGGCTTTGATGCGCGTTGGCATCCCGGGTGCCGCCGTCTTGAGCAGCGCCGACGCGACGATGATGCCAGCGAGCGCCGCGCCGCTGCGTCCGTAGTCCAGCGCGACCATCCCGCCGGCGCTGTAGCCCAGGCAAAAAATCGGCAGCTCGACACCCACGCGCGCTCTGAGCGCCGCCACGCACGCGCCGAGCGCTTCCACCCCGCGACCACGGTTCTCGATCAGGCGCTTCACCATTTCACCGACTTGACTCGGATCGGTGGGACTAAACCCATCCCCATAGAGGTCGCCGATCGCCACCGCGCAGCCCTGCTCGACGAGAAAACGGGCGTGATCGTGCGCGAGCGAACTCTGTCCCCGCCAGTCGGGCAACAACACGCAAGCGGCGACCGGCGGCGCCGCGTCACTCGCGACGAATGCAGCGCGGTAGCGTTGATTGTCGACCCGATATTCGAACAGACTGGTTTGGATTGGGGCCACGCTTCGAGCCTACCCCGGCCTCTGATGCCTCGCCACGACTGGTCAGCGCGTTCCCAGTGACTTCACGAGCTTGTTGTATACGCCCATCAACAGTAGGGGTGCCGCCCAAGAGCCGACGAAGCGCGCTGCGCGCTCGCGGCTCTGCACTTCGAGCGTTGCCGAGATTGCCATCGACAAAAGCGATGCGGTCAAGAAATAGTGCGACGGGATCTTCGCCGTTTGCTGTTCGATGATCCGGGTGAACGAATCTTCATCGTGCTCGGGTCGACGCACGGGGGCGGGCGGTATCAGCGGGCGATGCTCAGCAGGGTTTGTTTCAGCGTTCACGCGCTCAACGCAGCAAGTGGGATGCCAAACCCAAGTTAGACAAAGGCATGGCCCGTGCGTTGCTTGGTCGAGAACGATGCCCGAATTCGAAACCCCGAATCTTGAACGGTTAGAGCGCGACGTGCAGCACGCCGAAGATGGCTCGGGCAACCTGCTAGAACGTGACTATTGGTGCGCTATTGACGAATGTCGAGTCGCGCCCAGCGAGCTGATGGCCGATTTGAGCGCTCGTTTCTGCGACTTTGCCCCGAAGGACCTGGTTTCTTTTTCGCGCTTCGGCAATCCGAGCGGGGCACTCCAAATGGGGGAAGAGCTGGACATCGTGATTCGTATGGCTGGCAGCTGCCGCGTGCGTGTCACCGCTTGTGATCCCCATTCCTTCACCCTTGCCACGCTGAACGGCCACCCCGAGGCAGGACGCATCACCTTCGGTTCCTATCGCCACGAAACGGGTGCCGTCATTTTCCACATTCGCAGCCGCAGCCGCTCCGGCAGTATCAAGTTCTCGGCAGGCTTTCTTGCGGTCGGGGAAGCGATGCAGACCAACACCTGGACTGATTTCGTGCGGGCGGTCGCCGACACCTACGGCGCTGGCGCTATCGGGGAAGTCCACGCCGAGACGGCGCAAACGCAGGCCACTCCCGATGACGCACGGGCGTGCGAGCCCACCTACCGCGCGCGGGGAGCTGATTGATGCGGGTCGACGAGCCGTGTCTGCCGCTATTTCGCTTAGGACGCGGCTTCCGCGCGGACGAGCTGCAAGCGCGACTCGCGAAGCTGCCCGGGTGCGCCAGTAGTGGCCCCGCCTCGGAGGAGGAAGCCATCGCGGACCCCTCCTGGCATCACTACTTTTCCGAGGCGTTGATCGCTCGGGAGACGCCCGGTTTACCGCAGCCCGGCGGTTCCTTCGAGCGAGCTCGCGAAGCGATCGCGGCGTACCAGTTTTCCGATCCGAACACCGTCGAAGCCTACTTCGACCCAACGGCGCCGTTGCAGGGTCGTCCGATGGTACTTCAGATCAAGGTCTTGGGCGTGTTCATGCTGTGCGGCGTCGTGGTGCGTGCCGTTCGAACCGAGCAGACTGCCCAACGCACCGTGTGGGGCTTCCGCTATGACACGCTGGTTGGACACGTAGAAGCAGGCGCAGAATGGTTCTTGCTGAGCAAAGACCACAGCACGGGCCGAGTGCAGTTTCGCATTCAAGCGACCTGGCGCGAGGGCACTCTGCCCTCTTGGTGGATGCGCATCGGGTTCCAGCTTTTCACCGCGCCGTACCAGCGCGCTTGGCATCGCGACGCCTACCTGCGATTGCGCAAGCTTTTAGGCGCAGAAGACTTGCCGCCGCTGCCGCATCGTCGCGCCATGATTCAGCAGTGGCGACCGGTCGTCCCCGCGCTCCACGAAGTCGAGACCTGAGGCGTCCAACTCGAGCCGCGTGCGCCCTCTACCCAAACGCTTGTGGTTGGTCGGCCGCGCGCTATGCTCAACGGCGTGTCCCGGGCTGCCAACGAATCGAGTCTCCCGCCGGTAGATGAGCGGCTCGTAGCGCCCGAGTCGCGATTTGAAATCTGGGACGGGAGGGTGGAGTACGTGACACCGGCAGATGAGCCGTACGCGACGCGGCATTCAAAGCTTTCTGCGTTGCTCGAGGCGCACGTCGGTGAGGGCTACGAGGTCGCGAGCGACATGCTGACTCGCAGCTCCGCGTTGGATGATGTGGCGCCGGACGCCAGCGTTTTTCCGGCAGCGCGCGACGCGCGGACTGGCCAGCGGCAGCTCGAAGAGCTCGCCTTCGAGGTGGCGAGCACTGAAGCCCTGAGCCACGCGGGACGCAAAGCCCAAAAGCTCACCCAGCGTGGCGTCCGGCGGGTCTTCGCCGTCGACGTGACGCGACAACGCGTCGTTGAGTGGTCCGAAGCGACCGATTCCTGGCGTATCCTCGATCACGACGCGGTCATCATCGACCGAACACTCGCCGCAGCCCTGCCGGTGCGCGCGCTCGTCTCGGCCGCCAAAGCGGACGACGCGGTGGCCAGCGCGCTATTGGCAAAGCGCAATCCCGTCCTGGTGGCAGCCTTGGATCAAGAGCGCTCGAAAGGCAACGCCGAGGGCAAGCTCGAGGCGCTTTTCGCAGTGCTAGCGGCACGCGGTCTGACGCCCACTGTAGCCGAACGAACCACGCTCGAGGCCGAGCTCGAGGCATCGCGTCTGGATGCTCGCCTGAAGGCGGCGGTGCGTTGCGCGAGCGTGGCCGAGCTCCTCGAGATCTGATCTCCGACTCGAGGGGCTGTCCCGAGGGCGCGCGTCCTTGGCTCAGGCGAATAGGCCTCAGTCGCTTTTACGAACGCATAACCGTACGGTTTTGGCGTCGACGGTGCGCGTGGACACCATCGGCGACTCACACCAATTGGGAGCGGCGCTAGCGACGCGGCCAATATCTCGTCCGGCAGCCATAGGTGCGCGTGCTCATGCGGCTCGCCGCAGCCCGCCGTTCAAGGCACCCATGAAGTACCGCTAGGCGCTCGCGCCGGCTCCCTCGTGTCACTAGCTCGTACGAGTGGGGTGGCGTCAAACAAGGTCAGGCGGCTGACAACGGCAACGTCAGAGTTCTTGTCCGATGAGCTGCTAGCGCGACGCCGAAGGCTGCGCCGCCACGCGCCACGCCGCGTGACCATCAAACAAAAAAAGGAAACGGGCCATACTGGCGCGGCGACCCGCACTTCGCTGTTCCGACCGCGCTGAGCGCCTGCTCATTCGCAGTAGTGGATGCTGTCGCTGACTTGAGCCGTGCAGTGGCTGCCGAGTGAGCCGCAGCCGATGCTGCTGCCGACGCAGTCCGCATCGCTATCGCAAGTACGCCGGCACAGCTTACTGACGCAGATGGCGCCGGTGCCACACGGATCGAGCCCGAACCCGAGCGGGTCACTGCACGCACTGCCGACACAAGTGGTGCCCATGGCGCTGACGCAGCCGGGCGCCTTCGAGCCGTCCGGAGTGGGCGCTGGTTTGCATTGGATAGACGACTGGCAACCGCTACCCGTAACGATGCTGCAGCTCGGGACACACAGGCCGGAGCTCGTCGGCGCATTCGAGAGCTTCAAGCAAGTTTCGCTCGCCGCGCAGTCAGTGTTGGACATGCAATGCGAGCGGCACGCCCGCTTGCCATTGTAGGCCATGCAGCTGAGGTCCGCGCCGCAGTCGCCGTCATCCGTGGTGCACGGGTCGTCTTTTTTACCGGGACCGGGGGTGCCGCAAACCCCGGTGTCATCGCCCGGATCGTCCGACCCGAATGGATAGGGGTAGCAGCGCCCTCCGGCGCAGGCAGAGCCCGAAACGGAACAGGGCGCGACGCACACGCGCGCGGCGATCGACAAGGACGGCAGGTAAACAACGCTCTCGCTGTCGCCAAACGCCGCGCAATATTCCGCGGTTGGGCAGTCGCTCTTCTGATCGCACACGCGTACGCACTTGCCACCGCCGCTGCACGTCAGGCCGTCAGCACAGGCCAAGCTGTGCGCGCACGCTTCGCCCTCGGCCGCAGGCGCGCCGAAACCGCACAAATTGCTGCGACAGGTCATGCCACTCGAACATGGTTCGCCTGCCGAGCACGAGGCCAAGCACACCTCGCCGATGTTCTGCGCGCCGCTCGCCAACTGGCCGCAGCCCGACGCGCACTTGGAGCAATCCGTTGGCTGACAGGTTTTTGTGGCAGCGTTACAGAACAAGCCCGCCTGACAGTCACTGCTCCGAGCACAAACAGCTCGCGCGGCCGCGCCACCGGGCGCTGCGCATTCAGAAGAAAAGGAGCCGTCCCCGTGTTGCTCGACGTAGCACTCCGTGCCTGAGGCACAGTCAGTGCTGGCGAGGCGACACTTGAAAGGACCCGCAGCGGCAGTAGCACCGGCGCTGCCTCCGCTCGCGCTCGTGCCTGCCGTGGCGTTGCCGCTTACTCCGCCTGAGGTCGAGCCAGCCGAGCTCACACCGCCGCTAGTAGTACCCGCCTCGTCAGTGGTGTCGGGAGCGCCGGCTCGCGCAGCCCCGCCTCCCATGTCGCCCGAACCCTTGGGATCGGAGCTGGAGCAGCCAGCTAGCATCCCCCAAGCAGCGAGACTCAACACGCTAGCAAACACGCTCACCGAATGGAGCCCCCGCCGCACCCGCTTTACCGCCATATCGCGAGCCTTAGCAACGCTCACCCAGCAAGGGAAGCCCGCGCTGACAGCCTAGCCGCAAGCTGCGGAAATAGCTGGCACCAGCGGCTTCCGCGCGTGACGTCACTCCGGGCGCTGCCGGCGGCGCTTTCGCGCACATCACTTTGCCCTGCTCGGTGCCGTCGGTGTGCGCGCCAGAGACGTGCACGAGCGCCACCTGCGGTTGAGCCGGACCAGCGTTTGCGCGAAACGAACGGCCGTATCGTAGGTAGTGACGGCGTGAAAAGGCACTTAGCCGCGCGAGATTCGGCGATCCGCGAAGGCTCTCCCCGCCTCGTCCGAACAGCGACGCCGAAGCGAGTGAGCCACTCAGCAGACGAGTCTCGAGTCTCCAAGAAATCAGAACCCGCAACCAAGGAGCCGCGGGGCCTGCATTCGGCGGCGGGCGAGGTTGAGCTCCCGCCGCGTGGTCCAGAAGCCGCGCGTACTCAGCGCGAGCACGAATTGCAAGGTGACGCCGAAGGCCCACGCGACGCCCAGCGGCACCCACGAGGCCACGTCCCCCAAGATGCCCAATGCCCGCGGGAGCGGCCCTCGCTCACCGCCGAAGGCGAGCTCCGCGGCGACAGGCCATATCGACGTACACCGAGACACACAAAGCAGAAACGGCCATCCGAGTCTCCTCGAATGGCCGTTCTTCCCTCACTCCACCAGGTGGAGTGTGCTCACATCACTCGTCGCCGACCGCCACCAACTCGGCCGGTGTAACCCGAACGAACGTCGGAGGCGCATACGTCGGTGACTTCTCGTCCAGCACGACCTGCAAGCGCTTGTACGCGGGCAGACCCGTACCAGCCGGGATGAGCCGACCCATGATGACGTTCTCCTTGATGCCGCGGAGATCGTCCGTCTTGCCGCAAATCGCAGCCTCGGTGAGCACCTTCGTCGTCTCCTGGAAGGAGGAAGCGCTGATGAAGGACTCGGTGGACAGCGATGCTTTCGTGATGCCCAAGAGCATGGGTTCGGCGACCGCCGGTTGACCACCGCGTTCCATCACGCGAGCGTTGTCGCGTTCGAACACGTACTTCTCGACCTGTTCGTCCACGAGGAAGTTGGTGTCACCGACCTCCTTGATGCGAACGCGACGGAGCATTTGGCGAACGATGGCTTCGATGTGCTTGTCGTTGATGCCTACGCCCTGCAGGCGGTAAACCTGCTGGATTTCGTTCACGAGCCAAGCGGCGAGTTCTTTTTCGCCCTTCACGCGCAAGATGTCGTGCGGGTTTGCGGGACCGTCCTGCAGCGGGTCGCCGGCGCGGACGTGATCGCCCGGTTGCACTTGGATGTGCTTGCCCTTGGGGATCAGGTAC
>Ga0164241_10000612_pt1 | contig 59212 bp, 45 predicted proteins | sample OricomyardsoilBY_FD_108780 | JGI IMG/M metagenome (GOLD analysis project Ga0164241, IMG submission 108780) | Backyard soil microbial communities from Emeryville, California, USA - Original compost - Back yard soil (BY) | ecosystem: Environmental > Terrestrial > Soil > Unclassified | place: USA...
GAAGGCGTGGGCGAAGGCGTTCGTGCCGCCGAACGCGGCGCAATTCCCCTGCGCCGGATCCGGCGTCGCGGGTGGCGCAAGCGGCGGAGCAGGCTCGGGTGGTACGAGCGCGGGTGGAGCGAGCGGCGCCAGCGCTGCGGCAGGTTCTGGTGGCACCGCCGGCGCGAGTGAGGCCGGTGGTGCTAGCGACGCGGCAACGATGTGCCTCAAATGACCCTGCACTGATCGCGCATGTAAGACGCGCGCCCGGTCACCGAAGTGTGTGGGCGCGCGTCTCCATTTCCGTCATCCTTCTCCGTGTACGTCGAAGTAGCAGCGCCGTTCACCCGCCGGTGATCGAGTTGGTACGACGTTTAAAATTCAGAATTTTGCGCGCGGATACTCGCACACTCATTGTTGGCGCAGCGCGCTAGTTCGTAGCCGGATAGCGCTCCTCTCTGCGCGCGCGAGCGTCGAAGAACGACGCGCGCGCGATTGCTGCGTGCAGCAGTAGCTGATACGACTGAGGGACTCGGACGGCGTTACCCAACGAGCATAGACGTTTCCGAACGAGCGAGCACACTCACCTGTGCGTTGCTTTCCTTAGCGCGGAGATCCCCACGATGACCCGATATCGACACCACATCGCAGCTCTCTTGACGTTGAACGCTGGGCTGCTTGGCACGGCAGCCGCTCATGCCGGGAGCTGGACGGCCAACGCGCCCTTCGGTGCGACCTTGAAGGGCGACCTGTACACCCCGACCACACCCGCTGCTTCCCCAGCGATCCTGGTCGTGATTCACATGTGCACCGGACACTCGACCACGGTGCACGGCTGGTTCGATTCTTTCGCGGACCAAAACGGCTTCTATCTGATCGCGCCAGACGCAGGAAAACAATGCTTCGACTCGAGCGCAAGCCGTGACGGTGACAAAGCGGCGATCGTGAAAATGGTCGACTACGTCGTGACCAACAAGAACGCGGACAAGACGCGCGTGTTCGCGGCTGGCATGTCTTCCGGCGGTTGCATGACCAACACACTGCTCGCTGTGTATCCCGACGTCTTCGTCGGCGGTTCTGCGATGCCCGGATTTCCGGCAGGTGGTTGGCCCTCCGGCGACACCACTTGCACGAAGTGTGGCTCGAGCCCGCCGAGTACCGACGGCAAATATTGGGGAGACATCGCACGCAAAGCCTTCACTTGGAGCGGAACCTACCCGTGTTCGCAACAGTGGGTCGGCGGTGGTGATGAGTACAATTTCAACGGTTGGCTCCCGGCCGTTGCTGCGCAATTTCAAAACCTGAGCAACCTGACCGGACCCACTGATGGGACGGGCGCCCCGAGTGGTTGGACGCGAAAAGTGTATAAGGACGCCGCCGGGAATGTGCGGCTCGAAACCAACCTCGGCCCCACCAGCCAAAAGCACGATCTCGAAACCGTTAACCCGACCCTTTATGGGAAAGTCGTCACCTTCCTCGGGCTCGACAAACCGACCGGTGCTTGCGGCGCGAGCACGACCGGCAGTGGTGGTTCGACGGGAACGGCTGGCGCGAGCAACGGCGCCGGTGGCAGTGGAGGGAGCGGCACGTCGACTGCCGGCGCCGCCAACAACGGCGGCGCTTCGACCGGGACTGCAGGTTCCGCGAACGCGGGTTCCCCAAACGCGGGTTCCCCAAACGCATCCACTGCGGGCAGCAGTGCAACCGCGGGCAGCCCAGGGGCTTCGACGGCTGGTGCTCCGGCTACCGGCGGAAGCGCGACGACCGGTACCGCAGGCTCGGCGCCGACCAGCGGTGGCTCCGCGGGCAGTGGTAACGGCGGCGGTTCTTCCCATGACTCCGGCGGGTGTTCAGTCGGCATCGCGGGGCAGCCTTCACCAGGCACGATTGCGGGCTTCCTCGCCGCTGCCCTCGGTGCGGTCTTCGCTCGCCGTCGTCGCGCACGAAGCTGAGTTTCGACTCGAGAAGCCCAGATCGCGACTCACGTGAACGGAGTCGCGATCTGGGCACTCGAACTGGTCATCAAACGGGCGTCGGCAAGCTGACCATCCAGTGAATGCCGAAGCGATCGACGCACATGCCGAAATACGGGCCCCAAGGGGCGTTCGCGAGTGGCATGGCCACCGAACCGCCGTCACTGCTGAGCGCGGCGAACACGCGATCCGCTTCCGCCTTGTCGTTCGCAACCACGGAGATGTGGAAGTTGTTGCCGAAGACCGCGGGAGGTCCAAAGCCTTCGATTGCATCACTGCCCATCAGGTGCACGCTCTCCGTGAGCGGCAGCGAGACGTGCATGATCTTGTCCTTCACCGCGTCAGGGACATTCGGCATGAACGAGGTCTCGCCGAAGGTTTGGATCATCGCGATTTTCGTCCCAAAGACTGTCTCGTAAAATCGAAACGCTTCTTTGGTCGTGCCGGGGAGGTTGATGTAGATGTGTGCGAGTTGCATGGCGAGGACTCTACACTCCTCGCGGCGCTCTCCCAATCATTCCAAACGCGCGCGGATTCGGCAGTCAATGCAGCGTTTTCATGCGCGGCGTGTGTCAGCCGGGAGCACCGCCGCCACTGAGGTTTACGACTGTGCCCGTCATCGCGCTCGCCCGATCCGATGCCACGAAGGCCGCGGTGTCGCCGAGCTCAGCGAGCGTGGTCAGGCGTCGGAGATGAGTCATGGTCTCGAACCGCGCTTGATACTCCGCGGGGCTGCACCCCGCGGCCTTGCCGAGGAAATCGTCCAGGAAACGCTGCTGCGAGCTTGGCAAAGACAAGCAGAGGCCCGCTCGAGCACGATGCGACCGTGGCTCTATCAGATCGCGACCAACGCTTGCCTCGATCAGCTGCTCAAGGCACGTCGAAGGCGCACGCTTCCGCAGCTAGTGGCGCCCCCATCGAGCGCGGCCGTACGGCTCGGTCTCCCCACCGAGGATCGATGGTGGGTCGAACCGGCCCCGACGCACTGCTCGACGTTCCTGACGAGACGAGCCGGCGCCCTGACGAACGCGTGCCGCAGCGCGAAAGCATTGGCCTTGCGTTCATCACCGCACTTCAGCTTCTGTCGCCCAAGCAACGCGCCGCCCTGCTCTTGGTCGACGTGCTCGATTGGCAGCCACAAGAAGCCGCAAAATTGCTCGACACCAGCCTGGCTTCCCTCAACTCCTTGCTACAACGCACGCGCAAAAACGTCGCCGAGGTAAAGCTGAGCGAGCCTCCCTCAACCGTATCTCATACAGATAGCGCACTGCTTCAGCGTTTCATCCACACTTGGGAGAGCGGCGATACGCAAGCATTCGCTGCGTTGCTCAGCGACGACGCGCTGTTCTCCATGCCGCCGCAGCCCGAGTGGTTCGCGGGCCGCGACGCCATCGCCCAATTTTTCGCAGCCATGTGGAACGCATTGCCGGGACAACGTCGACTCCGACCAATCGCAGCCAACGGTGGCCCCGCGGTTGCCGTGTACCGTCGGGCATCGCTGCCGAACGCGCGCTTCGAGCCCGGCGGGATCACGTTGCTCACGATGCGCGACGGATACATCACGCACATCACGCGCTTCGGGGCGCCGCAGCTCTTCACACTATTCGGGCTGCCCACTCACTTACCGAGTGACTGACTCGCCCCCGCGCAGCCGTCAGGGAGAAAGCCAGTGCGCGATTTCCGGATACTTTTCCAAAGCCTCTTTGCCATGCGCCTGTGCAAACTGCTCGATGGCACTCGCATAAGCGTTGGACATCGCGCCAACCGGCTCGGCCCACGTCTTTAGCGACGCGGTTGCCGAGATCGCAGAGGCCGGGATGTGCGGCACATCACTGCGCGGCGGTCCCGAATCCAACACCGCAGAGACCGAGGCAATGCCCGCAGTGGCTCGCGCAGCGACCGCCGGAGAATACGTCTCTCCCGGTTGACCGAAGCGCTCGGCCAAAAGCGCAAGGATGGAGGTGTGGTCGAGATTGGCGTGCTTGGCGACACCGCGCTGAACCAACGGTGAGGCCACGATCGTCGGAACGCGAACTCCCGTAGTTTCGAAGGTTGGATAGTTCGCGCCGGGCGGCGGCGGACAGCGCACTGGCAGCGGCACGACGTGATCGTAAAACCCGCCGTGTTCGTCATACGTCACGATCATCACGGTTCGCTGCCAGCGTCCCGGATTCGAGGTCAGCGCCTCATACACTTGGCGTACGAACGCTTCGCCGAACGACATCGGCAATGGCGGATGATTATCGCAAGAGTGTCCGCTCAAATGGACCGGCGAATCATCGTAGTCCGGCTCGACCACAATCACTTGCGGCCGCGTCGCGTCCGGCTCGTGCACGAAATCGAAGGACAGCTGAGGCAAGCGCCGAAAGCGATCTGTCAGCAAGTACGGCCACATTTTCGGCATCAAAGTGAAGAACGAGAGCCCAGCCGAATACACGCGCCAGCGCACCTGATGCGCGTCGAGCCACTGGAAGAGCGTGTCCTGATTGGGCAATAGCCCCGAGATCGTGACGTCGCGATCGGTGAAGCCACTGATCGCCATCAAGCGATTGGGCTGCGTCGACGCCGGGATCGGCGCAAACCAACGATCGCACACCGCATATTCGCGCGCCAAGAAACCGGTCGCCGGCAAATCAGCCGGCGTGAGCAGACCCATCACGGGCGGATCTTTGACCCCCGTCGTACCCGTCGCCCTTTCGTAGGCTTTGACGAAGCCAGTCATCGACGGACCGCCAGTGATGTCCGAAGCCGCGAGCTGCACGGCCACGAAGTCCCGTTCGTGCGGCAAATCGTTGGTCATCGCGTCGTCTTTCATCACGAACGGGAAGACCAAAGTGCCGTCGCTGGCAGGGTTCGCGAAATTCGGATCGAGCAAGGACTTGACGCCGTCGATATCCGTGCGCCCACCGAACTGCGGTTGGCACATCGTGCCGAGCAGGTGATCGAAGGAACGGTTCTCCATCATCACGATCACGATCGTATCGACGCGATCGAGCAACTCTTGTCGATTCATGGCGCTTCTCTGTTGCAGGCGGCGACCAACTGAATGCCTAGATTGCGCGGGACGGTAGGAGTTCGGCACTTTTCGCCCTCGAGCAGCGCGACCGACAAGAGCCATTCTCCTGCTACTGGCGTCCCCTGCAAGGCTTGCGACACCTGCCCGGGCGCGAGATCGACTTTCACCCCTGCGTGCTCGATATGATAACGATGCTTGTCTTCTGCCAACGTCGTGACTCCTCCGACGATCGCGCGGTCGCTCCACGCGCTGGCCGGAGTGACTGCAGTGACCGAAAGCGTGCTGTCCGTGCAGGACGCGGGATGAGCGGGGTCCGCAACGGAGTTGCCGATCGGCAGCGTGCGGCCCGCGAGCAACTCGACATCATTATCGCGCGCCGCGGAACCCCAAAGGTTCGAAACCTTGAGCTGATAGCGCACACTCGACGTCGGTACGACCGAAGCCGTGCCCGTCCTTGGTACATCGCCGGGGGCGGACTGCTCCGGTTTCGCGCTAATTGTGCCGGTCTTCGAGGCGTTCCAATCGAGCGTGACCTTGTCCCCCGCACAGATCCGGTTGGGGGCGACGTGAAAGGTGTAAATGGCAGGCGCACAACTCGTGCACAACACGAGGAGCGATAGACAATGGAAAAGTGAGCGGGTCATCGGCGCAGTTCTCGGATGAGCGTACGATGCTCATCCGTACCTGCGCCGATGGCCGATCGCCATGGGTATTATGTTGAGTGGACTCCGACGAAAACCGTCGCACGCTCGATCGGCCGAGTCCCGCATTTGGTCATTGCTTCGGTCCGCTCTCCGGCCAGCAAGAGTGGGCGATCGTTATCCTGCAACGCACCTCCCACGCGAAGCTATTGCCACCTTGTTCGGCCGGCGCGCGCCGCCTTTTCAATCCAAAGGCGGCGCGCAGACCCGACCAAGTATTAAGCACTATTGGTGAATCAGCACTCCGAGCAGCTCAAGCACGACGACGACGACGGCTCAAGACCACGCCGAGCGCTGCCAGCGCGCCCACCGCGGCCATCCCGCCGGCGCCGCGGGCAGGCGGTGCGAATGAGCATTTGACCTCGGTCTTCGAGCCGTCATTTTTGTCCGTGACGGTCCCAACCGCGTGCGCGGTCACGTCGATGTTGAACGAGAACTCGCTCGCTAGCTGGTCGGCGCAGGCCTGCAGATCACTCGCGCCGATATATTGCCCATCACAGAAAAGAGCGCCGCCCTTGTCCTTGCAGCTGGTGTTGCACGTAGTTACGGTCTCTGTTTGGCAGCTCTCGTAGTTATCGGTTTGACAGCTCAGCACGCACTCTCGATTCACTTCTTCCTTGCACTCATTCTCGACCACACTCATGCACTTGGTCTCGCAGTCAGTGCTTTGGTCGGTCTCGCTGCTGCTGTCGCATTGAACATTACAGTCGTGCTGGCAGCTCCTTTGGCACCTTCCGTGATCGCCACCGAAGTGATTGCCGGAGACCGCGTCCGCGGTACAGCTATCGGAACACTCACTCACGCAGACTTCGCGCGAGCTCTTGGTGTTGATTGTCTCGCACTCTTTCGAACATGACTCGCTATGCTTCTCGGTACAGCTCTTCACATCGGAAACGGTGCAGCTATTGCTACACGTCTCGTAGGTCTTTTGGGCACAAACCTGTTCCACCGAGGTCGTGGTACAGGTCTCCTCACACTTCTGAATCGGCCTGAATTCGCACTGGGAATTTACGGTCAGGAACACGCCACCACATTGATCGAGCGCCTTCGCGTGCGCCGCCTCCGGCACGAGCAAGACACCAGACAACAGCGCAATCGCAGTCAAGGCGGACGTGATTCGAACACTCATAATAAGACTCCCTAGAATGGATGGACCGCGAGTCAGTTCGCGTTTCCGGGCAAGTCTCTGCAGCTAACGTACCAGCTCTCCCTATCGACGACTTGGGTACCGCTCCGTCACGTTCGCTGGCGGGTGGCCGATCCTTTCAATTGAATATTCTCGAGTCTCGACTGTTATTTGCAGGCCAAAGACCGCACGCGACCGCAACCACGCCTCAGTCTCCAACGCGCCACAGCTCAGCCACGACCGCGGCTGACTGTCACGGGCAAACCGTCACAGCCCGCTCGCCAGTCGTGGCCGAACGCTAGCCGCCTAGCCTCCCCTCAGAAGTCGGTGGAAGTGCTGGTCGCCCGCAGTTCGGCGATCGCCAGCTGTACCTGCGAGAGCTTCGCCTCTGCCATCGAAACGGCGTCGGTGCCCAAAAACAGATGCAGCGGTGCTTCCGTGCCGCGTTCGTAGGTCTCGATCAGCACGGAGGCAAGCTTTTCAGGATCACCCGGTTGGTTGCCATTGATGGCCTGCCCGTGCTGCTGTTGTGACGCGCGGGCCGCTTCATACGCCGCAATCGGTCGCTTCGGCGTGACCCACGAACCTTCGTCGAGAAAGCTCGTGCGAAAGTAGCCGGGGTAAACCAAAGTCACCTTTACACCGAAGGGTGAAAGCTCGACCGCGAGCGCCTCGCTGATGGCCGAGAGCGCGAACTTCGTCGAGCAGTAGATACCCCAACCAGGAAAGCCGCCGGAATAGCCTCCGATCGACGAGATATTGAACACGTGACCCGCGCGCTGCTCGCGCAGAAGCGGCGCCGCCGCTCGCAGCACGTTGAGCGCGCCGAACACGTTTACATCGAAATTGCGGCGAGCCTCGGCGTCGCTCGTCTCCTCCACTGTGCCGAATTGCCCGTAGCCAGCATTGTTGACGACCACGTCGAGCGCGCCAAAGTGTTGCTGTGTCGCCCGAATGGCGTCAAAGACCGCTCTTTCTTCACTCAGTTCGAGTTCGAGCGGCAGAAAGCGCTCCGTTTTCGGCCCGAGCAGACGGGTCAGCTCAGTTTGCGAACGTGAGGTTGCCGCTACTCGGTAGCCCTTGGAAAGTAGTTGCTTCACCAGGATCAGGCCAATGCCCTTGGAGGCCCCAGTCACGAACCAAACCGCGTTGTTTTTCATGTCTAGAGCCTAGGACTTCGACGCTGCGGGTCGGTAGAGCGATTGCCCGCAATGCTTGCCTAATCCTCCAAGCGTTGCTAGGCCCGCTGCATGCGCACTGACTTCGTCGCCTTGAGCGTCCGCGCTGCGCGCAACCCCGGCATTTCGCAAACCGCTGTACCGGCATTACAAATCATTCGCGCGGATCGGGTCATGCCGCGCGTGCACTCCGTGCAGCGCCCCTCACTCTGCTTCATCGTTCAGGGCGTGAAGGAGGTGAGCGTCGGCCGCACCCGCTTCCGTTACCGAAGCCTGGAGTTCCTCTTTACTTCCGTCGACCTGCCAGTCACGGGGCAAGTGGTCGAAGCCAGTATCGAAAAGCCATACCTGTGCCTGGTGCTCGAAATCGAGCCGGGTTTGGTGCTGGAACTCGCGACGGCCTCGGCCTCCGCTGGTGTTGCTCCACAAGCGAAAGCGAGTTCCGAGCCTGCGATTTTCGTCGGTAGGCGTGACGAGCAGCTGGCGGACGCCTTTTTTCGGCTGCTGCGCAGTGCGTCGAAACCGCTCGACGCCCAGGTGCTGGCACCCGGGGTGATCCGCGAGATCACCTATCGCTTGTTGCTCAGTCCCTACGGGAGCGCGGTCCGCGCCGCTGGGATGGTGGGCGGTCAAACGCAGTGCATCGCCAAAGCCATCGAACGGCTCAAGCGCGACTACAGCCAGGCGCTGCGAGTCGAACAGCTCGCCCGCGCCGCCGGGATGAGCGTCTCGTCCTTCCATGATCACTTCAAGCGCGTCACGACGTTGAGCCCTCTCCAATACCAAAAGCAACTTCGCCTCCAGGAAGCGCGCCGCTTGCTGCTGGGTGACGCGAGTAGCGCCGCCGAAGTTGCTTTCCGAGTCGGCTATGAGAGCCCCTCGCAGTTCAGCCGCGAATATGCCCGTTTTTTCGGCCTGCCGCCGCGGAGCGATGCGAAGCGCATCGCCGCGGGCGATAGCTGACTCGAGATGGGAAATGAACCGCGAGCGAGCCACGCACGAGTTTGGGCAGTACCCGACACCTGTAGAGCGCCTCGAGGCACTCTCGACGGCAACGACTGCCCTTTGGGTCAAGCGTGACGATTTGAGCCATCCACTTTATGGCGGCAGTAAGGTACGCAAGCTGGAACCAATACTCACGGACGCCCAGCGTCGTGGCGCAACGCGCATCGTAACGCTCGGCGCGGTCGGCAGCCATCACGTGCTCGCGACTGGAGTGTTCGGCAAGCTCGCGGGCTTTTCTGTCGAAGCGGTCGTCATGCCGCAACCGCAATCAGCGCACGTATTGGACACGGCGCGAGCGAGCATTGGCCAAAAAGTAAAGCTGATCCCGGCCGCGACCTATCGCGAAGCGGCGCGAGAAATATCGATGCGCGCGGCGGAGGGAGCGTACGCCATCGCCGCCGGTGGCTCGAGTTCGCTCGGAACGCAAGGAATCGTCCGCGCAGCGGCTGAGCTCGAAGAGCAAGTGCTCGCGGGTCTCATACCCGAGCCCGATCTACTAGTCGTGCCGTTGGGCTCTGGGGGCACAGCCGCGGGACTCGCGGCTGGCCTCGTTCACACTCGACTTCGCACCCGAGTCTTGGCCGTGGCGGTCGCCGAACCGATCATGGTATTTGCCAAAAGAGCCCAAACGCTCGCGACCGAGCTGGTTGCCCACTCCTCTCGAGCCGCGGTGGCCGCGCGACTCGAAATCACCCAACACTATCTAGGTGAAGGCTACGGCCACCCAACCGTAGCCAGCGAACACGCTTCGCGCGAGGCAGCGAGCGCGGGCCTCGCGCTCGACGACACCTATACCGCCAAGGCCTTCGCGGCTGCGCTCGACAGGGTCGCGCTCGGGCGAGAACGAGTGGTGGTGTTTTGGAACACTCTGTCCAGCGCCCCAATTGCCCCGTTGCTCGTTGGTGCCCCCGCGGAGCACGAACTGCCCGCCGAGCTCAGGCGACTCGCGCACGCGCGAAGCCATCCCCAACCCGAGCCCCAACGCCCTTGAGCGGGGCGAAACGGGGCCGCCCTCGACGGGCTAAAACACCTCTTGATGGAAGCCCAAACCGAGGCGCTGGCAGCTCGCGGAGAGCTTGCTACCCAAGCCCGGCGGCCCACAAAAGAAGACGTCGACTAGCTCCGGCGCGTGACGCCCCGCAATTTCCGCAAGCTCGAGATCGAAGTCGGGCGCACCGACTCGCGTTTGCGTGCGCAGCCCGGTCACCCAGTCCGGCTTGCCGATCTCGTGGGACAAGTTCCGCGCGAGGTTCAGCGCCAAGGCCGCGACATTGCCCCGCCCACCGGTCATGCAAATCTGGATGTCGACCAACTGTCGATGATCCGTCTGCTCGACTTTGAGCAGCAATTCAGCAAACCATTCGAACGAGCGCGAATCACGGTTGAGCCAGAAAAAATACAGCTTTTCGAGGTTGCTATCGCCGGCATAGGCGCGCGCAACCATGCTCTCGAGGACGCTCGCAAATGGCGTCACGCCAATGCCCGCACCGACGAGGACGGCGTGGCGCGCGCCAAAGATGCTACGCGTGGGCGTGCCGAACGGGCCGTCGATATTGACTACGACTTCCTCGAGCGCATCGCGATCATCGGCCATCTGCCGCAACGCTTTCGTCCAGTCCCCCTCCGAACGAATGTGGAAGCACAGCCGCTCCGCGCCCGGTGCGCTGCTGATCGTGAAGGGATGCCACTCGAACCTGGCCAAGTGGGGGATCCTCAAGAATGCATAATCACCGGGGCGCTGTTGGAAGCCTGGGGGGCATTCAAGCTCCACGCGCGTCACGCCCGAGCTCAACCCCGTGAGCGCGAGCATCCGGCTGACGTGAACGCGCCGACGCTGGCGAAGCAACCATTCGAAACCGAACGCAAGCAGCGGCAAAAGCGCAAACTTGTAGAACCGCGGGCCATGGCTCAAAGCCAGCAGGAACCAAGCGATGTAGGCGAAGTGCGTGTAGTAAAACAGCTCGAAGCGGCCATTTTTCCGGATTCGGCGCAGCGAAAAGCCCCACATCACACCCGACACGAGCAAGAGCAAAAAGCCACTTCGCCCTGCCGATGTGCCGGTAATCGATGCCCCAATTCCACCGTGCAAGGAGTAGTTCGCGAAATGGGCGATCGAATGAATGACACCTAGGACGAACAGGCCAACCCCCAGCACGCGGTGAATCAACAGCGCGTCGTCGAGCGGCAGGAATCGGCCAATCGGAGTGAGCCGCGCCCAGTGCAAGATGCGCCGCATCACCGGGACCAACACCAGCGCGCCGTCCAAATTGAGGCAGCCGCCTGCGCCGTGCGCCAGCATGAGCCACGCCCCCTGCCCCTGATAGCGCAGCGCATTGCTGACGAAGAGCGCCACGTTCAGGACCGCAAGCAGCGCAAAAAACACCAGCAGCGACAAGCGGTTTTCGGCCAACCTTTGCAAGCGCACTTGCCACGCGGGGCGCGCTTTTTGCGGATAGAGGCTCTCGCCGTCGGGCACGAGCCAATTCGCTTCGTTCTTCGAAATGAGCTCTAGGAGCTTGGGATCTCCGGCCGTTACTCGCTCGAACTCTTCGAACGAGAGGCTCTGATTGCCGTCCTCGTCGGCGGTGGACAAAAGGAGATGCGTGAGCTCGTCGACCCTGACTCCACGACGGCGCGTGGAGTGCACGCCGGAGGGATCCGACCCCGCCTCTTCGTCCAAGTTCATCGCGATCATGCGCCGAATCTCTTCGAGCTCGATCCGGCCGTTGCCGTCGAGATCATGGATCTGAAACGCCAGCCGTAGCTTGTCGCGCGCGCTGCCGAACACGAGGCGGCGCACCGCGGCCATGAACTCATCGCGGCTGACCCGGCCGTCGCCGTCGCGATCCAAAATAGACAGCATTCGCTGCGCCAAAAACTCATTGCGAATGCGCAGAGAGCGCTGCAACTCCTTCGCGTCAATCGAGTGATCGGCGCCGGCGTGACCGCTGAAAGCCTTGGTCAACGCCTCCAGCAGACGAGGGTCGAGTGAACGCGCCGGTCGCGACGACGGCGGCACACCGACAGGATCGTACATGCGAGGAGCCTGAGCCACTACCCTCTGACCTTACGAGGGGCAGCATGCCGATCAATGAGTATTATGCCAAGCGCGATTTTGCGGCAAAGGCGCAACTACTAGCTAACATCGTTGCTGCGCTGAAGGTAGAGCTCTTCCCAATCGAGCTCTTCCTCGATGCGTTGAAAGGCGTGATCGCCGATAGTCCCAGCTGCGCGCAGTGACAGGAGCCGGCTGCGCTCCGCAGAGGTGGCCGCTCGCAGCGCGTGTCCGTCGACCATCCGGCTATCGCGGTCGCTCGCGCCCGCATCCGCGTCGCCCCCCTGCTTCGGGTCATCCGCTTCAGGCGAAGACGATTCGACCCGCGCGAGCATCAGCTCATAGCGACGACGATGGACTTCCGTCGCCTCGCTCGCTGGCACGGCGCCAATCGCGGAAAGAGCCGCGCGTAAGGTCTCTACCCGACCGAGACGCACTTCGCGCTCGACGGCGCCGTCGTCTTCTAGGCGCAGCCAGTTCATCAGCGGACGCAGCGTCATCCCTTGCACCACGAGCGTGCCCAGCACGACGGAAAACGCGATGAACACGACTAAATCGCGATACGGGAATGCTCGACCGTCTGCCCCGATTGTCGGCAGCGCGAGCGCGGCAGCGAGCGTCACGATTCCGCGCATTCCGCACCAACCGACCACGGCAGCCGCGGCCTTCGACAAACGGGGCGCCCGGCGCCGATGCGACGCAGACTTCGCGCGAGCGCGACACAGCCAACGGTCGAGCCAGGCCGCGCACGCGACGTACGCGACGCGAGCCAGAATGGTTGCGAGGCAAACGGCGGCGGCGATCCCCGTATATGCGAGCAGTGTCGGTTCGTCGATTCGCCGCACGATGCCCTTCAATTGAAAACCGACCAAAATGAACGCCAGCACGTTCAAAACGAACACCGCAAACTCCCAGACCGCGTACGACGGAATCCTGATGCGCGCTGGAATCATCGCCCCCGTTCGGCGGGCGACAGCCATGGCAAATACGACCATGGTGAGAATGCCCGAAAGGTGCAGCCGCTCCGCCAACATCCAAACGCCGAACGTTCCGCAAAATTGCACGACGACCGCGATATCGACGTCCTTGATGCCACCGGTCAGCCGAGCCATTACCCCCGACAGCACGAACCCGAGCAGCGCGCTGCCGATGGTCACGGTGAAGAGCAGCGGGATTGCCTGCGCCGAGCTCAGCGCGCCGGCCAGCGCTGCGCCCAACGCGAGCCGATAGATGAGCAACGAGCTCGCGTCATTGAACAAGCTCTCACCCTCGAGTATGACAAGCAGCTGGTGTGGCGGATGCAGCTGCTTCAGCACGGCGGTCGCCGCAGCGGCATCGGGCGGTGCCACGATCGCGCCGAGCGCAATCGCGACGGACCAGGGCATTTCAGGGACCAAGAGCCGAGCAGTTACCGCCACCGCGACTACGGTGAGCGCCACCGCACCCAACGCGAGCCCCGCGACCGAACGCCAATTCGAGCGCAAATCACGCTGAGATGCGTCGAACGCCGCGTCGAGCAACACGGGCGCGACGAACAGGGCGAGCGCAAGATCTGGCTCGAGCACGAGGGTCGGCGTCCCTGGAACGAGCGCCAACGCAGCGCCCGCGAGCGCGACCAACGCGGGGTACGGCGTGCCGATCCGGCGCGAGAGCGCCGTGAGCCCTGCCCCGGCGAGCAGCAGCGCGATGATGATCTCGAATACTTCCATGACAGGCTCCAAGCCAAACGAGGGCTCGACGTAAGAATCGAACCGGCGACGCAGAAACGTTCGTCGAATGGCCTCGCAGAAGAGTCAACCTCAGGCGCAGCCGCGCGGCCGGCCAACCTAGGTAGCGATCAGCTCACTCGGGCTCGCGAGTCTTACGTCGGTAACCTGGGCGGGCTGTGCCCAGCCGCAGGGCGATGCCTTCGATGACGCACTCGAGACCGCGCTCGAAGGTCACCTCGGGTGGCGGATGCGTGGCGTCACTGACCACCTTGGCGATCATCGGGAAGCGACCGGTCTGGATCACTCGTTGCAGGTAGGGCCAAGTTGCGGCTTGCCAAGCACTCTCGCTCAGGCCGCTTTCATGCTCCGCGCGCAGGCTGGCCGCTTCGGTCTTGATCGCGCCGACGACGTAGGCATTCAGCGTCGCGTACGCCTGAAGCGCATCGTCGATGTTCGTGAAACCTTCGTCGTTGCTCAAAGCAGCGAGAGACTGTTCGTAATGCTCGAGCGCGTGAGGGCCGAGCGGTGGCCTTCGCCCCAGCAGATCGACGAACCATGGATGCTTCCGCGCAGCCTCGCGCATGCTCTCCGCGATCGAGCGCAGCGTTTTGCGAAAGTCTCCACGCGTGAGAGGCCTGCCTGCAATCTCGGCGTAGATCGCGTCGACCATCAACTCGAGCAGCCCTTCCTTGGTCGAGGTGTAGGTGTAGAGCCGCATCGGCCCTGCATTGAGCTTGGCGGCAACCTTACGCAGCGAGACTTCTGCTAATCCTTCCTTGTCGGCGATGGCAACCGCCGCGCGCACGATGCGCTCACGACTGAGCGGCCCCGGAGCGGGTCGCTGCGCAGGCTCCGTACGCTCCCAAACGAGTTCGGCGCCAGGGGCTGGCGACGGCGACCTTCGACGCGGCGGCATGGCCTCGAGTTGTCCATCGCCCGCCGCAGGTTGACAAGCTGCATCGACCGATACACTGTATCGCCATGTACAATGTATCAGGCAAAACAACCGAGGAATCTAGCTCGGTGCTCGTCGTCGGAGGCAGCCTGGTTGGGCTTTCAACCGCTATGTTCCTTGCGCAGCGCGGCGTTTCCACGTTGCTGTTGGAGCCGCACCTGGGGAGCCATCCCCATCCACGCGCCATTGGCTACACGGCTCGGACGATGGAGCTCTTCCGCAACGCGGGGATTGCAGCGCAGATCCCCGAAGCACCCCGCGGCTTTCGCCTGCGACGCTGCAAGGTCGAAAGCCTCGCGGGCAAGTGGTTCGAGGCGACCGATTGGACGCCGAAGACAGCCAACATCGCACAGGTCATCGAGGCCAAGGAGTACTCGCCGCACACCGGTGCAGCGATCGCGCAAGATCGGCTCGAACCAATCCTTCGCGCGCGCGCGACCGCGCTCGGCGCCGATCTCCGCCTGGGCACCGAGCTATTGCGCTTCGAACAAGATCAGGACGGAGTAAGGGCCTGGGTTCGCGAGAAGTCCAACGGGCGACAGTACTCGATTCGAACCGCGTACATGGTCGCGGCGGACGGTAGCAAGAGCCAGATTCGGCACGCGCTAGGGATTGGACGCAGCGGCCCCGGGCACTTGCAGACCATGCGCAGTGTGCTTTTCCAAGCGCCGCTCGACCGATACTTGGCTAAAGGCATCTCTCAATTCGAGATAGAACAGCCGAATTTCAAGGCATTCCTCACGACCTATGGTGACGGTCGTTGGGTCCTCATGTTCATGGACGACGTCGATCGCGACGAACCAACGCTGCATACAGCCATTGAACGAGCGGTCGGGCGCAATGACCTCGCGATCGAAATCCTAGCCACGGGTCGTTGGGAGTTGAGTGCGTCAATCGCGGACCGCTTCGCCGACGGGAGGGTATTTCTCGCTGGTGACGCCGCCCACACGTTGCCTCCCACCCGCGGCGGATTCGGCGCGAATACGGGCATTCACGACGCGCACAATCTCGCCTGGAAGCTGGCGGCAGTTCTCGCAGGAACCTCATCCGCCAAACTGCTCGACACCTATCATTCAGAACGCCACCCAGTCGCTTGGACTCGGCTCGAGCAGACATTCGCGCGGCCAGACTACGCAGCGTACAGCTCCGACGTAGCGGCGGGCGTCGCCATTCTGGATGACGATGCCATGGAGCTCGGCCAGCTTTATCGTTCGCCCGCGGTCATCGGCGCCGGAGCCGAGCTGCCCGCGGCCGCGCCCCCCGATGAGTGGGCAGGTCAACCGGGGACGCGCGCTCCCCACCTCTGGCTGACTCGAAGCGGTGGCCGCACCTCCACGCTGGATCTATTCGGACGCGACTGGATACTCGTCACACTCGACGCGCAATGGGCGAATGCCACGGGTGACGTGAGCCACGGGCTAGGCGTCGATCTCAGCTGTTTGAGCCTCGAGACCGAGGCCGACCGCGACGCGGTGCGCGAAGCCTTCGGCATCGGTCTGCGTGGCGCATCGCTCATTCGTCCCGATGGCGTCGTCGCCTGGCGAACCGCGGAGATTGCCGAAGATCCGCGAGCGTCGTTGCGCGAGGTGCTGAGCTCGGTCTCGTTCGGCGTCGCTTCCTGACCTTCACGACTGGCATCGCCCCCTCGTTCCGTATTATCTCGTGAAGCATGCGGATGTCGGCGCAGCGAGCAGTGCTGGCGTGCCTCGCGGTGGCAACGGTTGGCTGCCCATGCACCACACAGAATGAAGTCGCGAGCGCATCACCCGCCAGCGCAAGCCGTCCTTATCCGCGCAGCGAGCAGCTTTCAGCGACTGACCGGCTGGCGGTGCTCGGAGACGTGCAACGAACCTCAGTCTGGGGCCGCATGGTGCTCGCCGAAAGCAACCTTGCGGAGCAACACCGTTTGGTCGATGACCTGGCCAAGCAAGACTTCCGCGGCCTCATCCTGTTGGGAGACATGGTGTTCTCTTCGGGCGACGACAATTGGGCGTACTTCGACGACCTCATGGCTCCGCTCAGGGAAGCGCCGGCAGCTCGGCTCAGATATTTTTTTCCGGTGATGGGCAACCATGACTACATGGGCAATCTCGCGCTCATCACTCGCCAACTGAATTCGCGATTCCCGGGCTTCATCGAGCGGACGCACTACGCGTTCGATTGGCACCACGTCAGGATGCTCGTCCTGGACGGCAATCGCACCAAGCTGTGCAAAAACCCCGGCTTCGGTGCGCACGCGTGTGAAGCCGAGTGGCAAGCGCAGCTCACCTGGCTCAGAGAAGAGCTGCGCGAAGTCGACCGAGCACCCACGGGCGAGCAACGCGGTGCGCTACTATTCGTGCACCAGTCACCCTATACGCAGAGTCCATTGGTCGCGGGCGATCAAGCGGACGCTCGCAACTTTGCCAACGAGCTGTTCGCCAGCGAGCGAGGATTGGCGCTGATTTCCGCCCATGCCCACGGCTTCGAACGCTATGAGTACCGGCGCGATAGTGCAGACGTGCGGCCCCCCAAAGTGTTCATCGTTTCGGCGGGCGGCGGGGGACCTCGCCCACACTGGCGGCGTCCGGGTGCGCCTCCGGATCTATCCGGCCTCGCATGGCCAAGACCATTCAACTACTTGTTGCTCAAACAGGACGCGACGGCGGTTCACATCGACGTGCGAGGGCTTGAAAAGGAGCAACGAGTCGTTTCGACACTCGCCAACGAGAGCGTCAGCTTGATGTTTCGTTGAGCCGCACCCCTCGCAAACGCTACGGCTCGGGGCATTCGGGGGGCGGCACGAACGTCGGCACTCTGTCGACTGACCCGCGCTCTCTCATCTCGTATTTTCCAGGGCATTTGGCCAAGATCTGTGACGCCTCGAAGTGGTGACAGCCGTTGCACAGCTCGCCCTCGACGGAGACTGCGACATCGAGCCCCGGAGCGTCCCGAAAGGTATCTGGAACGATACAACGGGGGTAGTGCACGGACAGCTCGGACCTCGCAAGGTTGGTTCCAGAGTCACTCGGCACGGACCGGCGACCGCTCATACGGAATCGATATTCACAGGGCTCATGCCGCACACAGAGTGAACCGTGAACGAGCCGGCCCTCGATGCGCACGGGCTGATCGGGCATCGGGTGGGCGAGGAACTCCGAAACCGAACGCGCGTACACCGGTTTTGGCTGGTTGAAGCTGAACACGATGGCGAGTACGCCGGCACTGACGACCAGCGTACCGACGAGTAACTTTCGACTCATGCGTCCTGCACTCAAGCACTTCTCGTTCCAAACTAAAAAATGCCCCTATTCACATACGGGCCATATTTCTCGGGGGATTTGCCCCTCGTCGCGAGGATGTCATTTGGGGCGCAGTGCCCTCGTCCGCTGCGCACGTTGCGGCAGACACTCGTGTTAATGTGCCAGCGCTCGCGCGCGTCTCTCATCCTTCAGTGGAGCAACGAGGAAAGATGAAACTCTCGAACTACCTCTTTTTCCGCGATGGTTGCGAGGCCGCCCTGACCTTCTACACCGAGTGCGGTTTCGGCATGATCGCGCTGCTGGTTCGCCATGGCACCGGTCCGATGGAGGGCAAAGTGATGCACGCTTCGTTCACCGGTCCCGGGGTGAATTTTTTTGCATCTGACAATGACGACGCCGAACCCATGCGCGGCTCCGCGATGATGTTCGAGCTGACGGATCGCGCGCAGACCAATCAATTGTTCGCCCGACTCGCCCAGCAGGGGTGCGTCACCACCCCGCTCGCCGTGCAACCATGGGGCGACTACTACGGCAAGCTAACCGACCGTTTCGGCGTGCAATGGATGTTCAACTGCAGCGATAGGTCTTGAATTCAGCTCAATCCTTGGCGGACCAGACCGACCACGGCGCCACCCGCGATCAGCCAAGTCGAGTTGAGTTTGAAGCGTATCAACAGCGCCGCGCTCGCGGCCGCGAGCAGCACGGTCGGCAGGTCGACCAACGCGGCCCGCCCCAGCTGCAGCGTTACGACGGTCATCAACGCGAGTGATGCGACGTTCACACCGTCCAGAAACGCCCCGAGTGCCGGGGAGCGGCGGATCTTCGGCAACAGCAGACCACTAAGCGCTACAAACGTGAAGGCGGGTAGAAAGATGCCGATCGTCGCGCACAGTGCACCAGCCGGACCGGCGAGTAGATAGCCGATGAAGGTCGCTGTGGTGAAGACTGGTCCCGGTGTCACTTGGCCGACAGCGATCGCGTCCAACAGCTGAGCCTCGCTCAACCAATGCCGATGCTCGACGAAGTCGCTGCGCAAAAAGGCAAGGAGCACATAGCCGCTTCCGAACAGCACCGAGCCGATCTTGGCAAACACCAAAAACAGCCCCGGCAAGCTAAACGGTACGGCGGCAACCTTCAGCGAACTGCCAGCCGCCAGGGCCCCGCCCGAAACGCCACCACCAAGCATCAGCGGCGGAGCGGAAAATCGCGTGCGAGTCAGCAATTCGGCAAGGCCGGCCAAGCCCAGACACAGTACCTCGTTGGCCCCAGCGCCGGCCGCAAGCAGCGCCAGCAAGCCAATTACCAGCAGCGAACGGTTTTTGACCGCCTTTGGTGTCAGGCCGAGCAATGCCTGCAGCACGATTGCGATCATCACGGGTTTGATCCCGTACACTAGAGCACGAGCCTGCGGCAAAGTGCCGAAATGAACGTACGCCCAGCCCAGCGCCCCGGTCAGCGCTGCGGCCGGCAAGATGAACGAACTGCCTGCGACAAGCAGACCTAAAACCCCCGCCCGCTGCTGACCGATGTGAATGGCCAGCTCAGTCGAATTGGGTCCAGGAATCAAGTTGGTCAAGCCCAGTAAGTCGAGGAATTCGGCGTGCGTCAGCCAGCGTCGCCGACGCACGACTTCATCCTCCATCATGGCGATGTGCGCGGCCGGACCACCGAACGCCGTCGTACCGAGGCGCAAGAACAGCGCCGAAAGCTCGCGCAACACCTTCGAGCGCGAAAGCGCCGAGCCCAGCTCGCGCGCTGGCGCACCATCTTGGGGATTCATCGCGGCGCGACAGTAGCTCGGCACGCTCACTCATTGCGAGCATCATGCCCGGTCTGGCTCAGACGAGCCGCGCGACACTCTTCATTTGACCCGAATTTCCTCGGCCATTCAACACTTCACGAACTTTGCGTGTCAGCGTCTCGGGATTGAATGGCTTCTGCAGAAACGCCATCTCGCTTTCGAGCACGCCATGACGGACAACACTGTCGTCCGTGTATCCAGACATGTACAGAACCTTCAAGTCAGAACGCACGAGCAACAAGCGTTTTGCCAACTCGACGCCGCTCATTTGCGGCATGACCACATCCGTCAGGAGCAGCTGAATCGGTCCCTCGTGCGACTCGCACAGACGCAGCGCTTCCGCGCCGTTCGAAGCGACGAGCACGCAATAGCCATTGCGCTTGAGGATGGCATTCGCCACGAAACGCACCTGATCCTGATCTTCCACTAGCAGAATCGTCTCCGAGCCACGCAAAGCCGCTGGTGCGACGGCTCGGCTGCTGGCATCGAGCGCAGCGTCCACGACCGGGAAGTAAACCTTGAACGTCGTCCCCTTGCCGGGTTCGCTATAGACCCAGACGCTCCCGCCCGACTGTTGAGCGATCCCGAACACGGTCGACAAGCCGAGCCCCGTCCCTCTTCCGACCTCCTTGGTCGTGAAGAAGGGCTCGAAAACGCGCGCTTGCGTCGCGCGATCCATGCCAACACCGGTGTCAGTGACGGCGAGCATGACATACGGGCCGGGTGTCACCCCGGGGTGTTCGCGAGCGTACTCGCCATCCAAATCTACGTTGCCGGTTTCGATCGTCAACTTGCCCCCGGTCGGCATCGCATCGCGCGCGTTCACGACCAAGTTCATGATTACCTGTTCAACGTTGTTACGATCGGCTAGCACGTGACGTAAGCCTGCCGATGGCAACGAAACTAGCTCGATATCCTCGCCCAAAATGCGAGCGACCATCCGATCGACCGAGGTCACGACTTCGTTCAGGTCCAGCACCTTCGGGGTGATGACTTGCTGCCGACTGAACACCAACAATTGCCGCGTCAGCTCGGCTGCACGCATCGCCGCACTGCGCACTTCACCGACGTCGGCCACCAGCGGATCTGGCGGTTTGAGCTCCGCCAAAATCAGATCGCTGTAGCTCAGAATCACGGACAACAAATTGTTGAAGTCGTGTGCAATGCCGCCTGCAAGGCGTCCCACGGCCTCCATCTTCTGGGCTTGACGCAGCTGATCCTCGGTGTCCTTCAACGCGCGCTCGGCGTCGCGTAGCGCGCTGAGATCACGCCCAGTCTTCGACGCGCCAATCACGTTGCCCGACGCATCCAAGATGGGCGCGAGCGAAATGGAAACCGCCACGAGGCTACCATCCTTACGCCGGCGAAGCGTCTCGTGGTGTTCGATGCGTTCGCCACCGGCAACGCGCGCCAAAAGCGCTTGCTCCTCGACCACGCATTCGGCGGGAACGACCATTGCAATCGGTTGCCCGATCGCCTCTGCCGCGCTGTACCCGAATAGGCGTTCGGCCGCCTGATTCCAGCTAGTAATCGTGCCGTCGAGGCGCTTGCTCACGACCGCGTCATTCGACGAGAGCACGATTGCCGCGAGAAGCGAGCGCATCTCCTCCGCTTCGCGGCGGGCCGTCACGTCACTGATGATGGTCAGGCGGGCGCGCTGTCCGTCGAACACCAACGTGCGTGAGACGTACTCTGCGAAGAATCGCGAACCGTCCTTGCGACGATGACACCGAACCCCCATTCCGTCACTGTCTCCAAGCGCCGTCACCACGTTCCGCGCGGTTTCTCGCTCGGCATCCAGACCCAGATCCAAAATCGTCATCCGCAGCAGCTCGTCACGCTCGTAGCCGTAGAGGCGCGTCATGGCCGGATTCACGGCGAGCAACTCCAGCGTTTCGAGGTTGAAAACCAGCAGCGGAATGGGGCTCGCGTCGAACAAGAGTCGGTGTGCAAGCTCGGACTTGCGGAGCGTCTCGTTGGCGTTGATAGCAGCGGCGCGGGCCACGCGTTCGGCGGCGAACGAGCGCGCATTGGCGATCGCGAGCGCTGCATGGTCGGCCAGATTTTGGACCAAATGCAGCTCTTGCTCGGTATATGGGTTCTCGGTGCCTGACCGGAGCAGCGACGCCGCGCCGACGACTTTGCCGCGACAGTACATTGGCACGACGATCACGCTGCCAATGCTCAACCGCTCGAGAATTGCCCGATAGGGCGGCGAAGTCGTCGCCGGGTAGTCAGCCGCCGAAAGGCGAGGAATGAACACCGGTTGCCCCGTGACGACCACGCGCCCCATGGCACCCTCCCCGATCGCGTGCCGATGAATCTTGAGCAGCTCTTGCAGCCAAGTGGCGACTTCCGGGTCGGGATGATGAGCGGTACCCGCCTCCAAACAAGAGCCATCCTCACTGAGCACTCGAATCGCGCACAAATCGCCGATCACCTCGGCCAAGCGCCGGACGATTACCTGCGAGAGGCGATCGTAGTCGTCCGTCGCTTCAGAGAACTCTCGCGACGCTTCGGCGAGCAAACGCAACGTCAGCTTGGCGGATTCCTCCTCGGTTACGTCACGACTGACGATCAGCACGCCTCCGTCGTGGTAGGCCACGAAGCGCGTTTCGAACCAGCGAAAGCGACCATCAGGCAAGCGCGTGCGCGCGCGCCGAACGACCGATTCCCCGGCACGCGCCTTAGCCAGGTCGACACGAAGATTCGCCTCCGAGTCGGCGGAGATGAGGTCGAAGAGGTTTCGCCCCAGGTCGCGCGAGGCGTCGATGCGGTACGTGTTTCGATTCAGCGAGACCAAACGGTCTTCCGCATCGACCGTGAAGACAAACCCCGGCCAGAGCGCGACCAGCGCGCGCCATTTGTCTTCTTCGGTCAGTACCCCGTCGCCCAGCATCTCTGTTTCCTTCCGCCAACGACCAGGCGCGCGGAGTATGCTCGCGATTTCCAAGACTGCCGTCAGCTGACAACCGCGTCAATTGTGCGTTCAGCGTTGCAGTTATGCTGCGGCCCTAACGCCGGTCGGTGTCGGATTCCGTGACTCGGTCCTCGTTCGCCAGATGAATGGCGGTGAACACGAACCCGTCTCGCTGACGCCAACGCCCGCGGAAACGTTCACCACGAGCCAGCGGCCCGGCATCGACCAAGAGTTCGGCCGAGAAGTCACCTTGGGCTTCGAGTTCGATCGACACATCGAAGAAATTGAGGAACTGGTAGCTGCGGTAGAATTGGCACTTGTAGAAGGCCTCCTTGGCCGAGAAGATCACGCGCGCGGCGTGCAGATTCGGCATCGAAGCGAGCGCGCGCATCTCGGTCAGAGTTGCGATACGTTCGGCAACGGCCGGCTGAAGCGGCGCGTCGGGTTCTACGTCGATGCCGACGCCGGCATAGTGGCTACGCCGGCCAACCGCAGCCAGGCACAGCCCGTGGGTATGAGTGATACTGCCCACGGTACCAGGCGGCCAGAGCGGCTCGCGCCGGTCGCCACTGAGGAGCGGCGCATCGGCCACCCCCAACCGCCGCAACGCGGCACGAGCACACTGTCTACCGCGGCAGAATTCCAACCGCCGCTTGTCTACGGCTGAAGCCACCAGGCTCAGCTCTTCCGGAAACAAGGGCAGACTCGGCTCGCGCGGATCGCCGAACTCGACCGCGAAGTCGGCGGGCAGCGCATCATCGAACATGGCTCTTGATCACCGCGCTCAGCCTAGCACTGCCGAGGGATTTTGTTGATGGTCACGCGTTCTCCCGCGGCCGTCGTAGCCTTCGGCGGCACAGTGCACTTGCCCGGAGCCGGAACTCACTTGCGCGTCACTAGCGAGCGATGTGCGCGGGATCGACCCCGAGTTGTTCGACCAAGAAGCCCCACAGGTCAGCCCATTCTTCGATTTGCTTGCTCGTTGGCTTGCCCGCCCCGTGCCCGGCTTTGGTGTCGACGCGGATGAGGATGGGCGCGGGCCCTGCCTGAGCGTGCTGGAGGGCCGCAGCGAACTTGTAGCTGTGCAGCGGCACGACCCGGTCGTCGTGGTCTGCGGTGTAGATCAGCGTGGCCGGATAAGCAGTGCCCGGCTTGGTGTTGTGATACGGCGAGTAGGCGCGAAGCGCCGCAAATTCAGCGGCGTCTTTCGGCGAACCATAGTCCGACTCCCAAGCCCAGCCGATCGTGAATTGGTTGAAGCGCAGCATGTCGAGGACGCCGACGCCTGGCAGTGCCGCACCGAACAGATCCGGACGTTGTGTGATCGCCGCGCCGACCAAGAGGCCACCATTGCTCCGTCCGCCGATCGCGAGCTTCGACTTTTGTGTGTATCCATTCTTGGTCAGGTACTCGGCTGCGGCGATGAAATCGTCGAAGACGTTCTGCTTGTGCCGCTTGATGCCGGCGTCATGCCAGCCCGCGCCGAACTCGCCACCGCCGCGTAAATTCGGCACTGCAAGCAAGCCGCCGAGCTCCATCCACACCAAATTGGCCACGCTGAAGCTGGGCGTGAGCGAGATCTCGAACCCGCCGTACCCATAGAGATACGTCGGCGCTCGGCCATCGTGCGCGAGCCCTTTGCGAGAGCACAAGAACATCGGCACCTGGGTACCGTCCGCGCTCCGATACCAAACCTGGGAGGTTTGGTACTCGGCTGGGTCGAACGCAACCCGAGGACGCCGCCACAAGCTCGTGTTCCCCGACTGAACGTCGAGCTTCCAAATCTCGGCTGGAACCGCGAAGCCCGTGTACCAAAAGTAGGTCTCGCGATCGCGGCGCTTGCCGGAAAAGCCGCCCGCACTACCCATCCCCGGAAGCGACAACTCGCGTTCGAGCGAGCCGTCGAGCCGGTGGATCGTGACTTTGGAATGGGCGTTCTCGAGCCAGGTCACGATCAAACGATCGCCAACCACACTCACCGACTCGATCGTGTCGGGCCCTTCGGCAATCAGCTCACGAAAAGCAGCCCGATCGGGCTTGTGTACGTCGATCGCGATCACCCGCCGGCGCGGGGCCGAATCGTCGGTCAGGAACCACAGCGTGTCGCCCTCGTTCCCCAAGAAGTCGAACTTCGCGGTAAAGTTGGGCAAAAGTTCGATGGTTTGGCGCGACGCCGCAGGCGCACGCAGATCTTGCACGAACACCGAGTTCTTCGGATCCGTGCCGATGCCCACCGACAGCACCAGCCATCGACCATCCTCACTGACGGTCGCACCGAAGCCCCATTCCTTGTGATCGGGACGAGCGTAAACCAACTTATCCGCAGACTGCGGCTGACCCAAGCGATGATAATAGACCTTTTGGTTGTAGTTCTGTTCCGTCAGCTCTTCGCCTGGCTTGGGCTCATCGAAGCGCGAGTAGTAAAAGCCCTGATCGTCGTGGCTCCAGCTCGCCCCGCTGAACTTGACCCAATGCAAGACGTCTGCGCTGTCCAGCGCGCCCGCCACGTCGCGCACGCGCCAAACTTGCCAGTCAGAGCCCGCCTCAGCGAGCCCATAAGCCATTCGTTTGCCATCGTTGCTAAACGAGTACGAGCCGAGCGCGACTGTGCCGTCTTTGGATAGCGCGTTCGGGTCGAGCAACAATTTCCGCTCGCCAGCAGGATTCAGCGTGTAAAGCACGGACTGGTTCTGTAGGCCGTCGTTGTGTGCGACCACCAGCTGCGCACCTTCGATTGAAGGAGTTCCCCAACGCTCGTAGTTCCAGAGTTCGCGTAAGCGGCGCTCGAGCGGCGCGCGCGCTGCGATCTTTGCAAACTGCTCCGCGGTCAGCGCGTTCTCGGCATCGATCCATCCGCGAGTCTGCGGCGAGTCCATATCCTCGAGCCAGCGGTAGGGATCCTCGACGACCACGCCGTGGTACTCGTCGGACTGGTTCCCACGCGGGGCTTCCGGATAGCGCAGGGCGCTCGGAGCCTCGTGGCTTGCGGCAGGTGCAGGCGCCGACGGCGCGGTCACTCGCGTCATCGAGTCACCTGGTGCGACCTGGCGAGCCGGACGACAACCGAACGGCACGGCGAGCAGGCAGGCCAGAGCGAGGACAGGGGGCAAATCGCGGAGCATGACACGCTGAGACTCTATCAGCCTCCGCCGGCAGCGCCACGTGGGACTCGGGCGTCCAACGATACACAGGGCGCGTGTCAGGCCAGGAACAGCGCTCGCAAGATCGACCGGTTTTCGGCCGCGAATTCCTGCTCGGCTGCGGGCACGCCGGCTGCAATCCGCTCGCGCATGCAGCGATGGGCATCCCTCGTGGGAATCGTCATTTCGACCTGGCTCTGGACAACGGTGGCGCGAGCCGCACCCCGCATCGAGGTCGCGTTCGCGATGGACGCGACGGGCTCGATGGGGCCTTACATCGCGCAAGCGCGAGCGCGGATTGGACAGATCGCCCAGAGCTTGGCCGAGGGCGAGCCGAAGCCCGACGTGCGCTTCGCGCTCGTAGCGTTTCGAGACAAGGGGGATGAATTCGTGACGCGCGTGAAGCCGTTCACGCCCAAGCTATCCGAGATGAAGGCGTACCTCGACGCAACCGAGGCGGGCGGCGGCGGAGACACACCCGAAGCCGTACTCGAAGGTCTGAAAGCGGCGCTCACCGAGTTATCCTGGACACCCAAGTCGGCCAAGGGCGACGAGAACGTCGTGCGGCTGATCTATCTCGTGGGTGATGCCCCCGCTCAACACTACGACGACAGTCCGGACGAATCGTGGCTGGCACGCGAGGCGCGTCGTCGCGGCATCGTCTTGCATAGCATCGCGTGCGGCACTGACGCTCACCTCGAGGCGACCTTCGACGGCTTGGCACGTCACACGGAAGGCCGCTTTTTCCGCCTGGACGACGGCGCGCACGAGCTCGCTCGCGCCGGGCGACCGGCGCGCGGCTCGGGCACACTCACGGGCACACTCACGGACACCACTTGCGCCTACTCGTCGTCGATCGGGGTGGACTATGCGAGCGGCAGCGGCGAAAAACTGATCGCACGACCGCTGCCCGGCGGCGAGCCGCTCGGCGATCGCTCCGGGTTGCTCGGCGCACACGTGCGCTGGGCACGAACCGGCGCCGTCTGGAGCGCGCTCTGGAAAGCGCATGTCAGCGCGCTCCCTGTAACGGAGCAGCCGCCCGTCCCCGTGATCGACTTCGCGAAGCAACACATCCTGGTGCTTGGCGGCAGCGACGCGGGACTGCAGCTCGTCGCTCTCGAACGGCAGGGAGCGAGGCGTATTGCTAGGGTCAAACCAGCAACGTCTCCAGGAGTTCGTTTCTTCGTCATCGACGTCGAGGGGCAAAAGTGATCGCCATGAGCATGCGCGGCCATTTTCTCGAATTTTCCGCCAATTTCTGGTTCTCCGCGTTCACACTGTTGGCTATCGCCGCCTGCAGCGCGGGAGACTCGCGCGGCGGGCCACTCACGGTGCGTACCCCGGTCGCAGTTGCGACCGAGCGCATCACGCGCGAAACGGCCGAGTTCACGAGCGTCGAGCCTCCGAATCTCGAAACGCGCGAAGCGCGTGGTTCGACCGACGCGCGCCCGATGGCGCGCCTCGTATACTCGCACGTCGGAGCGGCAATTCGCGCGGGCAGCGCGGTAGTCCGAGTCGTCGACGTCGTGAGCAACGATGGCCCCGCGGCGATGGAATTCAGCTACAGCTTCCCGCTCCCGGGTGACGCGACGGTCAGCGAGTTTGCGTATCTCAGCAACGGCAAACGCGTGCGAGCCAATGCGCAAGAAAAGGCTCAGGCCAAGGCAAGCTTCGAGCAAGCCAAAGCCCGCGGAGAGAATGCCGCACTCAGCGAGAACACCGGGAATTCTCGGTTTAGCGTGGCAATGTCGCCGCTCGCGCCTGGCGAATCACGGCGCATCGAGCTCAGTTACGTGCAGACCGTGGAGTCATTCGGCACTCAACGCAGCTTCACGTTCCCCGCGGCCCATTCGGAAAGCCGTGGTGAACCGACGCTCGACTTTCAGGTCGACATCGCGAGCGATGCCGAGCTGTCTCAGGTTGCCTCGCTCAATCACCCGGACGCGCGCTTGGTCAAGTTGGATTCCAAGACCGAACGCGTGCTACTCAATCGCACGGCGAGCCCAATCAGTCAGGACTTGGTCGTGCGCTGGACCGAGCAGGTTGACCCATTGGAACTGTCCCTGCGCACCGTTTCCGGCAAGGACGGGGAGCCCGGGTTTGCTCAGGTAGATTTTGCGTTCAATGCGGACACGCTGGGCGCTCGAGAACCAGCGCGCGACTTCGTCTTCGTAGTCGACACTTCATTGTCCATGGCTGGCGAGGCACTCGACCACGCCAAACTGTTGGTCGAACGTGCCCTGGAACATTTAACCGTCCAAGATCGCCTAGCGATGGTCGAGTTCGACGATCAGCTATCGAGTTGGGGCGCGCTCACGGCAGCGTCCGCGGAAGCCAAAGACAAGGCCATGCGCGAGCTAGCACCCAAGCGGGCCGCTGGCTTTTCGAATCTCGAAGCAGCGATCGATCGCGCCCGCGAGCTGACGCAAGAGTCCAAGAACCCGATCATCGTCTTGGTGACGGACGGGCAATCCACGGTCGGTGACACACCCGACGTGCTCGCACCGGCGTCCAGGCCGAGCGACTTCGAGCACACCCGCGTCTTCGTCGCGCTGGCGAACTATCCATCACGGCAGCCACAGCTCGAGAAGCTGTTTCCGCACGCCACCTTGCGCTTCTTGCCCGATGGCGAAGCGGGTCGAGACGTGACTCGTTCATTGTCGCAGCTCATCGCCGCACCGGTGCTCGAAAACGTGCATGTCGCGATCGAGGGCATGCCGGAAGAGAATCGCTACGGGAAGGTGCCCGAACGGCTCGCGCTTGGCGAGCGCATCCACCTGCTCGGTCGTTCGAACGCGGCTACGCTTCACGCGACCGTGACGGGCACGCTCCACGGCCAACCGGTGAAGCTCGAAAGGAGCGTCGCTCTGAGTGAGCGAGAGAGTGACCGCGTGAACGTGCCGCGCGAGTGGGCACGCACCAAACTAGCGACGCTCGAAGCGCGCTTTGCGGCCGAGCGCGACCGCAAACTCGAGAGCGAAGCCATCGATCTCGCAAAGCAATTCGGCTTGGTCTCGACCTTCACCAGCTTGGTCGCGACGGATGCTCTATCGCCGGATCGGGTTGCACCGGGCGACCCGGAGCTACGCATTGCCGCCCCACGCGGCACAGAAAGTGTGACGGCCATCCTACCGTGGGGCGCACAGGTCAAATGCAGCTGGCACGAGGCCGAAGGGCTTTGGCTCGGTCGCTTCCTCGTACCCCGAAGTGTGGCCGATGGCCTGTACAAGGTCGGGGTGTTTACCGGCAATCAAGGACGAGTCGAGCGACGCAGCAACCTATTTTTGCGCGTCGACAGCCGAGCGCCGCGCTATCAGCTCGAAATCGCGCTGAGCGAAGCGGGATGGCTGCTGAGCGCACTGCCCGAAGCGGACGTATTCGATCGCAACGGCGATGTGATCCGCACGGACTTGGTCGACGTGAAGAGCGTAAGCGTGGAGATCGCGGGAATCGCGCATCTACTCACCCCCACCAGCAACGGCAAATGGAGCGTGAATGTGGCCCCGCTTCCCGACGGGCAGCACCGCCTGAGCTTGACCGCCACTGACTACGCACAGAATAGCTCGCGCAGCGTGGTCCAAGTGGCCGTTTCGAGCACTGGCGGGCAAGTGCGTGTGTCTCGCGCAAAACTCGTGAATTCGAACCAAGCGAGCGTGACCTCTTCAGTCGCTCCCAAAGTCGAGTACCAGTCACCGCGCGAGCAATCATTCCCGGACGTGCGCTGTTGGTTCGGCAAGAGTTCGCGCCGAGCGGAACTTCACGTCGGCGGGCAGCACGTCGAGTTATTCGACGCTTTCTTGCGCATCGACGGCCGCGAAATCAGCCCCTGCAACGGACTCCCCGCTGCACGGCCAATAGCCATCGCAGCGCGCGGAGAAGATCTCATGGTCGGATTCCTCGACGGCACTCGCAGCCTGTATCGCGCTGGAACGTTCGAGTCGGCCCTCGAGCTGACGAAAACAGAACAGGCTGCACTCACTCCACCGAAGCGGCCCACCCCAGCAAGCCGCGTTGCGGCAGGCGAGCTGCCCTCGAACCACGTGACCGCGCTGGCCAAGCTTCAAGGCAAACTCATCGTCGGCAGCTTCGATGGCGGAGCTTTCAGCATCGACGCAGAGGAACACGTCACCTCGCTGAGCGGCGCCCCGCGCTTCGTCAATGCATTTCTAGCCGAACCGGAGCAACTCTGGGTTGCCAGCGCAACTGGTCTATCTCGGCTGAGGGACGGCGAATTTCGCGAGATCCCACTGGGCTTCGCGGCCTCGCACGTCAACGGTCTCACGCGCGCCCAGGATGGCACGCTGTGGCTCGCGACGGGCGATGGCCTGCTCGGACTCCGTGACGGCCAGTGGCGAAAGCTGGACGAACGCGACGGCCTACCCAGCCGAATCGTTTATGCCGTGAGTGAAGGCTCGGACGGCACGCTTTGGGCGGGTACTGCGGCTGGCGTCGCGCGCATCGCAAGCGACGGAATCCAGACATTCGGTATCGCCGATGGCTCCCTGCCCCATCGCTGGGTAACCGCGCTCTTGGCCGGCCGCGACGGCATGTATGTCGGCACTTACCAAGGCGGGGTCACGCTTCTGAACAATCGCGGCGCAACGACGCTCGCCGGCGCGGAGACGCTGTGGATCAATCCGCACGGGCTCGCTCGTTCCGGTGAACGCTTGTACGCGGCCACCATGGGCGCCGGCTTGATCGCTTTCGATCCCGGCTTAACTCACGATACCCGAGCGACGCGGCTCGGACCGCTACCGTCGAATGACGTCACCGCCGTGGAAACGTTCGCCAAAGCGCTTTGGGTGGGTACGTCTGCCGGCCTTGCCCGGTTTCCACAATGACAGACACGGGAAGAGCAAACCGCTCGGCGGATTCGACCACCAATGCGGACCTGCGCGGCCCATCTCGCGAGTCTGCGAACTAACCGAATACCGCTAGTCCTGCGTTCTGCCGCTCGCCTTCCGACGCAAACGCCAGGAATCGACGCTGAAACGACCAGGCGAGAGTGTCGTCAGGTGCACGCATACCCCGAACAAGCACAAGTTCTTCACCAAGTTCGAACGTTGAAAAACCGTCCACAACCAGGCTGTGTCGGCCGGAATGCCAGATGGAACCTGGAACACGCCGGGGACATGCACGGTCAAAGTCACGACGAACAAGAACGCGCCGAGAAGCCGCGCACCGAGCTGCATTCGATAACCCGCGAGAATGGACATCCCTCCGAGCAACAGCACGAAGCCGCTAATGCGGGAGGCGAGCATCGGATAGCCAACCCAGCTCGGCATGAAATGCTGGATCAAGCGGTCATCCAACAAGTGCTCACTGCCCAGGCCCAGAAAAATCGAAGAAAACAGCCCGCGAAAGATCAAATCCCGCGTATCGAGGCTCACTCGTCGTTCGAAACCGCGAATTAGCCGGAACATGCTCGACCTCAGCGACGATTGAACTTGGGCAGCGCCGCGTGCACCGCCTGCTGAATATCGCAAAGTCGAATTGCCGTGAATGCTTGGCCAGCGTTGCTGATCAGCTCGAAACGATCGTGAGCGACGTCACCCTCGGTGCGAATCTCGCAGGCGACGATGTGCACGTTCTGCGCAGCAAGCGCGTTCGTGATCGCGTTGAGCAAGCCCTCGCTATCTGGCGCGTCGACCAGTAGCGTGGCCTCGTCGCGCTTGCGCCGCTCGAGTTCGAAGTAAACGCGCGTTGCGGGGATCCCCGAGGGAGGAGGCGTGCTCGGACGGGACGCAGCGAGCAGGTCTTCCGCGACGAGTTCTCCGAGGGTTTGCAGGAACGCGCCGACCTCGACGGCACCCACACTCAGGTCACCCTTGGAATGCCGCAACTGCAGCAGGTCGACCGCCTCGACCCGACCGTCGACGCGAAGTCTGCGAAACACCTTGGCATTGCGAATGCTCAAGCCGTGCACCAGCAACGCATCCGTGACCAGCACCAATAGCCCCGGTCGCTCCTCCGCGACGACACAGATCTGCTCGCCAGATAATCCGCCGCAAATTTCCGCATGAACCAAGCGCGCGCCGCGACGGGCCACCACCCTCTCGTGTTCGGCGACCTCGCTGGGCGCGAAGGCCCGTGCGTAGGCCGCAGGCATGGTGCGGAGAAACTCGGTGACTTTCGAATCGGTGGCGGTGCTTGAAATCACGGCAGAAGGTCTCGCCGGAGTCTTTGCTCGGGCCGACCACGGGAGCAAGGTCGATCGCACACCCTGAGTTAGGCTTATTTTCCAAGGGTCCACCGCGTCCGAAACAATCGACCACCCGCACGATGCCTGCTCGCGACGGCGCTGGACGGGGGGCGGTCGCGGTGTAAGGTCCGCCTGGCCGTGGCGCGATGACCGGGGACCGAGACCTTGCTCTTCAATACTGGGCGCTTTGCGCTGTTCTTCTTGCTGGTGTTCGTAGCCAACTGGCTGTTGGGCAAACGCTGGCGCGCGCAAAACGCGCTCTTGGTCGTTGCCAGCCAGTGGTTCTACGCTTGTTGGGACTACCGCTTCTTGGGCCTGCTCTGGTTTTCGATGTTGGTCGACTACGTCGTCGCACTCCGACTCGAGGCCAACACCGACCCCAAGCGAAGAAAATGGCTCATCACGCTAAGTGTGTCCGTGCAACTGGGCATCCTTGGTTTATTCAAGTACCTGAACTTTTTCGTCGCTAGCGGCGCGGCGCTACTCGCGCGCCTCGGATTCGGAGTGCATCCGAGTGCGCTCGGGATCGTGCTGCCCGTCGGCATCTCATTCTACACGTTCCAGACGATGAGCTACACGATCGACGTGTATCGGCGCGTCATCCCCGCCGAGCGGAACTTGCTTTCGTTCGCGACTTTCGTCTCGCTCTTTCCACAGCTCGTGGCGGGGCCGATCGAGCGGGCGCGACGAATTCTGCCTCAGATCAACGGACCACGAAGCCTTCCTCTGGACGCACTGTATTCGGGAACCTCGCTGATCTTGTTCGGCCTGTTCAAGAAAGTGTTCATCGCCGACAACTTGGCGAACGTCGTCGACCAGGCGTTCGCCAAGACGGCCAGCTTGACGCGCGCCGAGGCCATCTTCGCGTTGTATGCGTTCGCTTTTCAGATCTACGGCGATTTCTCGGGCTACACCGACATCGCGCGCGGCACGGCCCGCCTCCTCGGCTTCGATTTTGCGCTCAACTTCCGCCGTCCATATTTTGCCCAAGATCCCAGCGACTTCTGGCAACGCTGGCACATCAGCCTGTCCAGCTGGTTGCGCGACTACTTGTACATCCCACTCGGCGGCAACCGACGAGGCACGCCGCGCACGTTGCTGAATTTGTTCCTGACCATGCTGCTCGGTGGTCTGTGGCATGGCGCGTCTTGGACGTTCGTGCTGTGGGGCGCGTACCATGGGTTGCTTTTGGTAGCTCACCGACTCTTGCAGCCCTTTCTGAGTCGAGTCCGGCCGAACGGTTTCGTTGCTGGTGGCCTGTGGAGCATCTTGTGCTGCACTGTCATGTTTCACCTGATCGTGCTGGGATGGCTACCGTTCCGCGCGCACACCGCGCTCGAGGTCAAAGAGGTCCTGGTCAGTATCGGCCGACACGGCGGTGAGTTGGGCGACGCACTGACCTACGCCCAATGGTTGGGAGCCTGCATTGCGCTTTTGATCCCGCTCGAATTGGCGGAAGAGCTGCGACCAAATTTCTTCGAGCAGCGAGGGTTCTGGGCGCGCGGTCTGGTGTACGCCGCAGTGCTGCTATTGCTGTTGATTGCGGGAGCTCCGGGTGGACAGACCTTCATCTACTTTCAGTTTTAATTGGCGACGCTTGCCCTTTGGTGCCCTGTTCGCCGTCGCGCTGCTGGCGTGTTTGGAACTCGGTGTGCGCGCCTTCTACAAACCGCCCTACGTGTCGCTCGAGACGTACGCGAACAACTACCCTGTCGCGCACTTGTACGGGTTCGAAGGTTCGCGCGCCTGCTTTCCGGTCGGCGAGCAGGTCCAGTGCGTAGTCACGCAGGACATGAACGTCATTCCACAGGAATTTCCTCGCAAGAAGCCTGCTGGGGAACTGCGCATCGCCGTGATCGGCGCCTCGATCTCTTGGGAGGGTCCACGGCCGGGCAAGAGTAACGGCAACTATCCAAGTCGTATGTTCGAGCAGCTCGAACGTGCGCATCCCGACCGCAATCTGCGGCTCATCAATTTGTCGGTGCCAGGTTTTGGTTCGACGCGTCAACTCGTGCGTTTCCGCGAAGCGCTGGAGTACGAACCCGATCTCTTCGTCGTTCACACCCATGACACCAACGAGGTGCGAGAAGACAAACGCCTTGCTTACGTCCGCAATCTGCACTCCGGCATTGCGGGCAAGCTGTTGTACTCGTACGCGGTCGTGGTGTTGAAGAACTGGTGGAACGGCGTGCTCCGCATGCCCGCGCCGCCACCGGTCGCTACGAGCGACGAAGAAGCTGCGGACTTGGACATTTCTGCCAAACGCGAGCGTTGGGAGAAAGGCCTCGAGCTCCGCGTCGACACCATGCTCGAGCTGGCCACGGCACGCTCGATTCCGGTGATCCTGGTTGGCACGAGTCGCTCCGACACCAAGGACTTCTCGAGTAGCACTGGCCGCGCTTTGAACGGCTTTTTTGCCACGCGCGTCAACGGCTCCAGAGTCCAATTTCTAGATGTGCCAGCCCTGCTCAGGGCAGGAGTCAAAGCCAGACCGCACCGAGTCTTCAAAGATGCCGTCCACTACAACGCCGAGGGTGTTCGGCTGGTCGCCGGCGCGCTGGTTCCTCTCGTCGAAGGAGCCTTGGCACTTTAGTAGTCACTGTTGCGGAAATGCCTCAGCAAATATGCGGGGAATGCGGTGGCGAGTACGCAATTGAGCTAAAGTTGACGTTCGAATGGAGGGCGGTTCGGACGCGGCGCTCAGCGGGGACCACCCGCGGCTCATGAAACTCCAACAAGCATCGCGAGCGATCGCGATGGGACTGATCGCGCTGGGCGGTGCGGTCCTGTTCGGCTGGTTCTTTCGCATTCAGCCGTTGATTAGCCTGAGCCCGACCTTCGCGCCGATGAAGCCCAATACCGCGCTTGGTTTCCTGACCAGCGGCGCGGGACTTTGGTTGCAACACGCGGCATCGGAAACCGAGCGGCGCTTGGGACGCAGACTTTCCTGGCTGGTGCTTCTGCTGGGCGGCCTGACCCTGAGCGAATACGTGTTCGGCTGCGATCTGGGCATCGATCGCGTACTGTATGCAGGCGCCGACACCGGGCGTTGGCCCGCTCGCATGTCGATCAGCGCGGCCAGCCACTTCACGCTCCTCGGTTGCGCCTTGCTCTTGCTCGACAAGTGCTTCGGGCGCGCACGCCACCGACCGAGTGAGTGGCTAGCGGCGCCGGTATGGCTATCCTCATTCGCCGCACTGCTCGGCTATCTGTATGGCGTCGAATCACTGTATGCGATCAAACCGTACAGCTCGACTGCGATCCATACCACCGTTGCCTTCCAGTTCTCCACCGTCGGCATTTGGTTTGCTCGTCCTGATCGAGGCTTGATGCGCGTCGTGAGCGGGGCTGGCCCTGGCGGGCAGCTAGCTCGTCGCCTGTTACCGCCGATCGTGCTGATTCCGGTCGTACTCGGCTGGCTACGCGTCAAGGGTCAGGACGCTGGACATTTCGGGACCGCCTTCGGCACGGCGGTGTACGTGGCGTCGTGTCTCGTGTGTCTGTCGACCTTGGTCATTTGGACCGCCCAAGCGCTACACAAGTCGGACTTGGATCGGCGCCAGGCAGAGCTCAACCTACAAGAGAGCGAGAACAACCTAGCGCTCACCCTGAAGAGCATCGGAGATGGCGTGATCACCACCAACTTGGAGGGGCGGATCACGGGCATGAATCCGGTAGCGCTAGAGCTCACCGGGTGGCAGCTCTCGGAAGCACTCGGTCAGCCCTTAGCCAGCGTGTCCCGCATTCTCGACGAAGAGACTCGTGAGCCGATCGCGGCGCCCATCGATCGCATTTTACGCGAGGGTGCGGTGGTGGCTCGACCTCACCAGATCGTACTCGTCGCTCGCGATGGGCATACCCGTGCAATTGGCGATAGCGGAGCTCCCATCCGTGATGCACGCGGTGCCCTGCGCGGGGTGGTTCTGGTGTTCCGCGACCGGACCGCCGAGCGCGCCGCCGAGCGCGCGTTGCTCGAGAGCGAGACTCGCTTCAAGCACCTCGCCTACTCGGGGATCCTGGGCATGGTCATTGGCGAAATGGACGGCAAGATCCACGAGCTGAACGACACGTTTTTGCAAATGCTCGACTACACCCGGGAAGATTTCGATTCGGGACGGGTGAAGCTCACTGAGCTAACGCCCCCGGAATGGAAGGAGCAGGATCGAATCGCCATCGAACAATTCAAAGAGGTGGGCAGCATTCGAGCGCGGGAGAAGGAATACTTCCGCAAAGACGGCTCGCGCGTCCCGGTTCTGGTCGGCGCCGCGATGCTGAACGCGCCGCGCTTCATCGCTTTCACGCTCGACCTGACCGAACAGCGGCGCGCAGAAATGGTCGGTGCTCGAGCCGTGGCCACCGCCGAACACGAAACGCGAAGTCGCGCACGCATCGAGCAAACCTTGCGTCAAACCGAGGAACAGCTACGTCAATCGCAAAAGATGGAGGCCATCGGCACTTTGGCCGGCAGCATTGCGCATGATTTCAACAATCTGCTCTCCGTGATCATCAGCTATTCCGACTTGTTGATGGACGGCTTGCCCAAAGCGGACCCGATGCGCGCGGATTTAGAGCAAATTGCGCGCGCCGGTCATCGCGCGGGAGATCTGACGCGGCAACTGCTCGCCTTCAGTCGGCAACAAGTGCTGCAGCCCAAAGTCGTCAATATCAATGAAGGCGTCGCGGGAATGGCCAAGATGCTCGGACGACTGATCGGCGAGGACATCGAGTTGACCCTGCTCACTGGCCGCGGCCTCGGCACCGTGTTCGTGGACCCGACGCAGATCGAGCAGGTCGTGTTGAACTTGGTGGTGAACGCTCGCGATGCAATGCCGCGCGGAGGTAAGCTCACGATCGAGTCTGGTGACGTCGAGCTCGACGAGGACTACGCCTCGGAGCACTTGGGCGTGAAGGCGGGCGCATACGTGATGCTCAGCGTCAGTGACACTGGCGTCGGCATGGACCGCGCGACCCAATCGCGGATCTTCGAACCTTTTTTCACCACCAAAGAGCGAGGGAAAGGAACCGGGCTCGGCCTTTCCACCGTGTTCGGCATCGTCAAGCAGAGCGGCGGGCACATCTGGGTGTACAGCGAACCGGGTGAAGGAACGAGCTTCAAAATCTACCTGCCGCGCGCCGAAGCCAAGGAACAAGCTCCCGAACGGACCACGGTCGTCCCACATACGCTACGCGGCTCGGAGACGATTTTGCTCGCAGAAGACGACGAGCAAGTACGAGAGCTTGGCTGCGCCATCTTACGAAAACACGGCTACCACGTGATTGAAGCCGCTACCGGTGGCGACGCCCTGTTGATATGCGAGCAATACAAGGGAGCCATCCACTTGCTGCTGACGGACGTCGTCATGCCACGCATCGGCGGCCGACAACTTTGGGAACGGCTCTCACCGCTGAGGCCAGGAATGAAGGTCTTGTTCATGTCGGGCTATACCGACGACGCCATCATTCACCACGGGGTGCTCAGCTCCGAATTTGCGTTCGTGCAGAAACCGCTGATGCCGCTGGTTCTGCTGACCAAACTTCGCTCCGTGCTCGATATTCAACGATCGAGCATCGTGCCGCCAGCCTCGGCGACCGCAGAACTCGAGGAGTGACTGCAAATAGGCGATGCCGGACTCCAGGACCCCGTGCTGCCAGACGGCGTCATCGGCGTACCGGGACATATAGAGCACCTCAATCAAAACCGCGCCACTCCGCGGAGTGAGTTCCGCGGCTTGGCGCAGGTGCCAATGTGGGAGGGCGACTCCCCCTTGAGTCGCGATTCGCCTTAGGCCAGCCCCGTCACTAGAGGGTGCGCTTGAGCCAGTCTTGTAGGGGCTTCAAGAAGGTCTGCTTCCACTTGAAACCGAAGTACGGGTCCGCCTCACCGAACTCCGGGTGGTGTTCGATGTTCACGTGAGCTGCGTGGTCGAACAGCGAAGCGGTGTCGAACATCGCTGGCCCGAAGCCCGTACCCTCGACGAAGATCAGCAGATCGCCGCGAAACGCACCCACGTTGGCATAGTGACTGTCGTCACGACCCGCGAGACCGCAGGACAAATCACGCAGCGCAGCGAGCGAGCCGTAGTTGTCGAACAACGGTCCGACCAGCTGTAGACGCTGCTCGTCCGTGTACACGAAGCGCTGCGCCGCAAAGTCCACCTTGTTGCGAATGAAGCCCGGCGTGGGTGAGAGCGCGCCGACCGGCGGCGGCGTCCCGAACACGTAAAACATCGATTGCTCGTTGGTGGTACCCGGCGGAAACGCGGCGATCGGCGTCGGCGCGGAAGGTGCGGCGTGAGCCAACTGCAGCACCGTACCGAGCACGGCTGAACTCGGATCGAACAGCGCGCCGCCGGCAATCGCGCTCTCCAGCGAGGTACAGATGGCATCGTTGTGCGCGATGATCGTCGGATCTTGCGTGTAGAACGTGCCTTCGTACAGGAACACGCCGGCGAACTCGCGCGGAGCGCGGTTGACGGTCGCGAGGGCTGCATTCGCCCCGGCAGAGAATCCGCCGAGCACTGGCTTTTGACGCGGATTGAAGGACTTGAGCAACGACAACGCGAATAACGCATCCTGCGAATACGCATCGAAGTTCCAATGCGCCATTGCGCTGCAATCCGCGCCCGATTCGCAGGACCCGATGGGCAAGCGGGTCCGCCGTTGATCGACCAGCCAGACATCGTAGCCAGCCTTGGCGAGCTCCCCCGCGGCTGACTTGGTGTAGTCACCCGTCTCGCTGATTTCGTAGAACGCCCCCGGTAGCAAGAACGGGCTCAGCAGTAGGATTGGCCCAGCGCGCCCGCCGTGCTTATCACTCACGTGGGTGATATCGAAGCGATTCAGCAGCTGATGATCGACTTCGACCTCATAAACGACGCGCTCGAGCGAGGGGTGTGGATGCGTGATGTTTGCCGACAGCACATCGTAGGCGCCGAAGGCATTGAGCGAGCAAGCTGCAAGCAGAGCCGCGGATCCAATCATGCCCTCGATATTAAGTGAAGGGAACCCGTCTAGTCCTTAGGCATTTTTCGAACACCAGTGGATCAATTTGAGACACATAGTATGAGATTGCAAATTACAACCCCAGAGTATGACATCCACAGACACCGTATCACCGTCAGCTCCGCGTACGTGAATCGAGCACTTCTCGCACGCGCCGCGCCAAAGACTCGGGAACGATCGGCTTCTGCAAATACGCAATACCCGAATCGAGGATCCCATGATGAACGATCACGTTCTCGGTGTAGCCCGACATGTACAGGACTTTCATTGCCGGACGCACCGCAGCCAAGCGCTCGGCGAGCTCACGCCCGCTGAGCTGAGGCATCACCACGTCCGTCAGTAACAAGTGAATCGTACGTGGGTGACGCTCGCAGCTCAACAATGCCTCACCCGCGTTGCGTGCTTCGATCACGTGATAGCCATGGCGACGCAGAATTGCTTGGGCAACACGCCTCACCTCGTCCTGATCTTCTACGAGCAGAATGGTCTCGGTGCCGTGCAACGTCGTGGGTTCGACGGGTTCTGGCTGCGCGCAATCTTCCGCCTCGGTGACGGGGAAATAGAGCTTGAACGTCGAACCACCGCCCGGTTCGCTATACACCCAGATATGACCGCTGCTCTGCTTGACGATGCCGAACACCGTGGAGAGTCCCAGGCCCGTGCCCTTGCCGACGTCCTTGGTCGTAAAGAACGGCTCGAAAATCCGCGCTTGGGTCTGCGAATCCATACCGATGCCGGTATCGCTGACGGCGAGCATCACGTGCGGTCCGCGAGCTACCCCGAAGTGTTCGCTGGTGTAGGAGTCGTCCAGCTCCACGTCTTTGGTCTCGATCGTCAACTTGCCGCCAGCCGGCATCGCGTCACGTGCGTTGATCACCAAATTCAAAAGCACTTGGTCGACTTGGCTCGGATCGACTTTCACGCGCGATAGTGTCCGCGCGTAGTGGGTCACGATCTCGATGTCTTCGCCGAGCAAGCGGCGCAGCATCTTTTCCGAATCCACCAGCACCGCGTTCAGGTCGACGACGCGCGGGGCGAGCACTTGTTGGCGACTGAACGCAAGCAATTGTCGCGTGAGATCCCCTGCCTTTTCTCCCGCCTTTCGAATCGATTCGATGTCTCCTCGCAAGGGATCGATCGGCTTCAAGTCGCTCAGCAGTAGGTCGCTGTAGCTCAGAATCACGGACAAGAGGTTGTTGAAATCGTGCGCGACGCTGCCTGACAGGCGGCCGATGGCTTCCATTTTTTGGGCCTGCCGCAACTGTTCTTCGCTCTTGCGCAAGGCAGCCTCGGCGCGCTCGCGCTCGGCAAGCTCTTCGCGAACCGAGCGCAGTAAGCGCGCGTTGCTGATCGCCAGCGCGGCATGGTCAGCCAACGCCTGCGCCAAGTCCTTGTCTTCTTCGTCGAACGGCGAGGAGTTTTCCAGAAAGCGAACCAAGGCCAAGAATCCGAAGGATTCACCGCGCACACGCAGGGCAACCAACAGCAAGCTATGAATGCCGATGGACTCGTAGGCATCCACGACGTTCTGCGTCGCTGTTTGCCTGAGCTGCTCATAGTCCATCTTGGGGATCAGCAAAGCTTGGCCAGTATCCAACACCTGGCGCCCCGCGCCGTGCTCGCTCACGTGCCGCGCACCGCTGATGTGCGTGGTGAGACGGGCAATCGTCTCGCGGTCCTGCACGCGTTGCTCGAACGGTAGATCCATCGCGACTGGGAGTAGCCAGCCGTCCTCTCCGAGCAAGCGGACGACACAGCCGTCTTTGACGACCTCAGCCAACGTCTTGGCGACGACATCGAGCAGCGCCTCGTAGTCAGTCGTAGCTTCAGCGAAGCCTCTCAGGGCACCGGAAAGAACGCGCTGGCGCTCCTCGAGGAATCGAACGCGGGTAGCAGGATCCACGTGTTGCAGCGTAGTCGAGTCGCTCCGTGGTTGCCCTGGCGGTTTTCGCCACGGAGGCGGTTGATCAGCCGCAAGAGTGGTAGGCTGCGATTCGTGGCAACGTCGAAACTCGAGCGCGTCGTTCAAGCCCGTTTGGAGCTGCGCAAGCGCTGGGAAGTGCGCTCCCGAGCGACTCCGGGCATGGCCGACCCGAGCCCGCTGGGTACCGGGGAGCCAAACCGCCACGGCATGCCGCGGCTACCGGTAGGCCAGAGCACGAGCAAGAAATGGCCGGTGCTCGATTTGGGGATCTTGCCGGAGGTCACGCGCGAGTCGTTTCGGCTCACCATCGACGGCGCGGTCGGGGCACCCCTCGTACTCGGCTTTCGTGAGCTGCTCGAGCTCGATCAGGTGGAAGACGTGAGCGACTTTCACTGCGTCACGACGTGGTCGAAGTTCGATCTCGCTTGGAAGGGTGTGCGGGTGTCGGACTTACTCGCGCTCGTTCGCCCGCTCGATGAAGCGCGTGCGATCATGGCCTACGCGAGCGACCAATACACCACCAATGTAGTCTTGGAAGAGGCGCTCAAGCCCGACGTGCTCCTGGTCTACCAAGTGGACGGCGCGCCTTTGCCGCGCGAGCACGGCGGACCAGTCCGAATGATCACGCCGCAGCTCTACGCCTGGAAGGGCGCAAAGTGGATCAACCGGCTCGAAGTCCTGACCGAGAATGCGCCCGGTTTTTGGGAACAGCGCGGTTACTCCATGACCGCGCACCCTTGGCGAGACGATCGTTACGGCTGAGTCCCATTGACTACGGAATGTGACTCGCTCGACACCCATTCATCGAGCGACCGCGAGCTCAGTTGCAACATTGAGTAACGAAAGCTGCAACAGCCACGAGCCCGGGCCGATGCAGACTTGTCCGCATCAAATTGAGACTCGAATCAGGCTTGTCCCGGGCCTCGTTCATGGTGAAGCTGTGTGGCTAAGGGTCTGGCGGCAAGTGCCGTTGGACGAGGGACGGAGTGGTTAAAGTTGCCGAGCGTGACTCAGTATTCGGCTAGCGGGAGCGGTGCGATTCGCGTGCTCGTCGTCGATGACGATAGTGTGCTGGTCCGCGCCTTGCAGCGCGTGCTCGACCTACAAGGTTTCGAGGTCGACACGGCACTCGACGGGCGTACGGCACTCAATCGCCTCGAAAATAGCGAGTATGACGTGATGCTGCTCGATCTGCGCATGGGCAGCGTCGACGGCATGGAAGTCTACGCTCTGGCGCAACAGGGCACCCCGCCAGCCACCATCATTCATTCGGCCCACATCGATGTCCGCACGGCCGTCATGGCCACCCGAGCTGGCGTGCAAGACGTGATGCAGAAGCCGGTGCCGGAAGAGGTGCTGACCGCACGCATCCGAGAACTTGCCGCACAACGCCGTACCGCGCGCGAACGCAACGCGACGAACGCCTCGCCTGGTGCCCTCGAAGAATCGCTATTGCGCTTGGTGGGCGGAAGCGAAAAGGCGCGAGAGCTCCGCGAGCACGTGCGCAGGGTCGCGCAGTTTCGTGATGTGCCGGTGTTGATTCAAGGGCCGACAGGTACCGGCAAGGAGCTGGTCGCCCAAGCGGTGCACGCGCTCACCTGCCCGGACGAACCGTTCGTCAGCGTCAATTGCGCTGCGGTGCCGGAACAGCTCTTCGAGAGCGAACTCTTCGGCCACGAGGCAGGCGCCTTTACCAGCGCTCGCTCGTCACACGTGGGGCTGTTCGAAGAGGCCGGGCGGGGCACGCTGTTCTTGGACGAAGTGGGCGAGATGCCGCTCGCTCTGCAAGCGAAGCTACTGCGGGTGCTGGAGATCCGCCAATTCCGGCGCGTCGGCGGCACGCGCACGCGCGTGTTTGGTGCGCGAGTCGTCAGCGCGACCAATCGCGCACTCGATTCCTCTCTCGGGGGTTCGATGCGCGCAGATCTTTTCTTCCGGCTTGCCGGCTACGCGATCCGTACGCCGCCTTTGAGCGAGCGAACTTCGGACATCCCCGAGCTCGCGCGTCACTTCTTGGTCGAGTTCGGCAAGCGGCATCAGGTCGGAAAAACGAGCCTGAGTCCCGGCGCACTCGAAACGTTGCTCGCCCATCCGTGGCCAGGGAACGTGCGCGAGCTGCGCGCAGTCGTCGAGAACGCAACCATCGTCGCGCGCGGCGGCCTCGTTGAACGCGCCGATATCGAGCTCGCTTTACAAGCGCGTGGCAGCGCAGCCGCGCCGACCGAGTCCTGGCATGGGCCGAGTCTTGCGCGCGCCGCGCTTCCCAACGAACCACCAGCGCCCATGACCGAAAGGAGTAGCGGCCAGTCCAGCGCTCGACTCGCTCGGCCGGCCTCACTGCCCAGCCTGCAGCGCGATCTGATTTTGAGGGCCTTCGAAGACTCGCAACACAACTTGTCGCAAGCGGCCCAAAACCTCGGCATTCCACGTTCCACACTCCGCGCTCGTCTGAAGCGCTACGGCGTACGCTGAAGGGGCCTCGGCCGGCTCCGCGAATCCGGGTCCTGTCCTCGATTCAGATCGATGGGCGGGCGGCGGGCGGCAACGAAAACCGACTGGCGATGAAGCGTTCGAGTTCGATACGCGCCATGACCAGGTTGGTCTCGTCCGGCGCGAAGACGAGCAGCGCAAACTGAGTTTGACCATTCCCGATCGGCCGAATCACATCGCAATACGTGCTCGTGGAGAGGACCAGCTCTTCGATGCCTTCGTTTTCGCTGCACAGCGTCAACGTTTTCAGTTGATAGCGCACGACCAGCGCCGCGGTGCGAGCAAGCTCCGCCAGGGGGCAGCCCTCTTTGGCCGCAAACTGCAGGACCGCGCCGGTCGCGGTTTCGACCACGGCGATCGCGCTTGCGCCGCTCGGCAAACCGAGATCGCGAGCGAGCGGCAACGACGCGCCGTTCGACGGCGGGATCCCCGATTCCGGGGTCACACCGCTCGGTCGCCAAGACACGCGCGGCCCGGGAAAAGTCGAACCGTTTCCATCGCTGAGTTGGGGCGCATTGCGTGCGGCCTCATCCTGAACACGCATGGCCTCCATCACGATGAAACCGAGGGACTTTTGGATGACCGGCGGTCCAAACTCGCCATGGCGAGAGATCATGATGCTCGAATTCGGCCAAGCGATAATCGAGATTGCCGCATCTTCACCGCGTAGCTCCCCGCTGTGGGCGTCGATGAGCTGACCTTTGCGCACCACGAGCACACCCACCTTGTCATCGCTGCGAATCGTCAAATTGCAGGTCTTCCGCTCCATTTCCATCAGTTGAAGGAAGGATGCCAGGCTCACGTTCTGCACGTGCCCGCGCACGGATTGACTGAGCGCCTCCGTCAACCGCGCCAGGGTTTGCTTGGCATCGAGCGGTTTGGTGAGGTATTCGATGCCGCCCATCTTCTCCAAACGAGCCGCGGTCTGCTCCGTTCCGAAGGCGGACATCGTGAACACGGCAACGTCCGGGCAATTGCTGAGAATCCACGCGACTAGCTCGAAGCCATCCATCTCCGGCATTTGCAGATCGGTGAGCACCAGATCCACCCCCTGCTCGCTCATCAATTGCGTGGCTTCCACACCGCTATTGGCGGTGAGTAACGTAAAGTCCGGACGGAGCCGCGAAAATGCGCGCGCCAAGGCCCGCGCCTGTACGGCATCGTCATCGACGATCAGCAGCCGTGTCATGCGGGTCCCCCGTAGCGAGCGGCAGCAGCGATCACACCGCTGGACTTGGCCGTGGACTCCAATCGACTCACCAAGCGCGCCGCGGCAGCGCGGGAGGAGCACAGGCCGACGTATGCGACGTCCTTCGCGCGCCAGGTCACGAGCGCCAAGCGCCCACCCCAAACCGCGCGCGCCAGAGCCGCTTCGGGATCGAACGTGTGCGCGACATCGAACAGCCCGGCGGTCCAGTTGCACACTTCGACCAGATCACTCACCGGCAGATCACAAGCTCGATCCACCGCGATCACCAAGGCCCCCGACACGGTGTTGCTGCGCACGAAGGCCGCACCGAAGCTGTCCGGGACGAGTGTATTGCCGAGTTCGATTTGCGCGGCGAGCGCGCGGGCGGGGTCGTCGAGCGAGCCGAGCATGGCCAGCACCTCGCAGGGCGAGAAAGAGAATTTCGGATCGTACCCCGTACGCGAGTGGCTCACGAACGCTTCTGGCGAAAGTCCACTGCCCGCCAGGTGCGCGATCGCTTCACCATTGTGTTTGAACAGAGCCACGCGTAGCCCTGCCTCGCTGACGAGCCCGCTCATCACCAATGCTTCACCAATGGGTCTACCGTCGACCTTGCAGCGCCGGTAGATCTCCTCCACCGCCTCGCGCGGCAAAGGCGGCGTGCTCTGATTGCGCAGAATGTCGGTCAGGCGCAGGCGCATGGAGCGCGCGACTGCCCAACAGATCTTGCGCGATTCCAGCAAAATGAGGCCACTGTCCCCGAACTTGAGCACTCCCGTAGCGCCCTTCGGCAAGTCGTCGATGAAGGCGAGTAAGCGCAACACCGACGCAATCAACCCGGGGCTCGCGGGAATGCTCGGTAGCACACGAGTCGATTCGCGTTCGACGCTCACCCGCCCTCCATGCTCAGCACGCGCGCGCGAATGGCCGAGAGCACCATACCGATACTGCTGGTCGCTGGGCACTCTGCCACCAACGCGACACCGGGCCGGCTGGCGAGCGGTTGGATCACGTGCAGGCTTCTATCCGAGAGCAGCAAGATCTCGCCAAAGGTTGCGTCATCAGGGTCGCCGCCCAGCCGCTCTGCAATGCGCTCCAGGCACGTCGGATCGAGCGTGCCGAACAAGTCAGGCAACGTCGCGGCCAAGCCTTCGAGCCGCTCACGTACGCGCTCGGCGAGGTTCTGGTCGAGCAATGCGCCAGTCTTCATCGAAGCTGGTGCACATACGAGGTCGAGAGCATTGTACTCCGGACCACTGCCCAGCGGTTGACTGAGCGCGCGCATCATGGGAGCCCCTCGCAACCAGGCAGGTACAGCGAAAAACAGGTCCCGCTTTCGTCGTCGGTCAATTCGAGCACGCCGTCGAGGCTTTCGGCTGCTTGCCGCGCGATCGCCAAGCCCAATCCGGGGCTCCCTTGCTTGGTGGTGAAGAACGGATCGAACACGAAACTGCGCAGGTCGGCGGGAATGCCCGGGCCGTCGTCCCAGACTCGGATGCAAACGTAGAACGGTGTGCCGACGCGTGGGCTGCGCGGGCGCGGCGCGGGGAAAGCAGTGACGATCACACAGCGCGGCGCGCTCGAGGCTTCCACCGCGTTGAGCAGCAAATTGACGAAGATCTGCTCGATCACGATCGGGTTGCCTTTGACCCACTCCGCGCGCGGCGCAAAATCCATGCGAACTCGATGCGCCCCTTCACGGTAGTGCACGCGTAGCGACCCGAGCGCGCGATTGAGCGCATCTCGCAACAGCACGGGGACCGAGACGCTCGGACCCAAATGCGCATAGTCCAACAAGGCATCGACGGTGAGTTGCAAACTGGCGCTTGCTTGCGAGAGATCGCGCACCGTCTCGGAGAGTACAGTCGGGGCAATGCTCGTACCGCTCACGTTCAGGAAGTCCGCGCTGTAGACGACACTCGCCACAGAGCTGCGAATGTCATGGGCGATGCTCGCCACCAATCGCTCGGTAGTGTCGACGCGCTGACGATGAAGGCGCTCGGACAGCGCAATTTGCTTGGCGGAAACCTCACGCATCAAGAGCACGAACAGCCCGCGCGCCGCGTAGTAGCGAGTGAACCCCAAGACCTCTTGGCGTGCGCCCGGCGGGCGCCATTCGACGGCTTCACCGTTCGTGCTGCGTTCGAGTAGTCGCCAGAGCTCGGGAGGTACGGGCGCGGGTAGCTCGTCGAGAATCGCCACGCGTCGAAGCAGAGCCAGCGCCGGCGCGGTCGCCGCCTGGAGCAAACCTGCATCAGTGCACAGCGCAATCGGCGCTTCGACCGTCGCGATGTCGAGGGAGTGAGAAGGCGCGGCCGCCTCCTCGTCCAGCAGACTGACTTCACCCATCGCGCTCGACGTAGCAAGACGCGCACCACCATCGTCACCACTCGCGAGCCGGCGCGACGTCGGTCAATCGTGAGTTTCGGTTACGCGCTGGCCAAATCGGCCATGTCGGTTTCGAATCCGACACACTCAGATTGGACAGCGAGTGTCCAAAGCGGCCGGCGCACATTGGAGCCATCGCGATCCAGCGCATATCTTGGTGTTGGCGCGACCATTGCAAAGTTCGTCGACGCTCGCACCTGGGTAGCGAGCAAGACCCGGCATCGCGCGCACGGATGTCAGGCAGAGGGCGTCTTCCAAGGAGGAAATCGTGTCAAACATCAAAGAGTCATTGGCCAAGATCATGCAACTCGACGGCGCCTTGGGCGCCTGCATCGTGGACAGCAACAGCGGGATGATGCTGGGCTCGGACGGAAATGGGCCGATCAATTTGGAAGTCGCGGCTGCCGGCAACACCGAGGTCGTGCGGGCCAAACGCAAGACGATGAAAGCCTTGAATCTCAAGGACACCATCGAAGACATCTTGATCACCCTCCATGGGCAGTACCACCTGATTAGGCCGCTGACGAGCAACGACGCTCTATTCATCTACCTGGTGCTGGACAAGACCCGCGGAAACCTGGCGATGTCGCGTCATCAACTCGCCGCGATGGAAAAGCAACTCACGATCTGAGCTCGAGAGAAACAAGGATAAAGGACCCATATGGCCAGCGAAAAGCAACTTACCGAAGTACTAGAAAAAATCTCGGGGGATACCAACGGTTTCATCGCGGCGTCGCTCGTCGATCTCGACTCCGGAATGACCTTGGCGGTCAAGGCCTCACGCACGGACTTCGACCTAACGGCAGCCAGCGCCTACAACAGCGAACTCGTCAAGCAAAAGCTCAAGATCATGCGTACGCTGGGCCTCACCGGCACAATCGAGGACATGCTCATCACGTTGTCGGATCAGATCCACTTGGTGAAGCTCGTCGGCCCAAATACGTTTCTGTACTTGGCTGTCGACAAGAAGCAGTCGAACTTGGCGATCGTGCGCACCGCGGTCAACAAGCACGCTGCTGCATTGGTCTGATTCGGCGCGTTCGGTTCGGGGTATCGGCCGCGCGCGTTCCGCCATGATGGCGCAAGCGAAACGCGCGCGGTTTGTGCTTCCGTTCGGACATTGACACCTGGCGAGGCGCACGAGAGGTGCGATGGCGATCATCGACGATACCAAGGGCGTGCTCGTCGTACGCATCGTGTACGACGGCCCAGCGCTATCAGGTAAAACCACGAGCCTGCGAGCATTGGCGAAGGGGGTATCGAGCAAAGTGGAGTGTCCCGCGGAGCTTGCGGGCAGGACACTATTTTTCGACTGGGTCGACTATGTGGGTGGGCTGTTCGATGGGCGGCAAATTCGCTGCCAGATCGTGAGTGTACCCGGACAGAAAGAGCTCGCACATCGACGAAAGCTGCTGCTCGAGACGGCCGATGCGGTGGTGCTCGTGCTGGACACCCGCCAGATGGAGTGGGAATTCGGGCTCGGGTGGGTTCGAGACACCGTCCCATTCTGTCGCGGCAAGAGTCCGCCCGTGGGGTTGGTGCTTCAAGCCAACAAACGCGACGCGCCCGACGCGGTATCGAGCGAGGAGATCCAACGCTCGGTGAACCGAATCGCGCCGATCGCAGTGGTACAGTCCACCGCCACGTCCGGCGAAGGGATCCGCGAAGCCTTCGTGCTCGCGGTGCGCCTCGCGCTGGATCGAGTTCGCGCGCTCGCATCGACGGGTCAACTTCATCACGGCAAGCCCGCCGAGGACGATGCGGCACAGCTGCTCGAACACATGCAGTCGGCGGAGCATGCGTCCTCAGCTCCGCTGGATGGTGGCCTCACGCGGTCGGCTCTCACCTCCCTCGAAGCCGAGCTCGACGCGGAACTCGATGCCAGCAAACGCGAGCTGCAGCCCCCAGATCTGAGCTCGAAAGGGTCGGATGAGCGGCTATTCGTGCCGGATCCGATGATGCCCGGAGGCATGATCTGGCCTCCGGTGGACGGGCGGGCGCTCCTGCACGAGGTGGCCTCGCTCGAGATACGGCCGGTGCGTACGGCGCGTGAGGATTGGGCCGGTTCGGGATCTGGATTTCGTTTTCACTCCCAAGGGTCCGCGATTTACCCCGATTCTCACAGCGCGCGCAGTGAGCTGCTCGAGTGGGCGCGCTTGCACTCGGCCAACACCGCGCATCTCTCGTCGGGTCGCGCGGTGATCCTCGCGGACGCGGGACACAGTCGACTGAGGCTTTGGCAAATCGTGCGCTCCGAAGCGACGCTACGAGAACGACTGGCGAGCGCCTGTCAGTTGACGGAGGGGAATCAAGTCGCCGACGAGCTGATCAACGTCGCCATTCAACTCGCAGTGGCGCGCGAATCGTTCGAGGACACCACCATCAACTTACCTTGCACACTCTGGACGGTCGGCTCTGGCGTCTCCTATCGCCCGACGTTCGTCGGATTGATGCCGGCCCGGCATAGCCAACTTGCGAGCGAGCCCCGGGGTCGCGATCTGCTCCTCCGCGAGCTATCTCCCCAGCTCCGCGAGTTGCGTCGTACCCGCGTCGACTACGCAGACATCGTTACGCGCGTGGTTTCACGCGCCGAATACGCGGCGCGCGAAGCGCCCGCGCGTTGGCTCTCGGAGATCGTGCAAAGCACGTAGCTCAATACCGCGTCAGCTTGGCGCACCTTTATCGGCCTCAGGCAGGTCCGACCTGCCGAGGTAGCGACCTTCGGCAATTTGGCCCGCGAGCTCTTGCGGATCACTTTCGGAAACGCGGAACTCGACGTTCAAGTTGAGCTCTTGGCCGCCGCGGAAAACGCGCAATTCCATGCCGCTAGCTCGGAGTGCTCGCGCGCCGAGGTAATCGTCGATGGTGAACGTGCGGACTCCGTTCACGCTCAACACGATGTCGCCGTAGCGTACGCCCGCCTCCTCCGCAGTGCTCCGAGGTAGGCAACCAAAGATCGGAATGCCCTGCACTGTGGCCGCGATTTCTTCCAACTGCTTGCGCGAGATCATTTGAATGAAGCTCTCCTCGACTGATGAAGAGCTTTTTCAAACCGTGTGCCAGGGCTAATGCACGAATTTACCCAATGATTTCAACGCGCCGCTAGCGCAAGATCGCGCTCGCCTGTTTCGCTCGTCCCAGCTGGAGACTCGGCTGAGACAACTCGGCGCTCGGCACGCGCCGTAGCTCACTTGGCGCGGTCACCAGGACTTCGCATGCGCTGCATGAACCACCACAGGTGACCTTCGAGATCGAGCGCGCCATACGAACGATCTGCCCAGTACTCTTCACCGTAGTCGTTCGTCTCCAGAGCGCGCAGGACCTTGGCGCCGGCCGCGGCCGCGCGTTGATGGTGAGCATCGACGTCGTCGACGAACAACGCATTGGCCTGGGTGACGAAGCCGACCGCGCGAGGGCTGCGATAGATGGACTGCCACGGCTCTTTACCCCCGGTCCCGCTGACCATGACGAGCGCCTCACCGAAGCAGAGCTCAGAGTGGTGGATCACCCCATTTTCGCCCTCGACCTTGAGGCGAACTTCGAAGCCAAAGGCGCGGCACAGCCAGTCAATGGCAGCGCGCGGGTCGTCGTAGAACACGGAAGAGCTCAAACGCGGCCAGCCGGACGGGGTCGGTTTCATCGCGGTAATCCTCCAAAGCCCGAATCGCGCAGTCCCCGTATTGAGTCAAGCTCGGGTCGGCAATGTGTCCGTTTCGCGCTCCAAGCACACGCTTTTGCCAGCTCTCGGCGCTCGCCCGCGCGGAACGAGGCTGCTAGAACCGCCTGTGTGACAGCAAAATTAGACGACACACTGCCGACGCGCGAACAACTCGTTCACTTGCTGTACGAGGCCGCAGAGCTCGAGCACACGTTGATGTGCACCTATCTGTACGCAGCCTTCAGCCTACGCAGCGGCGAGGATGAAGGGCTGAGCGCGCGTGAAGCCACGGCGGTCGCCGGATGGCGACGCGTGATTCTATGCGTCGCCGTCGAAGAGATGAGCCATCTGGCAGCGGTTTGGAACATCACGGCTGCTTTGGGCGGAGCACCTCGCTTCGGGCGCGGCAATTTCCCGCTCGATCCGGGCAACCTTCCGGCGGGGATCGTGGTCAAACTCGCGCCATTCAGCGAGTCGGTGATCCAACACTTCGTGCACCTCGAGCGGCCGGCGAATTCGCACGAGCCAGACGGTGACGGCTTCGCCTTGGAAACGAAGTTTCATCGTGGCGTCGACAGCGTGCGGCTCACGCCGATGGCTCTCGACTACGAAACCGTGGGCGCGTTCTACGAAACGCTCGGCGCAAAGCTGAAGACGTTCGTCACCCAGTTGGGTGAAGACGCGGCCTTCAGCGGCGATCCACTGTTGCAGCTTTCTCCCACCGAATTGGCGCTCCCCGGTGCCAAACCGGTAATCTGCATGAAGACCGCGCTCGCGGCGTTCACGACCATCGTCGAGCAAGGCGAAGGGGCGCCGGAGCACACGAAGAACTCCCACTATCAAAAGTTTTTGGCCATCCGGGACGAGTTCTTGGCGCTGAAAGCCGAGAACCCCGATTTTCAGCCGGCGTTTCCGGCGGCACACAATCCCGTGCTGCGCCCGCCGATGGGGCGCACCGGTCGAGTTTGGATCGAGGACGAGGAAGCGGCAGAAACCGTCGATCTGGCAAATACCGGCTATGCGCTGATGTTGCGGCTCCTGGCCCACTCCTACCTCGTGCCACGGCCGACTCCGGAGAAGAGCTTGGCCGTCGATCTGTCGACGGGCCTCATGCGCGCCGTCACGCTGCTTGCCGAACGCGCCGCGCGCTTGCCCGCCGGCCCCTCGAACCCGGGCTGCAATGCCGGCGTGTCGTTCACCGCGCTGCGTGACGCGGCGTCTTTGCCGCCCGGCGCGAGCGCACGTCGCTTCTTCATCGAACGCTTGAAAGAAATGGCACTCGCCGCGAATACGCTTGCCGCAAAGGGTGATGCGCGCGTCAAGAGTGCCGCGCGCATGATCGCCGAGCTCAGTGAGCGGGCGGAACGCGGCTTTGCCTCGAGCGCGTCGATGCCGCCGTCAGCGCCGCCGCTCAGCAAGCCAGGCACGGTGTCGCTGCCAATCGCTCCTCCAACCCCCACCGTAGTCGACGGCGTCGAGCACATCGAAGGCCGCGATCTGACACTGATCTACGAAGGCAAAAAGTGCATTCATTCGCGTTTCTGCGTCACCGGCGCGCCAAGCGTGTTCTTGGCCAACGTCGTTGGACCGTGGATCCACCCGGACGCCATGCCGGTGGACTCGTTGGTTGAAATCGCGCACGTTTGCCCGTCAGGAGCGATTCGCTACCAACGCAAGGACGGAAAGCCGGAAGAAGCAGCACCACCGGTCAACCTGCTTTCGACGCGCGAGGCCGGCCCGTACGCGCTGCGTGGTGAACTATCGATTGCTGGCAAGAGCGCGTTCCGCGCGACCCTGTGCCGCTGCGGCGCGTCCAAGAACAAGCCGTATTGTGATGGCTCCCACCACGAAGTAAATTTCACGGCTACCGGTGAGCCGCCCACGGGTCAGGCTGACATGCTCGAGGTTCGAAACGGGCCGCTCAACGTCGAACCGCAAACCGACGGACCGCTGCAAGTGCGCGGCAATCTGGAAATCATCAGCGGTACTGGGCGCGTCGTGGCGCGCCTTCAGCAAGCGCGCCTGTGCCGTTGTGGAGGCAGCGCGAACAAGCCCTACTGTGACGGGACCCACGCGAGAATCGGGTTTACTTCCGGCTGATCGCGAGCCGAACGAATTCTGATCCACGAGCCGCGCTCTCCGGTGTACCTTCCGAGCCGTGAAACCCAGCCCCATTGTCGAACACGATCACGTTGACGGCCCGGCCGACTCGCCGATCACTCTCATCGAGTACGGCGACTACGAATGCCCGTATTGCGTGAAGGCGTTCCCCGTCATCGAAAACGTGCGAAAGCGGTTCGCTGGAAAGCTGCGCTTCGTCTTCCGCCACATCCCGAAGTCCGGACAGGCGTTCGACAAGCAAGCAGCAGAGGCATCCGAGTTCGCCGCTGCGCAAGGTCAGTTCTGGCCCATGCACGCGCAATTGTTCGCCCTCGACGGCCGTCATGATCTGGAACAACTGGTGGGCGCGGCAACCACCGTCGGCTTGGACGCCACTGAGTTCCGGCAGGCGCTCGTCGAGCGTCGCTTCGCCGAGCGCGTGCGCGAGCTCAGCATCGCCGCGGTGCACAGCGGGATCATCGGCACGCCCACGCTGTTCATCAACAGCGTCCGGTATGAAAACCGTATCGAAGAGCCGCTGCTCACGGCTGCAATCGAGCGCGCACTCGGCGCAAACCGCTAAAGCCAAGCCGCGCCAATGTCGGAAGGTTCGGTCATCCCAGTCGACACGCACTCGGAGTGGCTCGAGGCAGACGGCTTGGGCGGCTTCGCCTCCGGCACCACCGCGGGTATCGCGACGCGCCGCTACCACGCGCTCCTACTATCCGCGCAAGATCCGCCTTCTAGCCGCTTCGCGCTGCTCAACGGCTTTCGTGCGTGGCTCGAAACGCCGGAGGGCGCGGTACAACTCACTCGGCATCACTTCGCACCAAACGTGCTGAGTGAAGCTGACGCGCGTATCGAAGCATTCTCCGCCGAGCCGTGGCCCACCCTCTCCTACGTCACTCGCACGGGGTTGGTGGTCGTTCAAGAGATCTTCGTGCTCCGCGGCAGCCCAACGGTGCTCGTCAGCTTCCGATCACAGGGCGACGCCAGCGGGGTGAAGTTGTGCGTCCGCCCATTCCTTTCAGGGCGGGACTTTCACGCCTTGCAACGCGAGAACTCGGCGTTTCGTTTCGAGCCCGAGCAAAATGGCTCACGGCTGCGCTTTTCGCCGTATGAAGGGGTGCCCCCGTTCGACATGCTGAGCAACGGCGCCTACACCCACGCACCAGAGTGGTATCGAAATTTTCGCTACCAGGAAGAGGCGGATCGCGGCCTCGATTGCGACGAAGATCTGGCGGCACCCGGCGTGCTCAGCTTCGATCTCTCGGCGGGCCCTGCGATTTGGATTTCGAGCGCGACCACACCGGGTGAATCGCTGCCCGAGGGTATCACCGCAGAGAGCTTCCTCGCCAGCTCCCGTCGCCGCGAGCTCGCCCGGCGAAACGCATTCCACAATCCATTGGAAAAAGCGGCCGATTCGTATTTGGTCGCGCGCGGCAGCGGCCGCACCGTCATCGCCGGCTACCCCTGGTTCTGTGATTGGGGCCGTGACACGTTCATCGCCCTGCGCGGCTTGTGCTTCGCGACGCGGCGCTATTCCGAGGCGCGCGACATCTTGGTCGAGTGGTCGCGCGTCGTCTCCGACGGCATGTTGCCGAACCTGTTCCCCGACAACAGCGGCAAGCCAGAATATAACTCTGTCGACGCCTCACTCTGGTACGTACTGGCCGCGAGTGAACTGTTGGAGAATGCCGAAGCATTCAACGTCCTTTCCGCTGGCGATCGCCAAAGCTTGAAGGACGCGATCTTTGCCATCGTATCAGGCTACGCTCGTGGCACGCGCTTCGGCATCAAGCGTGACTCCGACGGTCTGCTCGCATGCGGCGAACCAGGCACGCAGCTCACTTGGATGGACGCCAAAGTCGGCGGCCACGTGGTCACCCCGCGCTGCGGAAAGCCGGTGGAAGTCCAGGCGCTGTGGCTCAACGCGTTGACCGCCGCTACGCGATTCACGGCGGAATTCAGCGGTTTTCTCGCGGATGCACAGGCTTCGTTCGAATCCAGATTTTGGAACGAATCGAGCGGCTGCTTGTATGACGTCGTGGATGTCGATCACCAACCGGGTCGGCTGGACGCATCGCTCCGCCCCAATCAAATCTTCGCGGCTGGCGGGCTTCCGGTCAATCTACTCTCGAAAGAGCGCGCGCGTCGTGTCATCGAGCGCGTAGAGCAGCAGCTTCTAACACCGCTCGGCTTGCGCTCGCTCGCGCCCACCGATCGCGCGTTCGTACCGCATTACGAAGGCAATGTCTGGCACCGCGATACTGCCTATCACCAAGGCACCGTCTGGCCGTGGTTGCTTGGCCCATTCGTCGAAGCGTGGCTCAAAAGTCGCGACCAGACCGACGCTGCAAAGCAGGAAGCCGAGCAGCGCTTCGTTGCCCCCTTGCGAGCACACCTGAACCGCGCAGGGATTGGCCACGTCTCCGAGATCGCCGACGCGGAAACGCCCTACACGCCCCGCGGCTGTCCATTCCAAGCCTGGTCAGTGTCGGAGCTGCTCCGCATCGCGACACTCACTCGCCACGACTCGTAACGAGCCCAGGAGATCGGGCGATCCCAATCCCGCAACGCAGCTCCGAGCCCGCGTGGTTCCCGACGTTTTCGGCTCCCTGAACCCAACAGGAAGTGTGTCGTCCCTTTACGCCGCGCGATGCTTATTCAGATAGTCCGCAGACCCCGGGCGGGACGCAATCCGGGCACGGAGTTTGCGCTTGGCTCGCTCTTCCAACTGCCGCGCGCGTTCGCGCGAAATCCCCAGGTTGCGACCGATATCCGCTAGAGACAACTCGGTTTCGCGATCGGCAAGCATGCGCTGCTCGACGATGTATCGCTCGCGCGAGTCGAGGATGGTGAGCGCGTCGCGCACGGCCTCGAATGCAATGCCTCCGAATTCGCACGCGAGAGCGAGCTGCTCTTGATCGAGGTCCGGGCTGGGGAGAACATTCACCATGGCAAGAGAACCATCTTGAAATACTTCCGCGTCGAGCGAGCAATCTCGCTGATCGACACGTTGCAGTAGCGAACTCAAGCGCTGCTCCGAAATACCGAGGCGCTCGGAGAGGATTGTGCGAGCTTCCGCGCCGTCACCGATCAAGCTGCTCAGCTTGGCCCGCTCTCGGCGCAGCTTGAAGAACAAGCGCGAACGCGGGAGCCCCGACCCCACGATGCTCCAGGAGCGAAGCACGTGTTGCAAGATGCAAGCGCGCACCCAATAGCTCGCGTAGGTGATGAACAGCGTTCCACGGGCACCGTCGAATTTGTTCAACGCCCGCACCACTCCGAAATTTCCCTCGGAGATCAGCTCGGAAAGCGGAACCCCGTAGCGCTGGTAGCGCCGCGCAATGGTCACGACGTGGCGCAGCGAGGAGCGAACCAACGCGTCACGGGCTCGCTCGTCTTGTTCGAGCCGCCAGCGCCGGATGAGCGTCAGCTCTTCTTCACGGGAGACGGCAGCGTAGCCCTGAACCGTGGTCAGGTAGTTGGAGCAGGTGGTGTTCGCTGGGGTCATGATTTGCTCTTTCGTTTGCGACACCAGACGAATCTGCAGAAACCGTGCCGAGCGATCGGGGCCTCGAAAACCCGTTTGGAAGCGGTTTGGAAGCGGACAGGCGTATCCAATTTGCGTCGTTCAGCCGGTTGGATATCGGACATGTGTCCGCCATTACCCGGACGCGGCGGACGCTCCGTGCCCGCCGGCGGACACAACCGGTGCTCAGCGGTGGACTGCTCGAGCGCGCGTGGCGAAACCGACGTCACGTTCGACGCCTAAGCTCCGCTCAGGGCTTCCCGGGCTGCTCCGGACGCTCGATCCCCACTAAACGATAGCCGCCAGCCGGACCGAGATCGTACAAATGCGCGCGCAGCGGGCCGCGCGAGTATCCGTTGTCCAGGTCCACGATCACGTACCGGCGAGCGTCGTCGGGAGCCACGCTCGCCGGCAGTGTGGCATGCGGGAGCTCGACGCAAACGCGCGGAGTCGCAGCACTCAACAAGCGCAACGCACGCGTCGGCTCGTACTTGGCGCCGCGATATGCGCGCGCGCGAAACGACGTCGATTCGTTCGGAACCACACCGGTCAGACGCGCGAGGTCGACACCGCACAGTCCTTGCGGTGTCGCCTGAACCTCGCCGATCGGCGACAAGCGCGACAAGTAGCGACGCAGGATCGCCATTCGCCGGGCGATCAGCGTTTCCGCGAGGAAGCGCTCGTTGTCAGGCTCGTATTTGCCGACCGAAACCGCCGCGCGCACCAAGCCTTCGTCGAAACGCGCCAAGATACGGGCCATCCACGCGCCGTCGCCCTCGGTCATCCGTCCGAATGCTGGATTGGGATACTCACCGCGCCACAGCTCGGGGTCGAAGTCGCGCGCGCTGAAATAGCCGAACATCGCCCCTCTCCGCGCGCGCTCCCAAGGTCGTTCGATCGTCCCCAGCGTCAGAAAATCCTCGGTCAGGTATGGGATGTCCAACGCATACGCGTGGTTGAGCCGGCGCGAAATGCCATCGTCCGTCCAAACGCTGCCGAAGCAATCACCGAGATCGATGATGTAGTGACGAACATAGCCGGGACCCTTCTTGTTCTTCGGATCGAGCGGCAAAAACACGTCCATCGTATTCTGTTCGCGCGAGTCGAAGTGCGCGAGCCACGCGGCGATCAAGCGGGCACCGCGCAGCTCTCGTCGATCCTCGTGCGGAATGATGTCGTTCGGGTCGTCGCTGCGGAGGCCGTCGTACTTGTAAGGTCCGAGCGGTTTGCCCGGCAGCCATTGCGAAGCCACCATCCGCACGAGACCATTCCGGTGCGATGCGTGCGCGAGAAGATCCTTCAGCCGCGCTTCATCGAAAGGCTTCGTGACGCCTTCGTTGTTGGTCACGGTGAGCCCCGGCTTCAGCTTGAGTAGCGACGGGCGAAAATAGACGACCGAGTCACACGGCGCGTAGTAGCCGACGGCGTGATACACGCGCGAAGCAATCGAGGTGGCGCCGGTCGCACGCTCGGGCTCCTCACTCGGATCGCTCTTGAGCATGAACTTGCCAAGACCCGGCACATTGATGCGAAAGCCGGGGTTCGCGCCGTTGTCCTTGCCCTTGTCGATGAGCCACGTGCCGTCCGGCGCACTCGCGTCGAGCTCGTGCTCCGCGCACGCGCCGCGTGCCACATCCGCCGGCGAAAGCGTTTGCCTCCCCAGGCGATTTTCGAACCAGCTCGAATCGGGAACCTCGTCGAGCGCATTGGCGTTGACCGCACGCCCTGCTGGATCCACCGCAAAAAAGCGCGAAATCGGCCGAAAGATCGTCTGATTGGCTCCGTCCCAAGCGAACGGTGAAAAGTACTCTTCCGGCTCTTTGACCACCGGAATCTGATCAGGATCGCGCAGCAGGGGTTCACGAAGCGGAAAGCGGGATGGGCTCGCGCAGCTCCAGGCTCCCCAGAGCAGTAGCGCGCACAGACAGCGGGAGGATCTAAAAGCCACTGCGAGCTCCTGCGACGACGCGAATCGAATTGAGGTCAGCGCCGCTGTTGAAGGTTTCGGTCCCAAAGCCAACCAGGAGCTGAAACACGCTGTCGCGAGAACCGCGGCTCTCCATCCCAATCGCTCCCGAGAAGCGCGATTCCCCCCAACTGATGCCTTTCAGGTGTTCACCGTACACGTTGCCGACCGCAGCTTGTAGGGAGCCGTCGAGCCAAATCCAAATCGGCCAGGAGTAGCGCAAGGTCACGGCGCCCCCGCTTCGCCCACGCACCCGTCCGTCACGAAAACCCGGCAAACGATCGTTGCCGCCGGCGGTCACGAGCTCGGTGAACGGGACCGGTTGTCCACCCAGTGGGTCGGCCATCTCCACCCCCGCAGACAAACTCAAGATCCGGCCGCGATTGTCCAAGTCGAGGAAGCCCCCCAAACTCGCTCCGTAACGCAGCCAGCCCGCAGCACGCGCCTGCGTCGGATCGAGACCGTGCTCGCCTCGCAGCACGAGTCGCCCACCACTTTCCGAACCATCTTCGTCTCGACGCGTATCGAGCGTGAGGATGCTGCGCTGAAAGCCCGCGCGGTAGCCGTCCGTGTAGCCATCCGGCAGCGGAAACACGCCGTTTTCGACTTGTTGGGTGAGTGACGGGTCATCGCCGAAGCTGCCCGGGTAGAAGCTTGCGCCGCGATAGCCGAGGCTGGTTTCGATCGAGCTGGAGCGCCAGAATCCGGCTCGCAAAGTCGCGTGCAAATCGGCGGTGTCCGCACCGTAGCGGCTGCGATCCTCTTCACGCGTGTCGGGCCCGATGCCGTAGTATGCATAGTCGGGGCGGTGCACCAGAGAACCGTTGATCGACAAGAGCGTCTTGGGCGTGAGCTGAAAGCGCTCGGATGCAGCTCCGGAGAGCCAGCGCGACCCCGAGGTCGATCCGCGCAAGCGCAAGGAATGCCCCTTGAAGCCGGCATCATCCCAAAACGCGTA
>Ga0164241_10000613_pt1 | contig 59181 bp, 47 predicted proteins | sample OricomyardsoilBY_FD_108780 | JGI IMG/M metagenome (GOLD analysis project Ga0164241, IMG submission 108780) | Backyard soil microbial communities from Emeryville, California, USA - Original compost - Back yard soil (BY) | ecosystem: Environmental > Terrestrial > Soil > Unclassified | place: USA...
ACTATCTCTCGGTTGGACGGCTCTACTGTTTCTTAGGCAGCGAGAGCGATTGCATTGTCGTTTGCAATTGGTACGGCCCGATTTTGGAGAGGTTCGGGTGCCTCCACACGCAAACTGACCTTCAGACCCCACGTCGAAACCGATCGCCCCCGGAAGGGGGTGTGGGTGCGCCCAACATAGCTAGCCGTGACCGCAGGTCAAGCCTGCCGCCCCGTCGGCCATCTCCGTTCCGTCGTCGACCATCTCCGTTTGGCCTTCGCTCGCGTCCGTTCAACCCCGCCCGTCTCCGTTTTCTCGGCGTTTCCGTTTGGCCGTCGCCCGTCTCCGTTCGGCCATCGCCCGTCTCCGCTCCCGCCCGTCTCCGTTCGGCCGTCACCCGTCTCCGCTCCCGCGCGTCTCTGTGCGCCGTCGCCCGTCTCCGCTCCCGCGCGTCTCTGTGCGCCGTCGCCCGTCTCCGCTCCCGTGCGTCTCTGTTCGGCCGTCGCCCGTCTCCGTTCCCGCCCGTCTCCGTTCCGCCGTCACCCGTCTCCGCTCCCCGCCCGTCTCCGTTCGGCCGTCGCCCGTCTCCGTCTCCGTCTCCGTCCGTCCGTCCGTCCGTCGTCCGCGGCGCGCGGGTCAGTCGTTTTCTTGCTTCACGAACGTGACCGGGACCGTGATGACGGCGGCGCCGCCTTTGGGGGGCTCGAAGCGCGCGAGCAGGGCGCGGCGCACCAAGCAGTCGACGGTGGTGACGGGGAGGCCGTTGCCGCTCGTCGTCACGTTGCTGACGTGGCCGTCGGCGGCGATGCTGAGCACGAGCGCCACGCGGCCGGCGACGTCGCGCTCTTCGGCTCGCTCGGCGCGATAGCAGGCCCTGAATTCGGTCTGCATGGCCGCTATTTGGCGCGCCGTGTTGGCGCCCGCGGAAGCCGGCAGGGGCCGATCGGCGGAGCGCGTTTCGTCGAACACGGCCAGCGCGCGGGTCAGGCGCGCGGCCAGCTGGCTGCCGGCCGCGGGCTGCTGGGCGACGAACAACGCTCGCTCCAGCGTCTGCTTGGCGTCTTGGCGCCGACCCAGCGCCTCGAGCGTTTCCGCTAAGCGGAGCGAAATGGCGATGAGAGCGGGGGCAAGCTGCGCGGGGTGCCGCTCGGTGGCGCGCAGGGCGGCCGTGAACGGCGCGAGCGCGGCGCCCAGCTGCTGCTCGCTGCGGAAGGCTTCGCCCCGCGTCGTTTCGGCTTCGGAAATTTGCTGGTCTTCGGCGAGCGCGCCGGGCTCGAGCAGCGCGAGCGCTCCTTCCGCGGCCGCGCGCGCTTCGGCCGCGCGCCCTTGCGCCAGCAGAGCGCGCGAAAGCTCCGACTGCGCGCGGGCTCGGTACTGCCTCCAGGGCGCGCCGTGGCCCCAGCCGAGCGTGATGGCTTGGCGCAGCGGCGCCTCGGCGTCGCGCGGGCGATGCTGCCGAGCCAGCGCGTGAGCTGCGCGCAGCAGCGCCTCGACCTGGGCGGCACGCTGCGCCGCGGCTCGCTCGGTGGCCCCGCCGCTACTGGCCGCGGGCGCGCCGTCCACTGGCGGCGCCGACGAGCGGGCAGCGCAGCCGGTCGTCACCATCACCAGCATCAGGGCCGCTCGCGCTCGAACACCACCCGTCACTCCACAGGCTTAGCTCATTGTGGCCGCGCCAGCATCACGCTCGCACGCCTCCGCACGGGTTTTGGGGGTAGGCCGGGTTCAGGCCGCCAGCTGGCGGCCGGCCGTACGGAAATAAGACTCGGCCTCCCCCCCATCCTCCCGCCATCGCTCCCTCCTCGAGCCATCGCTCCCTCCTCGAGCCATCGCTCCCTCCTCGAGCCATCGTTCACCCCTCGAGCCATCGCTCACGCCGATCTGCGCTCACTCCGATGGCTGCGCCATTACTCCGACGCCCAGCGGTAACGCAGCCCCAGCTCGGTGAAATCGCCCCCGCGGAGGCCGATGCGGTCGGGGCTCACGATGGTGGCAATGAAGCTGCCGCGCACGTCCACGCGCCGCGAGAGCTGCAGCCGCAGAATGGGGCCGACGCGGATGGTGCGCGAGTCGTCGCGCTTCGGCACGTCCAAAACGTCGATGGCGGGGCCGATTGAGTGCTGGTTGCGCGAGCCGAACAAGAAGACGTAGGCAACGCGCGTGCGCCACACGAACGGCGGGTTGACGATGATGTGCAGCGTCTCTTCGAAGGCGTCTTGGCCTTCGGGCACCCCGGTGACGTACGAAGCGCTGCCGCGCAGCAAGAGCGCGCCGGGGCCGATGATGAAGCTCAGGTCGAGCTCGGACTCCCAAGTCACGGTGCGGGCTAGCTTGCTCACCTCGCGCTCGAGATCGATGCGCTGGTAGCTGGGCTTGCGGTCCAGGTACGTGTGCTCGAACGAAGAGAAGAAGCGCGGGCCCACGCGCCAGTCCAGGTGCGGAATTTCGACGCGGAAGCCGCCGTACGCGCCCAAGCCGCTCGTCTGCCCCACGGCGTTGACGTCGACGCCCACCCAATTGGTGAACGGGCGCCCGTAGCCGAAAGAGACGCGCGGCCGGAAGTAGACGAAGCCGAAATCCATGGTGGTGGCCACGAAGGCGCGCGCCGGCAAGGTGGCCCACGAACGCGCCATCTTCGGGTCGATCAGCGCGTCGTCCGGCACGGGCAGCACGCCGAGCGGCACCTCGGCGTCGGGGAATTTTTCGCCCACCGGCTCGGCGGCGTGGGCGGGCAGAGCCGGGGTCATGGCCAGCGCCAGCCAGAGAGCGATGCGAAGCTTTGGCCGACGCGCCATCAGAAAATCCCCAGCACGCCGATGCCGCCCGGGGCCGGCACGAGGTTGATGCGCAGCTCGGTGGGCGACACGCTGGCGCGCCCGCTGGGCCCGACCACTTTGCGGTAATGTAAGAGCGGCACGCTGTAGCCGACCAACGTGCCGACGGCCGCGCCGAGCAAGATGTCGCTCGCGTAGTGCACGTCGGCCACCACGCGAAACGTGGCGGTGGTGGCCGCCACCGCGTAACCACCGGCGCAGCTGATGGCGTCCCACGGACCGCCCAGCAGCTCGTTCTCCAGGTGGTGCACGCAGATCAGCGCGGCGCCGGTGAAGCTGAACGCCGAGTGGCCGCTGAAGAAGCTGCGGTAGTGAAATGAGTTCTTGCAGTCGATGGCGTCGCCCGGCAGCTCGCCCTGGCCGCAGCCCTCGCCGAACGGCCGTTCACGGCTGACCAGCACGTTGGTAGCGCCCTGCAGCGCGCCCGTGATGGCCAGCGTCTCCAGGTTGATGAGGGCCATTTCTTGCGCAGTTTCGCGGCTGCCGCGGTACCACCAAGCAGTGGTGAGGGCGTCGGCCGCGAACGGCCAGCTCACGCTGAGCGAGAGACCGACGTCGGACGCGTCGCGAAAGATGTAGCGGTCGGCGAGCCTCTTGGCGCGCAAGGCGTGGCGCACGTCATCGTCGAAGAGCACGCCGCCCGTGAGCTTGTGCGTGGCGGAGGGTTTGAGGATGGAGGCTCCGAGCGTCACCGCGCCACCCACGGCCGTGACCACGAAATTGGCGGCGCTGAAGGTCGGCCATTTCCAGACCAGCGGCGGGGGTGCGTTGGTCGAGACGATGGGCAGTTGGCTCACCGGGCGCGGCTTGCGGATGGGCGGCGCCGGTGGCGCGAACAACTTTGGCTCGGCCTCGGGAGCGGGCGGCTCCGCGCTCTCGAGCGGAGAAGCCGGGGGTGGGGGAGCGGCGGTCTGTTCGCCCGGGGTCGTCACCTGCAGCGGGTACGGCACGGGCTCGGCCGCGTGACTCACGCTCGCGAGCAGCGACAGCCCGACCGCGGCCGACCACGCCGTGGCCCGACGAGCTCCGTCACGCGCGCGGGGAGGCCTGCGGTCAATCAAGACCCAGACAGTGAGCCAGGAGCAGCGTCTCTCGCAAGTAGGCGAAATAGCTCGGACGTGATGGCCTCGCTGAGTCAATTCGTCACGCCACTTTGTCAATTTGGCTAGGTGTTTGACAGTTTTTCATGGCCCTGTCAGATTGGCGGAATGACTGACGCGCTGTCCACGCAGCTCGATGAGGGCCGCGGCACGCCAACTCCCGAAGAGGCCGCCGCCCCGGGAGATGAGATCACGGTGTTGGTCGTCGACGACGAGCCCAGCAACCAGACCTCCTTGGCCAAGATCTTCCAGCGCGAAGGCATGCGCGTGTTCACGGCCGAGGGCGCCAAGAGCGCGCTCGAGGTCGCGCGTAAGCACAAAGTGCAGGTGGTGCTCACCGACTTGATGATGCCCGGGACCAACGGCGTGGAGCTGATGCGCGCCTTGAAAGAGGTGTCGCCCGCCACCGAGACCGTGCTGATGACGGCCTACGGCACCGTCGAGACCGCCGTGCAGGCCATGCGCGACGGCGCCTACGACTTCGTCGAGAAGCCGCTCAAGCGCATGACCATCGTGAAGAGCGTGCGTAAGGCCGCCGAACGGCAGAGCTTGGTGGCCGAAAATCGCTCGCTCAAGCAAGAGCTGAAGCTGCTCACCACGCGCGAAATCGTGGGCCAGAGCCCGGCGCTGCGGCGGGTGCTGGACGTGGCCACGCAGGCCGCCCCGTCCAGCGCCACGGTGTTGATTTTGGGCGAATCTGGCACTGGTAAAGAGCTCTTGGCGCGCTACATCCACGGCAAGAGCGGGCGCGCCGCCGGCCCTTTCGTGGCCGTGAACTGCGCGGCCATCCCCGAGAGCATTTTGGAGGCCGAGCTGTTCGGTCACGAGCGCGGCGCGTTCACGGGCGCCGTCGCCAAGCGCGAGGGGCGCTTCGCGCGCGCGCGCGGCGGCACCTTGTTTCTGGACGAAATCGGCGAGCTCAGCCCGGCCGTGCAGGTCAAGATCTTGCGCGTGCTGCAAGAGGGTGAGTACGAGCCGGTCGGCGGCCACACGGTGCGGGCCGACGCGCGCATCGTCGCCGCCACGAACAAGGACTTGGTCGCCGAGGTGGAGGCGGGGCGCTTCCGCGAGGACCTGTACTACCGGCTCAACGTCATCGCCATCACCGCGCCGCCCCTGCGCGCGCGGCGCGAAGACATCCCGCTCTTGGTCGATCACTTCCTCGGCATCTATTGCAAGAAGAACGGCCGCGCGCGCCTGGCCGTGCCGCCCGAGGTGCTGCAAAAGCTGAGCGACTACCCGTGGCCCGGCAACGTGCGCGAGCTAGAGAACGTGATCGAGCGCGCCGCGGTGCTGTGCCGCAGCGAGGCCCTGGGGCTGGGCGACCTGCCCGAGGCCGTCGCGCAGGCGGCCGCGGCGCCGCCCTCCGCCGTGCAGTTTCCGATCGGCACACCCCTGGAAGAGGTGGAGCGACGCCTGATCCGCGACACGCTGGCCCACACCGGCGGCGACAAATCGCTCGCCGCCCAGCTGCTGGGCATCTCGACCCGCACCATCTACCGCAAGCTGGGCGAGACGGAATAGCCGCCGCCCGGCCTCCCCATGCCTCCCGCGCCGCCGAGTCACCGCGGGCCGTGCCCTGTGGCGGCCCTAAAGCTCTGTAAAATCACCCGTTTGCCAACTTGGCAGGGCAGGCGCTCTTTACCGATCCTGGTTGCCAGGTTGGCGGACGAACGCGCAGGTGAGCGCTCGATAAACCTCTGAGATTTCAAGCCCTTTTCGGCTATTGACCCCTGGCACGTCTCTCGCTTTAACCCGCTCCGGTCCATTGGCTATCGACGCACTGCTCAAACGCTACTTCCTCGGGGTCGTGCTCGTCCTCGTGGCGATCGCCGCGTACTTCCAAGCCGCGGGCGCAACCCAGCTGGTGGGCTCGGCCATCGGCGCCGCGTCGGCCTCCGGCACATCGCTCATCGTGGCGCCGCCGTACAAGCTGGCCGTGCCGACGCGAGAGCCCAAGAGCGGCATGCCGATCATCGAGCGCAACCCGTTCGATTCGGTGACCGGTCCGCTCAACGCGGTGCCCCCGCCCGATCCGGCGCTCACGCCCGTGGCCGCCCCCGACACGAGCGATCCGCTGGCGTCGCCGCCGTGCGAGGGCATGCAAGTCTTGATCGTGACCGAGTCGACCGATCCGCTGTGGTCGGTCGCAGCCCTGCAGGGTCCGGGCGAGCCACACCCGCGCATGCGCCGCGTCGGCGACGAGATCGCCGGCAAGAAGGTGGCGTTCATCGGCTTCAACCCGCGAGAGAATACGCCCGCGGTGTGGATCGAAGGGGGCAGCGTGCTCTGCCAAGCCATGCTCTTCCGCACGCAGCCAGCCGTTCCCGCCGCGCCGGCCGCTCCCGTCGCGGCAGCGCCTCCGGAGCCGCCCAAGCACACGGGCGGGCCTCCGGCGCTGGATCCGTCCATCGCGTCCAAGATCCACAAAGTCAGCGACACCGAGTTCAACATCGACCGCTCGGTGGTCGATCAGATCCTGGAAAATCAGGCCGAGCTGATGAAATCGGCGCGCATCGTGCCCGAGCAAAAAGACGGCAAGGTGGTGGGCGTGCGCATGTTCGGCATCCGGCCCGACACGCTGCTCGGCTCGCTGGGCCTGCAAAACGGCGATCGGCTCGAGACGCTCAACGGCTTCAACATGGCGAGCCCTGAAAAAGCTCTCGAAGCGTACGCGCGCCTGCGCACCGCCAGCTCCCTCAACGTCAAAGTCAACCGTCGCGGTGCCCCGGTCAGCATCGACCTCCACATCAAGTGAGACGATTTCTCGTGAAAGCTCGTTCGCATCGTTCGTTCCGTTCGCCGCGCGGCCCGCTCGCCGGATCACTCGCTGCTCTGGTTTGGGTCAGCTCGGCCGCCGCCAGCGCGCAAGACGCCGCGCCCGCGCCCGCCCCGGCGCAAACGCCGGCCGCCAAAGCCGAGCGCCGCAAGTCGCTGCTCGAGAGGAGCGACGCGATTCGCAACCGGCGGCTCGGGCCGATCAAGACGCCCGCCGCCCCGCTCGCGGCTCCTCCCGCCGCCGCCGCCGCCGCGACCACCCCCGCCGCTACGACGCAGCCAGCCGCCGCGGCCGATCGAGATCCGCCCGGCGCCGCGCCCGCCCTGCCGAGCACGATGGAGAAGATCTCGCAGGCCACCGACGTGCCGTTCCGGGCCAAGCCGGGCGGGCATTTGGTGAAGTTCAACCTGCAAGACGCCGATCTGGCCGAGCTGGTGAATCACATCTCGGGTCTGACCGGGAAGCGCTTCATCTACGGCGCCAAGGTGCGGCAGGTGAAGGCCACGGTGGTCTCGCCCGAGCCGGTCACGCTGGAAGAGGCGTACCAGGCCTTCTTGTCGATCTTGGAAGCGAACGGCATGACGGTCGTGCCGCACGGTCGTTTTTTGAAGATCGTAGACAGCGGCGGCGTGGTGACGCAGCCCACGCCGATCATCGCGCGGGGCGAGCCGGTGGCCGACGCCGATCGCTACGTGACGCGGCTGTACCGCCTGCAGGCCGTATCGACCGACGAAGCGATGGCGCTGGTGACGAAGTTCAAGAGCAAGGACGGCGACGTGTCGGCCTACGCGCCTGGGCGCCTCTTGATCATCACCGACACGGGCACGCAGGTGCGCCGCATGATCCGCCTGCTGGAAGAGGTCGACATCGGCGGCTCCGGACAGCGTTTATGGATTGAGCCCGTGCACAACGGCTCGGCGCCCGATTTGGCCAAGCGCGTGAACGAGTTGTTCGAGCTGGGCAGCGCGCCCGGCCAAGCCGGCAGCGCCGCGGCCAAGGCCAGCGGCTTGTCGAAGGTGATAGCCGACGATCAAACCAATTCGCTCATCATCGTGGGCACCGACGACTCGTACTCCAAGCTGCTCGATTTGTTGAAGCGGCTCGATTCTCACAGCACCGACGGCGGCCGCGTGCACGTTCTGCCGCTGCAGCACGCCATCGCCGATGAGCTGGCGCCGACCTTGAGCCAGATGCTGGGCAGCGGAAGCGGTGGCGGCAAGAAGGGCGAGGCGGCCTCGGCCGCCGGCAACGCGGGCGGCATGTTCGAGGGCGAGGTGCGCATCACGCCCGACAAGAGCACCAACTCGCTGATCATCACTTCGTCGAACCGCGACTACGCCACGCTCCGGCTGGTGCTCGACAAGCTCGATCGCCCGCGCCGGCAGGTGTTCATCGAAGCGGTGGTGATGGACCTGGACGTCACCGACCAAACGACCCTCGGCGTGGCCTTCCACGGCGGCAACATGATCGACACGGGCAGCGGGCAAAGCTTGCTCTTGGGCGGCTTCCAAGCCGGAAAATCCGTGGCGTTTCCTGCCAGCCCGGACCTCTTGCAGGGGCTCGCGGCCGGTATGCGTGGCCCCGACCTGGCCGGCACCCAGAACCTGATCCCGGGCACGACCGGCCTGAGCATTCCCGCCTTCGGCGTGGTGCTGAACGCGCTGGCCACGAGCGGCAAGTCCAACGTGCTGGCGACGCCGCACATCATCGCCACCGACAACGTGGCCGCCGACATTCAAGTCGGTCAGAACATCGCGCTGCAGCAGAACGTCGGCGGTGGCCTGTCCAACCTGGCCGGCTTGGCTGGCGCCGGCGCGGGCGGCCTGGGCGCAGCCGGCCTGGGCGGGCTCTTGGGCGGCTTGGGCGGCGGCTTCGCCGCGCCGCGCCAAGACGTGGGTAACAAGATCAAGGTGACGCCCCACATCAACGAGTCGAACCAGGTGCGGCTCGAGATCGACCAAGAGAGCAGCTCGCCCGGCGCATCTTCCGGCGACTTGGGCGCCGTCACCATCAACAAGCGCACCGCCAACACCACGGTAGTGGTCGCCGACCAGCAGACGGTCGTGCTCGGCGGCTTGATGCAAGACGCCTACACGACCCAGCGCGAAAAGGTGCCAGTCTTGGGCGATTTGCCCATCTTGGGCGCGCTCTTCCGCAAGACCACGACCATCAAGAAGAAGACCAACCTGCTGCTCATCCTCACGCCCCACGTGATCCGCGATCAGAGCGATTTGCGGCGCATTTTCGAGCGCAAGATGCAGGAGCGGCAAGAGTTTTTGGACCGCTACTTCGTGTTCTCTGGCCAAGAGTGGTCGCCGCCCAAAGATTGGGCGCGCACGAGCGGCTTGGTCGAGGACATTCGCAAGTCGTTCGCCGCCATCGAGGAAGAACAGCTCACCATCATGGAATCGCAGCGGCCCGAGGTCGTGGAGCGCGATCCTACCGAGCCGCTGGATTTGCCGGGAACGCCGAAGGTGGGAGGCGCCGCGGAGGGCGGAGGCGGAGGCGGCGGTGGTCGCAATCGGCGCCCAGGCTCTGCGGCACCCGCGCCCGCGCCCGCCGCTCCGGCGCCCGCTGCTCCGCCCCCCCCGACCGGCCGAAGCGGTTCGCTCGACGAGTCGCCCGTGCGCATCACGCCCATCGCGCGGAGCGTCAACGTGGAGCGCGTGGAGTGACGATGCTCGAAGAGCGCGTGCTCGGAAACCTGCTGGTTCGGCAGGGCGTCGTCACGTCCGACGCGCTCGAGCCGCTGCTCTTGCAGCAGCGCGAGAAGGGCGCGCCGCTGGGCGAGCTCCTGGTCCAGTCCAAGCTGGCCAGCGAGGTCGATCTGGCTCGCGCGCTGGCCGCGGAGTGCCGCGTGCCCTTCCTCGAGCGCATCGACAACGACGCCGTGAAGGCGCACCTGGCCGGGCGCGTGCCCATCACCTACGCCAAGAACCATTTGGTGCTGGTGACAGAGGAGCGCGACGACGCGGTCGACGTGGTGTGCAGTAACCCGCTCGACGTCGACAGCATCGACGACGTGCGCGCCATCTTCAACAAGCGCGTCGCGCTCTCGGTCGCGCCCGCCAGCGTGGTGCTCGACGCCATCAACCGTGTCTACGAGCGCCAAGACACGATGAGCGAGCTGAAGAGCGACGAGGGCATCGCCGACGACGGCGAGCAGGACATCCTCGACTCGGACGACGACGCGCCCATCATTCGCTGGGTGAACGCGCTATTTTCGCAGGCCGTCAAGGAGCGGGCCAGCGACATTCACATCGAGCCCGAGGACCGCGAGGTGCTGGTGCGCTACCGCGTGGACGGCCGCTTGTTCGTGGCCAAGCGCGCCAGCCGGCAGTTCATGAGCTCGGTGGTGGCGCGCGTGAAGATCATGGCCGGCCTCAACATCGCCGAGAAGCGCCTGCCGCAAGACGGGCGCATCTCGCTGAAAATCGCCGGCCGCAGCATCGACGTGCGCGTCTCGACCATCCCCACCAGCCGCGATCACGAGCGCATCGTGATGCGTTTGTTGCACAAGACCAACGTCCTCTTGGACTTGAAGGACTTGGGCTTCTCGGACCGCGACTACGGGTTGATGGATCACCTGATCAACCGCCCCGACGGCATCATCCTCGTCACCGGCCCGACCGGCAGCGGTAAGACCACCACGCTCTACGCGTGCCTGAACCGCATCAACACCCCCGACGTGAACATCCTCACGGCCGAGGATCCGGTCGAGTACGAGATTGGCGGCATTCACCAGGTGCCGGTGCAGGCCAAGATTGGCCTCACCTTCGCCAGCGCCCTGCGCGCGTTCTTGCGTCAAGACCCCGACATCATCATGGTCGGCGAAATCCGCGACAAAGAGACCGCGGAGATTGCCATGCACGCGTCGATGACGGGCCATTTGGTGCTCTCGACCATCCACACCAACGACGCGGCCAGCGCCGTGAACCGGCTCGTGGAAATGGACGTCGAGCCGTTCTTGGTGCGCTCGAACGTGATCGGCATCTTGGCCCAGCGCTTGGTGCGCGTGCTGTGCCCAGCCTGCAAGGTGCCGTACACCGCGGAGCCGTACGAGCTGCAGCAGCTGGGTATCGATCCAGAGCGCACGCGCCGCCGCGACGAGCGCAAGTTGTCTCCGCGCTACGTGGTGCACGGCGCCACGTACGAGCCGGTGGGCTGGCGCGGGCCCGGCCTGCCCACGTTCTTCAAGCCCAAGGGCTGCGACAAATGTGACGACAAGGGCTTCACGGGCCGCCGCGGCATCTACGAGCTCTTGGTGGTCGAAGACGTAGTCGCGGGGCACATTTTGGCCAAGGCCGACGCCCAGACCATCAAGCGGGCCGCGATTGGCCAGGGCATGGACACCATGCGCGACGACGGCGCGCGCAAGGTGTTGGAAGGCCGAACCACGGTCGAAGAGGTCGTCGCGGCGACGCAAGACGACGTCGTCATCGACGAGTGAGCTGAGCCATGGCTGTCTACGAGTTTCGCGGCATTCAAGTAGCTACCGGTAAGCCGGTCAAAGGCTTCCGCGACGCCGACAACGCCAAGAGCTTGCGCGGCGTGCTGCGCAAAGAAGGCGTGCTGCTCACGCTCGCTACCGAGGACAACAAGAAGAAAGAGACCGACAAGCGCAAGCTCGATCTGCTCGCCTTCTTGCGCAAACCCAGCACCAGTGACGTCGCCATCATGACGCGCCAGCTGGCCACGCTGGTGCGCGCAGGCGTGCCGCTGGTGGAGTCGGTCGCCGCGCTCACCGACCAGGTCGAAAAAGAGCAGCTGGTGCGCGTGCTGACCGAGCTACGCGAAAACTTGAACGAGGGCACGAGCTTCGCCAAGTCGCTGGCCCGGCACCCGCAGGTGTTTCCCCCTTTGTACGTCAACATGGTGGCGGCGGGCGAAGCGTCCGGCACGCTGGAGGCCGTGCTCGAGCGCCTGGCCGACTTCATGGAGGGCCAGGCCCGCCTGAAGGGCAAGGTCTCGGCCGCGCTGGCTTATCCGATCTTGATGGTGGTCATCGGCGGCTTGCTCGTGGGCGTGCTGATGGTCGCGGTGGTGCCCAAAGTCACCAGCATCTTCAACAGCTTGGGCCACGCGCTGCCGTGGTACACGCGCCTGCTCATCTTCGTCTCGGACACGCTGGCGGGCTTTTGGTGGCTGATCTTGGGCCTGATCGGCGGGGGTATTTACCTGTTTCGCCGCTGGAAGAAGACGCCGGCCGGGCGTCTGCGCTGGGACACCATTCGCCTGAGCTTGCCCATCTTCGGCCGGCTGAACCTGCTGGTGGCGGTCGCGCGCTTCTCGCGCACGCTGTCCACGCTGCTGTCTAGCGGCGTGCAGCTGCTGCAGGCCATGGAAATTGGCATCAACGTGCTCGAAAACGCCCGCCTCGAGCAGGTCGTCAAGGAGGCCATCGGCTCCATCCGCGAGGGTGAGAGCATCGCGGTGCCGCTCAAGCGCAGCGGCGTCTTTCCGCCGATGATGACGCACATGATCGCGGTCGGTGAGAAGTCCGGACAGCTGGAGGCCATGCTCGAGAACGTCAGCCGCGCCTACGAGGCCGACGTGGAGACGCGCGTGGTGGCGCTGACCAGCTTGCTCGAGCCGATCATGATCGTGGCCTTGGGCGGCGCGGTCGGCTTCATTGCCATGTCCATCTTGATGCCGCTGCTGCAGATGAACGAGCTGGTGGAGTAGCCGTGATCCTCAAGCGCGAAAACGACCGCCGCATCTTGTTCCCCTGGGAGGGGAGGGGAGGCCTGCGTCGGCTGATCGAGCTGGGGCGCGTGCGTCCCATCGCGCTCGGCTTGGGCGTGGCTGGAGCGCTGCTGCTGGTGGGCTTGCACGAGCACCGGCAGGCGGGAATCAGGCGTACCCGCGCGACGTTGCTCGGCGTGCGTCCCGCGATCGAAGCCTACATGGCCGACCACGACGGCGGCTGCCCACCCGCCCTGTCTGCGCTGCCGGACCAGTACGCGCGCTTCAAAGAGCCGCCCACCGACGCGTGGGGCCACCCCTTACGGCTGATCTGCCCCGCGGACGAGCTGGGCAAGAGTTACGTGCTCGAGAGCGGAGGGCCTGATGGTGTGCCCGGCGGTCTCGATCGGATCCAGTGATGACGAGGAGTCGAGGAGTAACGACATGGTGATGCAAACAACTTTGAAATCGCGCCAAGCCCTGGTTCTGCGCTTGCGTCGCTTGCGCCGAACACGCGGCGTGACGCTGTTCGAGGTGCTGATCGTGGTGGCGATTCTGGCCATGGTGGCGGGCGGCGTGGCCGTGTTCGCCCTGCCCAAGTTCCAGGAGTCGCAGAAGAAAGTGGCCGAGAACGGCGCGCGCACCATGCGGATGGCCGTGCAGCAATGGCAGGCCGCCAACAACGAGACGAGCTGTCCGACCGTCAGCCAGCTCATTCAAGACAAGCAGCTCGACACCGGTCAAAACACGAATGATCCCTGGGGTCAGGCGTACAACCTGAACTGCAGCGACGACGAAGTGACGGTGATCTCCAACGGGCCCGACAAGAAGAAGGGCACCAAGGACGACATCGCCGTGCCGAAGGGCGCGGCGGCGCCGTCCGACTAGGAAAGGCAGCCTGTCGGGTGCCGGCCTTCAACCTCTGTAGCTCGTCGTGGACGCCCGCGTTGGGGCGTCCGCGCGAGGCGAGGGCGGGCCAGCGTGGCCTCACGCTGATCGAGGTCGTGATTGCCATCGCGTTGATCGCGCTTTTGACCGGCAGCTTGCTGTTCGGCAAGGGCATGCTGGTCGGCAGCCGCGTGAAGAGCGCGGCGACCATGATCGTGAGCAGCGTGCGCTTCGGCTTGGCGCGCGCCAACGCCACCGGGCGCCCCTCGCGGCTGGTCATCGATTTCGACAAGAAGCAGCTGATGATCGAGGAGGCTGCCACCAGCCTGATGCTGCGTGAAAAGAGCGACGACCAAACCGGCGGCGCTGACCCGGCCACGGCCGCGGAGACGAAAGCGCGCGCCGAAGCCGAGCGCATCGTCGATGGGCCCCACGCGGCGCGCGCCCGCTTCGGCAAGCTCGCGGACGTGCACGGCGCCATCGAGGAGCTGTCCAACGGGCGTCCCTTGGGCGACGGCGTCGAGGTAGTGGGCGTCCGCACCGAGCACGACGAAGAGGTGCTGCGCGAGGGCCGCGCCTACATCTATTTCTGGCCCGGCGGCACGACCGAGCGAGCCGTGGTCCAGCTGAAAAAGGCGGGCGACAAGGCCACCGCGCTCACGGTGGTGCTCAGCCCGCTCACCGGCCGCGCCAAGATCGAGAAGGGCGAGGTCGACTTTCCGGAGCCGCGCGGCTTCGACCAAGAATACAGCGAGAGGGAAGAATGAGCCTGCGCCTCGCTGCCCCGCGAAGAGCAAGCTCACGCCAAGCAGGGTTTACCCTGCTCGAGGTCTTGGTCGCGCTGGCGATCTTGGGCTTGGGCCTGGTCGTGATCTTGAGCTCGCAAGCGGGCCTGTTCTCCAGCGCGTCGCGCGGCGAGCACCTGACGGTGGCGAGCAACCTCTTGCGCTGCAAGATGAGCGAGATCGAGCTCACGCTGGAGCAGAAGGGCTTCTCGCTCACCGACGAGAACGACGAGGGCGACTGCTGCGAGGACGAGAGCGATGGCTACAGCTGCTCGTGGAAGATCGAGCGCGTGGAGCTGCCGCCGCTGCCCGAAGCTTCCCTCGACGCCGACGGCGGCGCTCCGCAGCCGGCTGGCTCGGCCGGGCTCTCGGGTCCCGGCGATTTGGCCCTGGGCGCGACCCCTCCCGGCGCGGCCCCGGGCGCGGCGGGGCCTCTGGGCGCCTTGATGAATATTTCCGCCTCACAGGGTGCTTCGCTCGGCGACAAGGCGACGCCCGGATCGGTGATGCAGCAGCTGGGCAGCACCGGCACCTCCGGCATGGAGGGCATGGTGATGGGCTTCGTCTATCCCAGCCTCAAGCCGATGTTGGAGGCGAGCATTCGCCGCGTCACCGTCAAGGTGAAATGGCGCGAAGGGCAGCGGCCGCGCGAGCTCGAGGTGACGCAGTTTTTGACTCGGCCGCAAGAAGGCATGCTGGGCAACGCGGATCAGCTGGGCTTGGGCGCGCTGGGCGGCATCGCCGATCAACTGCAGGGTCAGACCGGAACGAGCACCGCTACCACCCCCGGGAGCACGAAGAAATGAGCGCGCGGCGGGCCCCTGCGCGCGGCTTCACGTTGATCGAGGTCATCATCTCGATCGCCATCTTGGCCGCCATCACCTCGCTTTTGTTCGGGGCCTTCTCCGCGCTCAAGCGCAGCAAAGACGGCCTCTCACGCGTGCAAGATCGCCAGCGCGAAGCGCGGCTAGCCATGGCCCGCATCACGCGCGAGCTGCAGAGCGCCTACCTGTCTGCGCACATGCCGCTCAATCAGGCCCTGCTGGTGCAGAAGACCATCTTCAAGAGCGAACGCGGTACGCCCGCCGATCGCCTCGATTTTACGGCGTTTGCCAACAAGCGCCTGGACAAGAACGCCCACGTCTCCGACCAATGCGAGCTGTCATATTTCGGCTCGCCCAACCCCGACGGCTCCGGCACCATCGATCTGGTGCGTCGCATCGACACCGAGCTCGATCTCGAGCCCACCAAGGGCGGCAAAATCGAGGTGCTGGCCACCGACATCGATCTGTTCGATCTGCAGTATTTGGATGCGCAGACCGGCCAATGGCAAGAGAGCTGGGACACGACCCAGACCACCGGCCAGCCCGACCGCTTGCCCCTGCAGGTGCGGGTGATTCTGGTCCTGAACGGGGGCCGCCGCTCGAGCGCCGACCGCGGGCGCGGCACGATTCGACTCGTCACCAAGGTCGGCTTGAACATGCTGCAACCTCTCACGTTCGCGACCCTCTGAAGACCATGCTCGAGCAGCTGTCCGCCCTGTTTCGCCGCTGGCGCGCCCCTCGCGCCCAGCTGGGGGCGCGCGCGCGCAGGCTACGGATGCGGCGCCGGCGGCGCGGGGTAGCGCTGATCTTGGTGCTCAGCTCGCTCACCATCCTGACCGTGATGCTCTCCGAGGTGCAGGACGAAAACGCGGCCGAATTCGCCAGCGCGCTCACCGCGCGGGACGCGGTGGCGGCCGAATACGCCGCCAAGAGCGCCATCAATTTGTCGCGCTTGTTGATCGCAGCCGAGCCGACCATCCGAAAGACGTTGGCCCCGCTGTTCTTGATGATGAAGAGCGCTCCGCCGCAGATCCCGGTCTGGGAGTTCACCGATCGCGTGATGGGCGCCTTCAACGACGCCGAAGGCGCCCAGGCGTTCCAAGCGCTGGGCGGCTTCGACCTCACCAAGGGCAAGAACCTGGGCCTGACGGGCGCGCACTTCGAGATCAAGGTCGTCGACGAAGACTCGAAGATCAACCTGAACGAGCCTGCGCGCGGCGGCGCCTTCGGGCAGGCGCGGCTCGCTTCCCAGCTGATCGGCTTGATGGGCGGGGCTCAGAACAATCCGCTGTTCGAGGGCCGCGATGCAGACGGGCAGTTCTCGGATCGCCAGGCCATTTGCTCGAGCGTCATCGATTGGGCCGACCCGGACTCGGAGACTTACGTCTGCGACCCGAACAACCCGACCGCGCAATCAGCGGCGGCCGAAGATTCCTTCTACGAGCGGTTGAAGCGGCCGTTTTCGCGCAAGAACGCCGCGTTCGACAGCCTGGACGAGCTGCACAAGCTGCGCGGCTTCAACGACGACTTCTGGTCGACGTTCGTCGAGCCGGATCCGGACCGACCGGAAAAGCGGACGGTCACGGTGTGGGGCCAGGGCACCATCAACGTCAACACCGCCAACCCGCAGACGCTGCTGGCGTTCATTTGCGCCGCGGCGCCCCAGGCGCGCTCTTGCGTGGACCCGGTGGAGGCGCAGAAGTTCTTGATGATGATCACCATGCTGCGCGGGATGATGGCGGGCGTGCCCCTGTTTTCGTCGCCGCAGATGTTCATCAACGCCCTCACGAACAAGGGCGGCGGGCCATTTGGCGCCATCTTGGCTCAAATTGGCATGGAGCCGGTGCCGTTCCTCTCGAACGATCAGGCCAGCAAGATGCTCTCGGTCGAGAGCAAGCTGTTCAGCATTTACGCGACCGGCGTGGTCAAGGCGGGCAAGCGCGAGACGCGCGTTCGCGTCCACGCCGTGGTCGATTTCCGGAATGCCCCACCACCCGGCGCCGCCACCACCCTGGCCCAAATGGCTCAAGCCAACAACGCATTGGCCGGCCCTGGCGCCGTCCCGGGCTCGGTGTCGAATATGGCCGCACCCGGTAGCAACGGCGCCCCCGCAGACCCCAACGATCCGAACACGGCGCTCGCGGCGCTGCTCAAGCCGACCCCGGGCGGCACCGTAATCCACTATAAAGTCGAGTGAGCGCAGGCATATGGCAGGTTTCGTAGGCATCGATATCGGTAAGACCCACGTTCGCGCGGCGAGCTTGCTCGTAGGCTACAAACGGCTCGAGCTCGCGCGGCTGGAAGAGGTCGCGCTCGACAGCGCGGCGTCGCTCGAAGCGGCGCTGCAGCAGGTGTTCGCGCCGCTCTTGGAGCACGCCGACGGCCTCGCGGTCGCCATCGACGGCGACCAGTCGTTCATTCATCGCATCTCCATCCCCGCCACGGCGCAGAAACGGCTCGAAGAGGTGCTGCCGTTCGAAATCGAAGCGCAGGTGCCGGTCGATATCGACGAGCTGGTCTTCGATCACCGTCCCCTGCGCCGCCGCGGCTCCACCGATCCGGTCGTGGTCATGACCGCCGCCGCTCGCATCGAGACCGTGCGGGCTCGCATCGAGCTCGTGAAGGGCGCGCTCGGCCGGCAACCGGATCGCGTCGGCTGCGGCCCGCTGGTGCTGGCAAACCTAGCGTCGGTGGTGAGCCCGCTGCGCGGCCCCGGTCCGTTCGCCCTGGTCGACTTGGGCGCCGAGCGCACCGAAGTGACGGTGCTAGCCCATGGCGAAGCGGTGTTCGTGCGCACGCTGTCGCAAGGCGTGGCGGGCCTGCCCGCCACCGCTAGCCAGCTGGCCAGCGAGCTGCGGCAAACCTTCCTTTCGGCCGCGGTGGCGGTCGGCGGCGACTTGCAGGCCGCTTACCTGGTCGGCGGCGGAGCCGCGGCCAGCGGGGCGGCGGAATACCTGGCCTACGAGGTCGGGGTGCCGATCACCCCGCTGCCTACCTTGGAGCTGGAGGGCGTCTCGGAAGAGCGCGCCCAGAGCTTGCCGCGCTTCGCCAAAGCCGTCGCGCTGGCCCTCGGGGCTTCTGGCCGCGCGCGCGACGTCGACCTGCGCCAGGGCCCGCTGGAGTTCCAGCGCGGCTTCGGCTTCTTGAAAGAGAAGCTACCGATTTTGAGCGGGCTAGGCGCGGCCATCGCCATCAGCTTCGTGTTCTCGAACTGGGCCGAGATGCGGGCGCTCGATCGCGAGCACGAGGTGCTGGCCGCTCAGCTCGAGGCGATCTCGAAAGAGGTGCTGGGCGACCCGGTGGCTGACGCCGAAGCGGCCGCCGACGCGTTGACACGCGCGCAGGCCAGCGAAGAAGCAGACCCGATGCCGCAAGTCGACGCCTTCGACGTGATCGTCGAGCTGTCCAAGGTGATCCCGAGCACGATGATCCACGACATCGAAGAGTTCGACATGCAGCGCGGTCACGTGAAGATTCAGGGCATCGTCGGCTCTACCGCGGACGCACAGAGCATCGCGAGCGAGATCGGCAAGCACGCTTGCGTGAAGGACCCGAAGATCGCCAAAATTACCCAAGTCGTGAACAGCGACCGGCAGAAGTACGTGCTCGAGCTGGACGTGCGCTGCAGTGAAGACGCCAAAAAGCCGGAAAAATCCGAAAAGGCTAGCGAAGACGCCGGAAAGGAGGTGACGCCATGAGCCGCCTCTCCGAACGGCTGGCGCGCCTCGAGCCGCGTGAACGCCGGCTGCTGGGTATCTTCGGCGGCGTGCTCGGCTTCATGGCCTTCTTGGCCATACCGATCGGCATCGCCGCCACCGTGCACGGCCAAGCCAGCGACAACGACGCCCTGCGCGAAGCCATCAGCAACATCGACGACGCTCGCGGCAAGGTCGAGAAAGCGCAGCTGGCGCGCGATACGGTAGCGGCGCGCTACGCCCAGCCGGCCCCGCCGTTGGCCGCGTTCTTGGCCAAGATAGCCAGCGACGCGCAGGTCGACATCCCCGAGAGCCAAGACCGTCAAGCGGTGCCACACGGCAAGCGCTACACCGAGCGCTCCACCAAGATCACGCTGCGCAAAGTCGGCATGCTCAAGCTCATCCACCTGATGGAGGGCGTCGAGAAATCGGGCCATCCGGTCACGCTCTCGTCGCTCAACATCCGCAAGCGCGGCAGCGAGCCGGATTCGTTCGACGTAGACATGGTGGTGAGCGCCTTCGACCGCAAAGCGCCCGAGCCCAAAAAGGCCGAAGCCAAGGCCGCCGGCAGCGCCGAAGCGCCCGCCACGGAGGCCGAATGACGCCGCGTATTCGTACGATTCTGAAGTGGGTGGGCTACGTGGCCTTCTACTTGTTCAGCTTGTTGGTGTTCGGCTACCTCACGTTCCCGTACAACCGCCTGGGCGATCGCATCGTGCAGGAGTTCAACTCGCAGCAGACGGGGCCGCGCCCGATGCGGCTCAAGTTGGGCGACATGAGCTCTTACTGGCTGAACGGCGTCGAGGCCGAGAACATCACCCTGACCTCACCGGGCGAGCCCGACGAGCAAGGCAAGCCGACCAAGCCCAAGGTGCTGAAAATAGACTCGGCGCACGCCTCCGTGTCGCTGCTCGGGTTGTTGATCGGCAGCGTGCACCTGTCCTTCGGCGCCGACGCCTTCGGGGGAGAGCTCTCGGGCTCCACCTCCGTTTCGGACGAGGGCCGTCAGCTCGAGGTGGAGCTGGAGGATTTGGACCTCGGCCAAGCGCCGCTCTTCGGCGACATCGTCGGCCTGCCGCTAGCCGGAAAATTGAATGGCAGCATCGATTTCTTGATGCCAGAAGAGAAGCTGGCCAAGGCCGACGGCAAGCTCAACTTCAAGGTGACGGACCTGTCGGCGGGCGACGGCAAAGCCAAAATTCGCGACACCATCGCGCTGCCGCGCCTCGAGGCGGGGGAGCTGACGCTCGACGCCGAGGCCAAGGCCGGCGTCCTGAAGATCACCACTCTCTCGGCAAATGGCCCTGATTTACGGCTCGACAGCGAGGGCACCCTGCGCCTGCGCGATCCGTACGACACGAGCCTGCTCAACCTGAACGTCTCGTTCAAGTTCCAAGAGCGGTACACGAACAAGAGCGACATCACCAAGAGCTTGTTCGGCGCGGGCACCATGCCCGGTCTCTTCGATCTGGACCCCAAGATGAAGCACGCCAAGCGCCCGGACGGCTCGTACGGCTGGCGCGCGAGCGGGGCCTTGGCGCGGCTCAATTTCACGCCGCAGCCCATGGCCCCCGGCGGCGCCGCCGGCTCCACCAAGGGCAGCGCGGCGCCGTAACTTTCGCCCTCGTAGCGCGACGCCGTTACGAATCTACCGCGATGCCCAGCTGCTGGCGGAGGCCGAAGTACTGGCTGCTCACGCTGAACAGCACCAGCTCTTTCAGGCGCTCGTCGGTGCTGACCGAGCTCGTGCTCTCGTCCGAAGCCTTGATGATCTGCGTGGCCGTCTCCAGATCGTGGCACAAGAGGAAGCCCACGCGATCTGCCGTGAGATCGACGCCGCGCACCCAGCGTTTCAAGTCGAGCGCGGCCCCCGAGGTGAGCAGCTTGGCCACCACGCGCGTGAGGTGATCGCGCGCTTGGCCAGTGACACCGGCCTCGAGGGCTTGCATGGCCTCGGCGACGGCGCCCTCTAGCTCCGGACTGACGGGAAACTGCGGCGAAGTCAGCTTGATGGCGGCAAACAGCCAGGCCTTCAGCACCGTGCCACTAGCCAGCAGGTGGCGCAGGTACAAGCCGGGGCGAAGGTAAGTGAGCTGCTGGCCGGCGATGAAGCCGGCCGGTTGCAGCGGTACGTCGGTGCGAAGCGCAGTCTGACCCAGCACCAGCGCCGGCTCGTGCGTGAACAGGAACGAGAGACCGCCTGGATCGTTCGGGTTTTCGAACGCGGGCGGCACGGGCATGCCGAGCACGCCGGCCGCGTAGTACAGGCTCTGGCACACGGGGGCAGGGTGCTGGGTCACGTCCACCAGGTAGCTGGTGTCGTAGCCCAGCTCTTGGGCCGTCTGGCTGCGCCGGGCGATCACGGCGGGCTCGATCAGCGCGAACACGCCGCTCAACAGGGCGTCTGCGTCGGGGTGCATCAGCTGCACCAGCCAGTCTTCGTCACCGAGCGTGGACTGGGCGGGCGCGGCCGTGTCGCTCTTCATACGCTTGTAGAAGCGCTCCTCGTCCGGCTCGGCCAGGTTCAGCACGCTCAGCGTTTGACACAGACACCACGAAGCGTCGGCCTGTTTGGTCTCCGTGTACAGGCGCCGTAGCGCCTTGTACGACTCGGGCCGGAAGGGATTTTGCCGGAGCAGCAGCGCCTGGCTGGCCACCGCTTTGTCGAGGTACTTCTCGGGATCGGTGGCGTACAGGCCGCCCAGGTGCTCCGAGCGCTCTTTGTTCTCGGGCTCTAGGGTTTGCGCCGCTTCGTACGCGTCGATGGCCTGGTCCATCAAGCCGAGGTTCTTCTCGTACAGCTCCCCCAGCTGCTGGAAGCTGTCGAGCATGGCTTGCTTGTCGTCGGCGGCGGTGGCGGCGTCCAAGCGGCGCTCGAGCACGCGCTCCACGCCCTGCCAGTTGCTGCGCTCGCGCTCGAGCTCGACGGCCTCGTTCAAAGCCTTGTCGAAGCGCGGCTCTAGCTTCAGCACCTGTTCGTAGTACTCGAGCGCTCGGTCCACGTCGCCGACCTGGCGGGCAGTGACGATGGCGGCCGTGTGCAGGTACTTCACCTTCTGCTTCGGATCGTCGACGAACTCGGCCAGCCGCAGCACGACCTCGACCAGCTTGTTCCAGTCCTTCTCTTCGCTGTAGAGCTGCATCAGCTTGGTGAGCAGCTTGCGGTCGTCGGGGCGGTCCTCCAGCGCGGCTACGAAGCTCTTGGTGGCGCCGGCGCGGTCGTTCAGCTTCTCTCCGCAGATATCGCCGATCTCGATCAAGAGCTCGACGCGCTGATCGCCGGTGGCAATGTCCAGGTGGCGGGTCTTGACCTTGATGACATCGTGCCACTTCTCTTCGCTCTCGTAGAGCTTGGCCAAGGCGACGAGCGGGGCGGTGCTGCTGGGGTCGGCGTCGGCCGCCTCTTCCAGTGGTTTTTTCGCTTCGGCGCCGTTGCCGCTCTGGCGTAGCGCCTCGCCCAGCCGGTACTGCGCCTGGCCGCGCTGGCTCTCGCTCATGCGCTCGCCGAAGCGGGTCAGCAGGTCTCTGAATAGCTCGGCGGCGCGCTTGGGCGAGCCGTTTTCGAACGTGACGAGGGCCACGCGCTCGAGCGCTTCTCGATCGTCGGGCGCGATGCGCAGCAGCGTGTCCATGGGCGCGAGGGCCTTCTCGGTCGAGCCCGTCTGCGACAGCGCGTCCACGTAGCGCACCAGCACGCGGATGGCCTCGGTGCGCTCGAGCATGTCGGCGCGACCGACGACGCCCTCGTAGTGCTTGGCGGCTTCCAAGGCGCGCTTGGCTTCGAAGGAGATGTCGCCGAGCACGACCAGCGCGTCCAGATTGGTGGGGTCGAACGCGACGGCCCGCCGCGCGGCTTCTTCGGCGCGCTTGTCGTCGCGCACGCCCTCGCGCAGCAAACGCGCGAGCTGCCCCGTCAGCTTGCCCTTGGCCAGCTCGCCCTCGGTCGAGCCCAGCTCGCGTTCGAACAGCTGCACGGCTGCGTTGTGGTCACCGCGCGCCGCGAAGGCTTCTCGCAAGGCGCGCGAGGCGCTCGCGTCCTTCGGGTTGGCGTCGAGCGCCTTTTGGAAGCGCGCGATGGCGCCGTCCTTGTCGCCGTGGCTCTCCAGCAGCTTCGCGGCGCGCACCCACTGCTCGGCCTTGGCTTCGGGGGTCGAGGCCTTGGCGGCCAGGGCCTCGATGGCGGCCACGGCCGCGCCCGAGTCGCCGCTCGACTCGCGCAGCTTGGCCAGCGTTTCCATGGCCGTCGGGTGGTGGGGATCGATTTCGAGCGCTTGTTCGTAAGCGCTGATGGCGCGGTCGGGGGAGCCGATTTGCTCGGCTAGCAGCTTGCCGTGGGCCAAGAGCAACGCCAGACGGCGCGGCGCTTCGGTCACGAGCTTGATGTGCCGCTCGTACAGGCTGGCTACGTCTTCCCAGCGCTCGAGGGCTCGGTACAGGCGCACGAGCGCCGTCATGGCGTTCTCGTGGCTCGGATCCAGCTTCAGCACGCTCTCGAAAGCGTCGGCGGCCTGCTGCGGGTCGAGGAACTCTTCTTCGTACAGCGCGGCGACGCGCTCCCACAGCGTCACTTTTTGACGCGGCGTAGCGGCGGCGTCGATCTGGGAGCGCAGATTTTCGAGCAAGTCTTGGAAGCGGCCGAGCTTCGAGTACACGCGATCGAGCCCGCGCAGCGCCTCGGGGTGGTGCGCGTCCAAGGCCAGCACGTCTTTGTAGCGGCGGATGGCCTCGGTATCGTCGGTCAGCTGCGACTCGTACACCTCGGCGATGCGCGTCAACGAGCGCAGCTTCTCTTCGCCCCGTTGCGCGTCGGAGCGACGAACCAGCTGCTTGACCAGGTTCATGAAGTCGCCGGTCCGCTCGTAGATTCGGGCGATGGCGTCGCTGGCCTGCGTGTGCCCCGGATCATCGGCCAGGATTTGCTCGTACAGGGCGCGCGCGCTCTGGTTATCGTTCAGGTACTGCTCGAGGATCTCGGCCGCCTCTGCGCGGAGATCGCGGGCCTGGGCCGGGGTCTTGGCCGCGTCGGCGCGGCGGGTGAGCACGAGGCCCAGCTCCTGCCATTGCTGCGCCTTGCGGTAGATTTGCGTCATGCCTTCGAGCGCAGCTTCGCTGTTGGGCTCGCTCTGCACGACGGACTGGTAGCAGGGCAGGGCCAAATCTGGGCGCTGCAGCTTTTCGACGTACCAGCGCCCGAGGCGGAGCAAGATTTGGTTCTTGAGCTCGCTCGGTAGCTCGCCCTCTTCGACGGTGGCCTGGCAGGAGGACAGCACCTCGCCCCAGCTGTCTTGGTTGGCTCCGCACAGCCGTTCCAGCTCGCTCAGCACGTACGGTTGCTGCGGATCTTCACAGAACGACTGCGTGAATGCGACCAACGCTTGCTCGTGATCGGCCAGCTCGCCCGCGTACAGCTTGCCGATCTCGGCGAAGGCGCGCCCTCGCTCCAGGTTGCTGGCGGCTCGCTCGCTCTTGCCGAGCAGCATCTCGATCAGCTCTTCGAACTTGCCCAGCTTGCGGCGTATGGCCTCCAGCGCGCGTTCGGCGACCTGATCTTCCGGATCGAGCTGTAGGATCTGGGCGTACAGCGCTTCGGCCAGAGCCGGTTCGCTCGCGACGTCTTGGTACACGCGGGCCGCGCGGAACAGCAGGCTCTTCTTCGTGTCGGTCGCCTCGTCACCGGCGCCCGACACGGCTTCGGCCGCGGTTTTGAAGGCTTCGGCCACTCTTTCGGCGGCGCCGGCCGTGCCCGCGGCGGCCTCGAGCTCCAGCGCGGCGTCGTCTTTCGTGGGATCGGAGAGCAGGTTGTCGACGCGGCGGTCTAGCTCTTCGCTCGAGAGCTGCTCGCGCTTCTGCTCGGCGGCCCGACCTTGCCCCTCGAGCAGCTCGAGCACGGCCTGCGCGTCCTTCGGCCGCCGGCTGGCGTTCTTGTCGAGCAGGGTCAAAACCAGCTCGTCGAGCTCGCGTGGGATCCAGCCGCGCGGGGCTACGCTGCTGGGCGGCGCCGGCGCTTGCATCAGGTGGCCGAAAGCCGCTTCCAGCGCGGGCTTGTCGCCGAACACCGGCTTGCCCGATAAAACTTGGTAGAGCACGGCGCCGAGCGAATAGACGTCGCTCGACGCATCCGCGACCAACCCGCGGATCTGCTCGGGCGAGACGGCGCTGGGCGAGCCGACGGTGCTGAACAGCTCGGCCCGGCCGTTGTTGGTGCGAGCTCGCGCCCGCAGCCGATCGGAGCCGGCGTCGACCAGTACGACTTGCAGCGCGCCGCCTTCACCCCGCGCCAGCAGCAGATTTTCGAGCCGCAAATCACCGTGGGCCACGCGTTGCTCGTGCAGCGCGCTCAGCGCTTGCAAGATGCCCTTCAGCAGCGGGCGGGCCTCGTTGATGTGAATCGGCCCCGTGCGCGCCAAGCGCTGTGCGAGCGTCTGCCCGTCCACGTACTCGTGCACGACGCCGGTGCGACCGTCGGCCGCGATGGCGCGCACACCTCGCGGAAGCCCCGGGTGCGCGATCTTGCCGGCCAAGCGCGTGACGGTGAGAAACCGGTGCAGCCCGCGCGCGTCGCGGGTGGCCTCACGCCGGAGCAGCTTGAGCCGGTACTCTCGGTCTCCCTGCTTGACGACGTAGGAGATGGCGAGCCGCCCTTCGCCCAGCTTGCGCAGCACCGTGAAGCCGCCAAAGTCGCGGCCGGGCTCGAGCTCTTCTTCGGCGCGTAGTCCCGTCAGGCGAATGTCCGCCACCTGCGAGCTGACGTTGGCTCGCGTGGCTAGCAGCACGTCGCACAGCGCTTCGACCGCGTCCTGCTCGACGCAGTGCGAGGTCAGGGCTCCGGCAAAGCTAGCTTTTGCCGTCGTTCCGCCGACCCGCTCGGGATCGAACCCCAGAATATCCCTGCTGAGTGAGACGAGCTCGTCCAGCTCGTACAACCGCTCGAGCTCCGCCCGCAGGAGATCCGCTTCCATCATCAGTATGTCTCGGTCTTTGCGCCGGCCCGGCAAGTTGCGGGCACCTCGGATTTGGCGGGGGAAACCATAGCCCGGGTTGTTATCCGCGGCCCCCCAAATTCGATCAGGAAAACCGAAACTTTTCCGCTCGCCTCGCGGTGTGAGAAGCTCGCTCGTCCTCCTCACCTCGCCGATTACCCACATGGTCTCCGTCTTTGCGCAGCGCGTCCTGCCCCTGGCCGTCTTGGCCGTGGCGGTCATCTCCGTGCCGTTTTTGATCCTCTCACCGAGCGGCTTGCCGCGGCTCCGCAACCTCGAGGAAGAGCGCCGCCAGGCCAACGAGGAAATCTCGCGCCTCGGTAGCCAGATCACGGCCCTACGCGCCGAGGTCTCGCGCATAAAAACCGACCCGGCTGCGGTCGAGCGCGCGGCCCGCGACGAGCTAGGCCTCGTCCGCACGACCGAAGTGGTGTTCCAGTTTTCCGAGTAGCTGTTTGTCGGCGCAGGCCGCAAAACGATCAATTCGCGGGAAAGGGATGCTAGCTTGAGGGCGTGACGGTCGAGCTTACGCGCCGGCTGATCGAGAGTGGCGTGCCGCTGGCAGATATCGAAGCGGCGCTTCTACTCGTCGTTGAGCGGGGTTTATCCCTACCCGAAGCGCTGGCGGAGCGTGACGCGGGCCTACTTTCGCGCGTCGAGCAGGAGCTGGCGCGTTCGGAGCTGCCCTCGGTGCTGACCGTCCGGGCCTCGCCCGAGCTGTTCGCGCGGCTTCCGGTAGGCATGTGCCGCCGCTTGCTGGCCGTACCCGTGCATGTCGATCCACGGACCGGCCGCGTGGACGTGGCAGCGGTCGAGCCGCTCGACCCCCACATCGCGCAAGAGTTCGCGTTTCACCTCGACCAGCCGGTCCGGGTGCTCCACGCCTCTTTCGACGCGGTCACGGTCGCTCTCGAACGCTTGCAGCGTGGAGCGAAAATTTCGGCTCTGCCGGCAAAGCGCGACGCCGACGCGCTGGGCAGTGACGCGCCCATTCCACTCCTCAAGTTGGATACCGGCGCCCGCAGCGACGCGCCCATCCCGCTCGTGCGTCGGTCCATGTTGCCGGCCCGAGCGCCCAGCGTCGCGCCAACCAAGCGCTCGGCTCCGCCGCCCGGCGCGCTGCCGGCCGCAGAGAGCGTGGGGCTCAGCTGGCGGTCCAAGCCGCCGCCGGTCGATCTCATGGCGGGCGCGGCCGAGCTGAACCGGCGCGCGGCGCGAGCGCCGTCGGCGCCGCCCGAAGCCAAGCCCGCGGCCCCCAGCGCCGCAACCACTCGCGAGCGCCTCGAGGACGCGCGCTCGCCCGACGCAGTGCTCGAGCTGCTGCGCGACTGCTTGGCGCCCGCGGTGTCCATCGTCTTCGCGGTCAAGAACGCGAGCTTCGACGGTCGCGTCGCTTCGCCGAGCGTCGAGCAGCGTACCCATGCCAAAAACATTTCGCTGCTCTCGCACCAGCCCAGCGTGCTCGAGACCGCGGTCAAGTCGGGCTTCTACCTCGGCCCCATCCCCAACACGCCCAATCACCGCGAGCTGCGCGACGCTCTGCCTCCCGACGCCGTCCACGAGGTGTACGTGACGGTCGTCACCGTTTCGGATCGCCCGAGCCTGGTCTGGCTTCTGGCGGGCTTCGAGCAATCGCTCGATCTCACGCGGCGCGCGGACGAGATAGCCCTCGTGGCGGGCCGCGTTTTGGCGCGCATTTTGCGCGAGCGCAAGCGGGGCAACTAGCCCATGACGAGCGATCGCAAAGCGCGCTTCGAAGCTCAGGTGCAGGCCGAGACGGGCAAAACGTCGGCCGAGCTCGCGACGCGAACGCCTGCCGGCGTGACCCGTCGCTTGGTGTATGGCGCCGAAGACAGCGCCGACTCGGCCGCGTCGGACGCGCTGCCCGGCCAATACCCGTACACGCGCGGCGTGCGCGCCAGCATGTACGCGGGCCGCCCTTGGACGATCCGCCAGTACGCCGGCTTCTCGACCGCCGAAGAGTCCAACGCCTTCTACAAGCAGGCCCTCGCCGGCGGCCAAAAGGGCCTCAGCGTCGCCTTCGATTTGCCGACACATCGCGGCTACGACAGCAGCGACGAGCGCGCCCGCGGTGACGTCGGCAAAGCCGGGGTCGCCATCGACAGCGTGGAAGACATGAAGCGCCTGTTCGACGGCATTCCGCTCGGCGACGTGAGCGTGTCGATGACCATGAACGGCGCCGTGCTGCCGGTGCTGGCTTGTTACCTGGTCGCGGCCGAAGAGCAGGGCGTGCCTCAACGCTCGCTCAACGGCACGATGCAGAACGACATCCTCAAGGAATTTCTGGTCAGAAATACCTATATTTACCCGCCCCAAGCCTCGCTGCGCATCTGCGCCGACGTGATCGAGCACGGCAGCCGCGAGCTGCCCCGCTTCAATCCGATTTCCATCTCGGGCTATCACATGCACGAAGCGGGGGCGACGGCGGAGCTGGAGCTGGGGCTCACGCTGGCCGACGCGCTCGAATACGTGCGCGCGGTCAGCGAGCGGGGCCTGGGCATCGACCAGTTTGCGCCGCGGCTGTCGTTCTTCTTCGGCATCGGTATGGATTTCTTCACCGAGATCGCCAAGCTGCGGGCCGCGCGTCTGCTCTGGGCCACGCTCTTGCGCGAGCGCTACGCGCCGAAAGACCCGCGCTCGCTCGAGCTGCGCACGCACTGCCAAACGTCCGGCATCAGCTTGTCCGCGCAAGATCCGTTGAACAACGTGGTGCGCACGGCCTTCGAGGCATTGTCCGCGGTGTTGGGCGGCACCCAGAGCCTGCACACCAACGCGTTCGACGAAGCCTTGGCTCTGCCGAGCGACGCCTCGGCGCGGGTGGCGCGAGCAACGCAGCTCATTTTACAGCACGAGACCGGCGTGCCGGGCGTGGTGGATCCGCTGGGCGGCTCTTACTTCATCGAGCGTTTGACGCTGGATTTGGCGGAGCGGGCGCGCGCCGTGCTCGCGCAAGTGGAGGCCGCGGGTGGCATGGTGAAGGCCATCGAGAGCGGCTTGGCCCAGCGCCTGATCGAGACCTGCGCGGCCGAGCGGCAAGCGCGGGTGGATCGCGGCGAGGACGTGATTGTCGGCGTAAACCGCTTCCAGAACAGCGAGCAGTCTGCGGTCGAGCTGCGGCGCGTCGATTCGGCGCGAGTGCGCGAGCTGCAAGCGGCGCGGCTCGCCGAGGTCAAACGTACGAGGGACGCGGCCGCGGTCGCGCGTGGCTTGGCCGAGCTGACCGAGGCGGCCACGCGCGGGCAAAATCTGGTTCAGCCTACGGTCGCGGCCATGCGCGCGCGAGCGACGCTGGGCGAAGTCTCGGAGGCGTTGGCTACGGTGTTTGGCCGCCACGCCGCGATGAGCCATGCTGTGCGGGGCGTGTACCAGAAGCAGTTCGAGAGCGAAGATGCGTGGCAAGAGCTACGCCGCCGCACGGCCGCGCTCGCCAAGCGCCTCGGGCGCCAGCCGCGCATTCTGGTGGCCAAGCTCGGCCAAGATGGCCACGACCGCGGCGCCAAGATCGTCGCTTCGGGCCTGGCCGATCTGGGCTTCGACGTGGATCTAGGCCCGCTCTTCCAAACGCCGGCCGAGGTGGCTCGTCGCGCGGTGGACGGCGACGTGCACCTTCTGGGCATTTCGTCGCAGGCCGGTGCGCACGACGAGCTGCTGCCGCTGCTTCTGGCCGAGCTCGCCGCGCTGGGCGCCCAAGACATTGCGGTGGTGTTGGGCGGCATCGTGCCGGCCGAAGATCGCGAGCGGCTGCTGCAGCTGGGGGTGAAGGCGGTGTTCGGTCCCGGTAGCGCGTTGCCCGACATGGCCGGGCAGCTCTTGGCCGTGCTGGAGAGCTGGGCCGTCGGAGCGTCGAGTGGCGACGGCTGAGCTCGCGGCGCGGGTCCGCGCGGGCGAGCGCCGCGCGCTCGGGCAGGCCATCAGCTTGGTCGAGAGCACCCGGCTCGACCATCGCGCCCAAGCCGAAAGCCTACTGTCCGAGCTGCTCCCGTTCACGGGCGGCGCCCACCGCGTCGCGCTCACTGGGCCTCCCGGCGCCGGCAAGAGCACGCTGGTCGACGCGCTCGGGGCTCGAGCGTTGTTGGGCGGGCAGCGCGTGGCCGTGCTGGCCATCGATCCGGCCAGCGTGGTGACGGGCGGTAGCCTGCTGGGCGACGCCGTGCGCATGCAGCGCCTGGCCGCCGCCGAGCAGGTATTTCTACGCGCCAGCTCCAACTCGGCCACGCTCGGCGGCACCGCGCCCGGCACGCGCGAAGCGGTGCTGTTGTGCGAAGCCGCGGGCTTCGACCTGGTGCTCATCGAGACGGTCGGGGTGGGGCAGGCCGAGCAGGCGGTGCGCGACGTATGCGACACGCTGGTCATGCTCACGCTGGCGGGCACCGGCGACGAGATCCAGGGCATCAAGCGAGGCTTGCTCGAGGTGGCCGACGCGGTGCTGGTCAACAAGGCAGACGGACCCGGCGAAGCGTCTGCGCTCTCGTTCACCGCGGAGCTCTCGGCCGCTCTGACCGTCTTGCGGCCTCGCGCTGCGCCGCACGTGGCCGCGCTGAGCGCCCAGAGCGAGCGCGGCGTCCCCGAGCTGCTGGATTGGCTGGCGACCCGTGTGTCCGCGCTGCGCAAGAGCGGCGAGCTGGGCCAGCGTCGCGAGCAGCAGCTCGAGCGCGCCTTGGCCGCGGCGCTCTCGCGCGAGCTGTGGCGGCGGCTGCAGCAAGAGCCGCGCGCGGCGGCGCTGCTGCCGAGCCTCGAGGCGAAGGTCAAATCGGGCGGCGTGCTGCCAACGGCGGCCGCGCGCGCGCTAGTCGACGCGGTTTTCGAACGAAAAGGCTGACGAGCGCCGCGCGGCTTAGCCTGCGCGCCTGGCTATTTCTTGGCGCGCGCGGCCATGAAATTTTCGACCGTGCGGGTGGTCATGGTGGCGCCCGTCACCTCGGGCAACGCCAACAGCTCCTTGTGCAGCGAGATGTTGGTGCGAATACCGCCGATGATGAACTCGTCGAGGGCGCGTTGCATGCGCTTGAGCGCTTGCTCGCGCGTGGACGCGTGCACGATGACCTTGCCGAGCAAAGAGTCGTAGTTCGGGGGCACCGTGAAGCCGCCGAACACTCCAGAATCGATCCGCACGCCGGCGCCGCCAGGCGGGTGGTACTCCGTGATCTTTCCCGGCCAGGGCGCAAAGGTGGCCGGATCTTCGGCCATGATGCGGCACTCGATGGCGTGACCACGGAATTTCCAGGGGCGCGTGTCGGGAATGTCCAGCTTCTCGCCCGCGGCCGCGCGAATTTGCTGCACCACCAGATCGATGCCCGTGGTCATCTCGGTCACGGGGTGCTCCACCTGTACGCGCGTGTTCATCTCCATGAAGAACAGCTCGCCGTCGCCCATCAAGAACTCGAGGGTGCCCAGCGTGGTGTATCCGGTCTCGAGGATGGCGCGCCGAATGACCTCGCCCATCTTGGCGCGAAGCTCGTCGGTCATGGCGGGGCTGGGCGACTCTTCGACCAGCTTCTGGTTCTTGCGCTGTAGCGAGCACTCGCGCTCGCCCAGCGTCCAAACCTGCCCGTGCTTGTCGGCCAGGGCCTGGAATTCGATGTGCCGGGGCCGCTCGACGAAGCGCTCCAAGTACATCTCGGGGTTGCCGAAAGCCTGCATGGCCTCGGCCGTCGCCGACTCGAACGCGCGCCGCACCTGATCGACGCTGCGCACGATGCGCATGCCACGGCCCCCGCCGCCGGCCCGCGCCTTCATCATCACCGGAAAGCCAACGCGTTCGGCCTCGGCCTCGGCGTGCTCGACGTTTCTCAGGGCCTTGCTGCCGGGCAAGAGCGGCAGCCCGTAGCGCTCGGCGGCCTCGCGAGCGCGGATCTTGTCGCCCCACAGGCGCATGGCGTCCGCGCTCGGGCCGATGAAGCTGATGCCGCAGCTCTCGACGATCCGGGCAAACTCGGCGTTTTCGGACAAGAAGCCGTAGCCGGGGTGGATGGCGTCGGCGGCGGTGATCTCGGCGGCGCTGATGATGGCCGGGATGTGCAGGTAGCTCTTCGATGCTTGCGCGGGGCCGATGCACACGGCCTGGTCGGCGAAGCGCACGTGCAGCGCGCCCGCGTCGGCCTCGGAGTGCACCGCCACGGTCTGGATGCCGAGCTCTTTGCAGGCACGAATCACGCGCACCGCGATCTCGCCGCGGTTGGCGATCAGGACTTTTTTGAACATCAGCCCTTCTTCAGCTTGAAGAGCTTTTGCCCGAACTCGACGCTCTTGCCGTTCTCGACCAAGATTTCCAAAATCGTACCGGCGACGTCGCTCTCGATCTCGTTCATCAGCTTCATCGCTTCGATGATGCAGAGCGCCTGGCCTTGCTTCACGCTGCTGCCAACTTCACAGAAGTTTGACGCGTCGGGGCCGGGCGCGCGGTAAAAGGTGCCGACGAAAGGCGAGGTGACGAACACCACGTTCGGATCCGCGTCGTCGCTGACCTTGGCGGCCACGGTGGCCGTGGCGCCGGCTGCGCTCGGGGCCGCCAGCGCCGGCTGCGCGACGTGCACGACCTGGGCCGCCTTCTTGCCGAGCGAAAGGCGCAGCTTCAGCTGCTCGTCCTCGTACTCGAACTCGGAGACATCGCCCTTTTCGAGGGTTTCGAGCAGGCTCTTCAATTGCTCTAGCGAGATTTGCATGTTGTCTTGTGCGCTTGGTGCAGGCTCTCAGGCCGGCGAAGGCGGCGCACGTTAGCTCAGGCCATGGCCTGTGCCAACGGTTCCGCCACGTGTTCGTCATTGGGCTAGCGCGCCGGATTTTTCGCGGCTTTGCCGCGCTGCGCCACGAGGGCGGTCGTGGCGCGCTGGTTCAACCTGCCAAGCGACGCAGCAAGGCCTCGAGCGCGGTGCGATAAGAGTCGGGTCCGAAGCCGGCGACCTTGGCGACGCAAGCGCTCGCTATCACCGACACGTGCCGGAACGCTTCGCGCGCCTCCGGGTTCGAGATGTGAACCTCGACCACCGGCAGCGGTGAGCCCTTGATGGCGTCGTGAATCGCATAAGACGTGTGCGTGTACGATCCGGCGTTTAGCAAGATGCCGGCGAAGCCGTCGTCGCCGGCGCTGCCGATCCATCCCACGAGGTCGCCCTCGTGGTTGCTCTGGCGACACTCGACGGTCGCTTCCAGCTCCTTGCCACGCGCGACCAACCCGTCGTGGAGCTGCGGGAGCGTGGTGTGCCCGTAAATGTGCGGCTCACGGCTACCCAGGCGATCCAGGTTCGGACCGCTCAGCACCAAGATCTTCGACCGGCTCTTGCTCGCAGTGCGACGCGGCGCCGCGCCGCGCGGGCTCACGCTTCGAGCTCCTGAGCCAGCCCGGGCGCCATCACGCGGAGCAAATAGCGGCCCTTGCCCAAGTTGCCCTCGGGCGACATCGTCATGGCTACGAAGTAAGTTTCGTTGATCACGCGCACGAGCGTGATCATCTTCTCGCTGCGGAACGAGACCTCGCTGGTCGCGCCCGCGTCGAGCATCTCGGTGGCGCGCTGAATCGCTTTCACCACCACGCTCACCTCCGCGCCCACCACCTCGATGTCGAGGGAAGCGCCTTCCCGGGCGTACGTCTCGAGCGGGATACCTTCGAAGTCCATGAGCAACCCGGCAATGCTGCCGTCGGTTCCGGTGACTGCGCGCTCCAGCGCCTCTTTGAACATAGGCCGGAAGACTAGCGGGTTTTGCCGATTCGCGTGAATTTTCGCCGACAAGCGCGCTTTTGTCGGTCAGTGGGCCGAATTGCCACAAGAAAAGCGCTTAGTCGAGGCTTGCGGCCCGCTCCTGGCTGGGCCAATGCCGGATAAGGCGGGGCCGGTACGAGTGACCTTGACCCTGCCGATACCGAGCGGCTACCTTCCCCGTCCGCCCGAGGGCCATCTCATCGGCCCCCAACGAGCGAGAAGGTAGCCGTCTCCGATGCGCGCGCGAGCGGGGGATCCGCCCCGCACAATGACCCAGAAAATCCTCGCTGGTCGCGCGGATGATCTTCAGCTTTCTGCCGACCTGCCGCGGGTGAAGGTCGACCAGGTGATCTTGGCGCGCGATCCCGATCGCGTGCTCTCCGAGATCGCGCTCCTGGGCGGCAAGAAGTGCGTGCCCGAAGTAGGCATTGCCTACGACACGCGCTGCGTCACCCAGGTGGCAGATCCCCGGCCCGGCATCGGCGCCCGCGCCTACCGTGACGCCCTGGCGCTCGGCATGCTGGTGGCCCGACCGGGCATCGGCTTCCCCGCGCAAGTCCACCTGGAGCGTTTTGGCAGCCCGGCGCGCCTCGCGTTGACCGACGAGCCGCGTCTGGCCGCTTTGGGCGGCGCGGGCATGCTCACCTTGGTGGCGGCCCCGGCTCAACTGGCCGAGGCGTTGGTCACGGGCGCGGCCCTCTTACGCTCGCCGCGCAGCGTGCAAGTGCTGTTGTCGGGCCGCGTGCGCCCGTTCGTGTGCGTGCGCGACGTCGGGCTCGAGCTGATTCGTCGTGGTCTGGGCGATGCGATTCGCCGAATCGATCTGGAGCACGGCGCGCCGGTGGTCATCGAGTTCGCCGGCCCCAGCGCGCGCCTTTTGTCGGTGTCGGAGCGGGCCATCTTGGCGGCGCTGGCCCCGCAGCTGGGCGCGGCGGCCTCCGTCTTCGTCAGCGACGAAAAGACCGAGGTCTACCTGCGCGATCAGCGGCGCTCCAAAGCCCACCGCAGCTTGCTCCCGGATCCGGGTGCGCCCTGCGACGACGTCATCACCGTCGACCTCTCGGCGGTCGATCCGCTCATCTTGGACGAGGATGGCATCGTCAAGCCGGTGCGTGAGCTGGCCGGCAAGGCCGTCAGCCAAGTGATCCTGGGTGGAGACTCCGGCGCGTCTCTGCGCGATTTGCTGGCGGCGGCGGCGCTGCTCAAGAGCAAGCGCGTGCCGCCGAAGCTCGATCTGCTCGTGGCCCCGCCGTCGCGCCAAGCGCTCGAGGTCTTGGCCCAGTCCGGCGCCCTCGTGGATCTGATCGCGACCGGCGCACGTTTGATCGAGCCTGACTCGCGGCTGTTGACTGGTGAGCTCTATCCGCCGCCTCCGACGGGCATTTCGATGCGCGCCTTCGACGCGGAGCCGACCGCTCCACACTTGGAGCGCGCGGTCGTGGCCTCGGCCGAGACGATCGCGTTTGCCGTCGCGACCGGCGCGGTCGGCGATCCGCGCTCGTTCAAGCGCCCCGTGCGCGTCACGGTGCCGCGCACGTTGCCCACCGATGACGTGCTGATCGTGCGCAAAGCCAAGGGTAAGGGCAAAGAGCCCGAGGGCCCGAAGTTGCCCGCGGCCGAGGTGCTGCGCGCGCACGGCTTCGCGGCCGCGACCACCCTGGCCGTTTCGGGCTTGCGCGGCTCGCCCACGGAGCCGAGCGCCCTGGTGCTCGAGTCGCTGGACGACGTGCGCTGGGTCGCACGGCGCGCCACCGAGCTGTCCGAGAACGTTCGGGCCGTCATCGCGCCGTTCATTCCGTCCTCATTGGTGCCGCTGCTCTCGGGGGTCGGTATTCTGGCGTTGCGTGGCGAGCTCGAGGCGCTCAAAAAGTTGAAGGCGCAGCCCTCGCTGCTCATCCCCGAGCCGGGCAGCTGGGACGGCAAAGCCCAGGTTTCTGCGCAAGCGGGCAGCCTTTCGCTCGACCTGAGCCTGCTGGCCATCGGCGTCGAGCGGGATTGGACGCGCGCTGGCACCGCTCGCAGCGCCGCGCCGCTGGCGAAGCGCTGACGAGTTGGACTATCGTCCCCTCCCGTGAAAACGGGACTTTTTGCGGCGTGCTTCGTCTCGGGTTTAGGTCTGTCCGGCGTCGCGCTGGCGGACGAGCCCGCGGACGAGCCGAAAGTGGCGCCGGAAGCGAAAGAGCCGGCGAGCGACGATAAGGGCGGGGTCGAGCCCGCGGACGAGTCGTTCGGGCACGGCATGCAGGCGGGGCTGCGCGCGGGCTTGGTCGGCGGCTACCGCATGGTCTTCCGCTACGATAAGTCGCCGTTTTGTAACACGCCCAAAGGCGTTGCCGACAAGGACGAGCAGAAGTTCTGCGGCAACGCCGCGCCTCTGGCGTTGGACGTGGCGCTCAGCTTCGGCATCGTGGATTTTGCCGAGCCCTACGTGTGGGCTCGTTTTGGCCTGGGCGGCGAAGCCTCCACCAACACCGATCCGGTAATGGCCTTCGGCGTCGGCGCGCGCATCTACACGATGAGCGACTCCAAATTCAAAATCTTCGTCGAGCCGGCGGTGGGCATGGAGGTGGAGGGCGGGGCCGGTAACGGGCGGTGGACTTTCGACAACGGCGCGACCCCTGACTACAAGAGCGACTTCTTGTTTCACCTGGCCGTCGGCCCTCAATACGACTTTGCTCGCGCGTTCGGCGTGTACGCGAACGCGGGCCTGACGACGGGCGTGCTCCGCTACATCCACACCGAGCTCGAGCTCAGCTTGGGCGCTCAAGTACGCGTGCCCTGAGGCGCCGAGCCATGGCGGAGCAAGCGCGTCCGTTCCGCGTCCTGGGCGTGCAGCAGATCGCGATTGGCGGTCTGGATCGCGCGCTTCTACGACATTTATGGTGCGATCTTCTGGGCGTCGAACGGCAGGGGATGTACCAGAGCAGCTCCGAGAACGTCGTCGAAGACATCTTGCGCGTGGGGCCCGCGTCCTGGCCCGTCGAAATCGACCTGATGCAGCCGCTCGATCCGGCGCGTTCGCCGCGCCCGCACGAGCCCGCGCTGAACCACATTGGCTTGTGGATCGACGACCTCCGCGCCGCCTACACCTGGCTCGAGGCGCACGGCGTGAGGTTCGCGCCCGGGGGCATTCGACCGGGAGCGGCCGGCCACGACGTTTGCTTCATTCACCCCAAGCCTAGCGCCGAAAAAACCGAGTCAGGGCAAGGCGTGCTGATCGAGCTCGTGCAGGCGCCGCCGGACGTCGTGAGCCAGCTCGGCTTGCGCTAGCCGCCGCCGGCGCTGGCCGCCAGCGACAGGTAACGGACGATGGCGCGCGTTTCGTCGTCGCTCAGCTTGACGCCGTTCTTGGCGCGCATCTCTTCGACCTCGGCCTGCCACTGCTCGGGCGGGAGCTCTGCGGGAGCCTTGAGCACGTGGCAGCTGCCACAGCGGCTCATGTACAGCGTGCGACCTTGGTGGAGCTCGCCCAGGGTGAGGCCGGGAAATTGCGCGCCGCCACGCACGGCGTCGGCGGCTGTCGGCTCGGGCACGGCGGCGCGACCACAGGCCGCGACAGCGGCCAGCAGCGGCGCCAAAAACAGCAGCGTTTTCATAGGGTGAACCCCGCCAGCAGGCGCGCTTCCAGCCGCTCGTGACGGTCGAGATCCAGTCGGCTTCCTGAGCTCTGCCGGGCGAAGGCGGCCAGCTGGGGCTGGACGCCCAGCGCGAGCCAAAAGCCTCGGTCCGAATAGCGAGCCACGGGGCCGCCGAACAGCGTCGCGCTCTCGGCCTCGCCAGCAACGCCGAGCGGAGCGCGCAGCTCGATGCCGACGCTGCCGTGCGAAAATTGGTAAGCGGCGGCGAGGGCCGGCTCGAGCACCACGCCTGCTTCGAGCTCCGAGCCTGCTGCGTTGCGGATGGGCTCGAGCTCGAGCTCGGCGCTCAGGTTTGCCGCCAACAGCCAATGGCCGACGCTGCGATCGGCGATGAGCTTGGCTTCGACCTCACTCTCTCGCGGGCCGAGCGTGGTCTCGAGGTACAGGGCCGAGCCCAGCACGTCGGCGGTCGGGTCACTCAGCTGGTACTTCAGCTCGGCCGAGGCGCTGGCAAGCTCGGACTCGCTGACACGGCTGAGCTCGCGCGTGAGCGAATCTCTGACGACGTCTCGCGTCTCGGTCGAGAAGTTCCAGTACAGGGCGAGCTGTAGGCCAGGCGCGAGCCCGTGCTCGAGCTCGAGGCGACCATCGATGGCGCTGTAGTAGCGGCTGCGGCCCGCGCGGAAGGTCGTCCACGGCTCGAGCTCCGACTCTCCCGGGGCGAGCACGCGCGACTCTTGCGTGTACACGAACGAACGATTGCCCGCTGTGGCAGGGGAGCTGAGCAGAGCCAAGCTCAGGGCGAGCGGCGCGACGAAGCAAGCAGGGCGCATTACAGAGCCCCGAGACCGTAGCTTATTGAAAATGAAAGTCAATGTCGGCGGACTCAGCCGCGCTTTCGAGCCGGTTTTCGCCCTACGAGCTCGGCGTGGAACGCGCTCGGACACGACTCTTGGACGGGGCAGCTGGCGCAGGCCGGCCGCTGCGCCGTGCAGATGCGGCGCCCGTGGAAAATCAACGTGTGCGAGAGCGGATCCCAGAGCGTGCGGTCGAACAAGCGCATCAAATCTTGCTCGATTTCAGGGGGCTCGCTGTGGCGCGTCAGGCCGAGGCGCTGGCTGATGCGCTGCACGTGCGTGTCGACCACGACCCCTTCGGGCATCCCGAACGCGACGCCGAGCACGACGTTGGCCGTCTTGCGCCCGACGCCCGGCAGCTTGACGAGCTCGGCCAGGGTGCGCGGTACGGCGCCGCCGTGCTGCTCGACCAGCAGCTTCGAGAGGCCGACGATGTTCTTCGTCTTTTGTCGGAACATGCCGATCTTCGACAGCGCCTCTTCCACCTCGCTCGGGTCGGCGCTGGCGAGCTCGGCCGGGCCCGGCCAGCGGCGAAACACCTCCGGCGTGATCTTGTTGACCATCACGTCGGTGCTTTGCGCGGACAGCACCGTCGCCACGAGCAGCTCGAACGGGCTCTTGTGGTCGAGCTCACAGTGAGCGTCGGCGTGCCGCTCACGCAGGCGGCGGTACAGCTCGGCCGCGTCGGTGGGTTGGGCGACCTTGAAGGGCTTTGACGGCTTGGGCGACTCTTTGACGGTCCGGGGCGGCTTGGCGGGCTGGGCCGACTCCGCGGCTTTGAGCGCCTTGGCGGCCTTGACCGGGGTGGCGGCTTTGACCGGCGTGGCGGCCTTGAGCGCCTTGACGGTTTTGACCGCCTTGGCGGCTTTGACCTTGGCGGCCTTGACCGCCTTGGCCGCCCTGACCGCGCTCTCAGCTCTCTTCGGCGCCATCGTCGCCAGCAGTTTCGGGCGGATCGGAGCTCGGCTCGCCGCCTTCGGCGCTCACGCTCGGCGGCGGGGGGGCTTCGCTTTCGTTACCGCTTTCGTCGTCCAGACCTTGCGCGGCCGACTCACCGATGGGCTCGATGGCCACGACGCGCTCGTCGTCGGCGATGCTCATCAGCTTGACGCCTTGCGTGTTACGGCCCGTCTCGCGAATGCCCTCGACGGGCGTACGAATCGTCTGGCCGCGATCGGTGATCAGCATCACCTCGTCGGAAGGTTTGACCATGGCGATGCCGACGACGGGCCCGTTACGGTCGCTGCACTCGATCAGGATGATGCCCTTACCGCCGCGGTTCTGCTGGCGGAACTCTTCCAGTACCGTGCGCTTGCCGTAGCCTCGTTCGCACACCGCGAGCACGAACTGCCGCTCGGGCTCGGTGCGGATGAGGCCCACGACCTCGTCGCCCTCAGCCAGATCGATGGCCTTCACGCCCGCCGCGCCGCGGCCCATGGGGCGCACCTGCTGCTCGTCGAAGCGTATGGACTGCCCGGTCTTGGTGGCGATCAAGAACTCGGCCTTGCCGTCGGTGACGATGGCGGTGAGCAGCGAGTCACCTTCGACGATCTTGACGCCGATGATGCCTTTTTCTCGATAATTCTCGTACTCGATGATCTCGGTCTTCTTGATCTGACCGCCGCGACTGATGGTGGTCACGTACCAACCGGCCTCGATGGCCTTGACCTGCGCGATGGTCGCCACCTTCTCTTCGGGCTGCAGCTCGAGGAAGTTGACGATGGCGCGGCCCTTGGCGTTGCGAGCCGCCAGCGGCACCTCGTACACCTTCTTCACGAACACCTTGCCGCTCGTGGAGAAGAAGAACACGTAGCTGTGCGTGCTGCCGATGAACAGCTGGGTGACGAAATCGTCGTCGCGCGCTTCCATCCCGCTCGAGCCCTTGCCGCCGCGCTTCTGGGCTCGGTAAGTGGAGACGGGCGTGCGCTTGATGTAGCCAGAGTGGGAGATGGTCACGACCATCTCTTCTTCCTGGATCAGGTCTTCGATCTGAATCTCGGCTTCGTTGTCGACGATCTCGGTGCGGCGCTTTTCGCCGTGCTTGGCCTTGACCTCTTCCAGCTCGCCGACGATGAGGGCCATCAGCACCTTCTCGTCCGCCAAAATGGTGCGAAGCCGCGTGATCTCGTCGGACAGGGCGCCGTACTCGGCGGCCAGCTTCTCTTGCTCGAGGCCGGTCAAGCGGGCCAGGCGCATCTCCAAGATGGCCTTGGCTTGGCGCTCCGACAGGCGATAGTCGCCGCGCTCGCGCGCGATCGCGAGCTCTGCCTCGGGGCGGCCCGCGCGCCGCACGAAGTCTTCCAGGCCTCTGAGCGGCAGCGCCATCAAGCGCCCCAGCGCTTCTTCGGGATCGCGCGACTCACGGATGGTCTTGATCACGAGATCGACCTCGGTGATCGCCATGCCCAAGCCCTCGACGATGTCGCGTTGGCCTTCGGCCTTGGCCAGCTCGAAGCGCGTACGCCGGCTGACGACGTCGCGCCGATGCTCGACGAACAGCCGCAGCGTCTCTTTCAAGTCGAGCACGGCGGGGCGCCCGTCGACGATCGACAGGTTGATGATGCCGAACGAGGCCTGCAAATCCGTCATGCGGTAGAGCTGGTTCAGCACTACCGTCGGGAACACGTCCTTCTTCAGCTCGAGCACCAGGCGCATGCCGTCGCGGTCGCTCTCGTCGCGAGCCTCGCGGATGCCTTCGATGCGCTTGTCGCGCATCAGCTCGCCGATCTTGGCGTGCAGCCGCGCCTTGTTCACCTGGTAAGGGATCTCGGTGACCACGATCTGCTCGCGATCGTTCGAGCCTTGCACCTTCTCGACCTCGCTGCGCGCGCGCATGATGATGCTGCCGCGGCCGGTCAGGTAGGCCTGAGCGATGCCGGAGCGGCCGTAGATCATGGCCGCGGTGGGGAAATCTGGGCCGACCACGTGCTTCATCAAGTCGGCGATGCTGCAGTCGGGCTGGTTGATGAGCAGCACCGTGGCGTCGATGACCTCGGCCAAGTTGTGCGGCGGAATGTTGGTCGCCATGCCGACCGCGATGCCGCCCGAGCCGTTCACGAGCAGGTTGGGGAAGCGCGCCGGCAGAACGTCCGGCTCCTCCGACGACTCGTCGAAGTTCGGCGAGAAATCGACGGTCTCTTTCTCGATGTCGGCCAAGAGCTCGCTCGAGATGCGAGCCAGCCGGCACTCGGTGTAGCGGTACGCGGCGGCCGGGTCGCCGTCGACGGAGCCGAAGTTGCCCTGACCGTCGACCAGCATGTGGCGCATGGAAAAGTCCTGCGCCATGCGCACGAGCGCGTCGTAGACGCTGGCGTCGCCGTGCGGGTGGTAGTTGCCCAGCACCTGACCGACGACCTTGGCGCACTTGCTGTACGAGCCGCCGGGCGACAAGTTCAAGTCGCGCATGGCGTACAAGATGCGGCGGTGCACCGGCTTCAAGCCGTCGCGCACGTCCGGGATGGCGCGCCCGATGATCACGCTCATCGCGTAGTCGAGATACGACGTGCGCATCTCGTCCTGGATGCTGATCGGCTGCTCCTGCGGGTGTTGTGGCTCTCTGGGATCGTCTTGCATCGACTTCAGTCCTGTGCGGCTAGCGCACTCTGCGCAGTAGTTGGAAAACGACGACGAGCGCGATCAGAAACGCTATCCACAGCCACGGCTTTTGCCGCGGCTCGGGCGCTACGATCGATTTCCTCCGCTCCAAAACCAAGAGGCGTGAGTCGGCGTCGCGCAGGCGCTCGTCGACCTCACGCAGGCGTTCGTCCACCACCGCGAGGCGGTCCTCCAGCAGCAGCTCGAGCCGCTCTGCCGGTTTGCCGGCCGACAGCAGCGTGTCGCTCGGCTCCGAGGGCGCCGCCAGCTCCGGGGCGGCCGCGGACGTGAGCGCCTGCGCGCGCGTGCTGCTCGCGGGCAAGGGGGTCTCGGACGCGCCCGAAAGCTGCTCACCGCTCACGCGGGGCGTCTGTGGGGCCCCGCTGGCCGCTGTCGGCTCGGTGTCATGGGCGGCGTCGCGTTCGGGCATCAGAAGAAGTTGCCGATGGTGAATTCGAATTGCGAAGCCTGCTCGTAAGAGAGCGGCTTGAAGGGGTAACCCCACTCGAAGCGTAGCGGGCCTAGCGGTGAGAACCAACGAAAGCCGAAGCCGTACGAGGTGCGCAGGTGCGCGATGCTGGAGAGGCCGCGGAAACACGGGCTGGTCTCCTCGTTGACGACCCCTTGCGCGGCCTTGCAGTAATTCTGCTCCAAGTTCCAGGCGTTACCCGCGTCGGTGAACAGCACGCCCTTCAGACCCACCGATTCGACGATCGGGAACTCGAGCTCCAAGTTCTGAAAGTACTGCAAATTGCCGCCGATATTGGCGCCGTTGGGGATGGGCGGGCTGTTCGGATCGGTCGAGGAGGTGAGCGGCAGGCGCGGCCCGACGCTGCGGAACTCGAAGCCGCGCAGGTCGTAGATGCCGCCCAGGAAGAAGCGCGCGAAAATCGGCACGCCCTCGCTGGACGGGCTGGTGACGTGGCCAAACTCGGTGTTCAGCTTGGCGACGATCCCCCAGAACAGCGGGTAGTAGAAGCGCCCCGTGAACTTGTGGCGGATGAACTCGTTCTCGGAGCCGAGGTAGCTGCCGGCCAGCTCCGTCGAGGCGGCCAGGTAGATGCCGGAGGTCGGAAATAGCCGGTTGTCGCGCGAGTCGTAGGTCAGACCCGGGCGGATGCTGGAGGTGAAGCCGTCGTTGAACAGGTTGGCCAGCGGCAGGCGCTGGAAGACGCTGATGTTCGACGAAGTACCGAGCAGCGGCGGTTGGCGATCCGTCGACACCTGGTCCATCTCGCCCGTGTAGGCGATGGAGGCGTACAGCTCCGGCTCGATCAGCGGGTAGCCGAAGGTCAGGCCGCCACCCAAGCTGGCCTGGGCGAAGTCGCGGTAGTACCGCTGCTGATCGTACAAATCGATGCTGGCGTTGAACTTGCTGTCGAGAAAATAGGGCTCGAAGAAGTGAATGTTGACCAGCTGCCGTAGGCTGGAGAACTGCCCCTGCAGCGACAAGCTCTGGCCGTTGCCGAACAGGTTGGCCTGCTGAATCTGCGCCGTGGCGATGAAGTTTTCGACGCTCGAGAAGCCGGCGCCGACCTGGAACGTGCCGGTCGGGCGCTCGGCGACCTCGATGTACACGTTCATCTTGTCGGGAGCCGAGCCTTGCTCCATCGACACGTCCACGCGCTCGAAGTAGCCGAGCGCGGTCACGCGGCGCTTGCTGCGGTCGAGCTTGGTCTCGTGGAACAAGCCGCCCTCGAAGACCTCGAGCTCGCGGCGGATCACCTTGTCGCGCGTCTTGCCGTTGCCGCGCATCTCGATGCGCTCGAAGTGCACGAGCGGCCCGCGCTCCACCGGCACGATCACGTCCACCTCGTTGGTGGCCGGGTCCAGCTGGGTCTGCGGGTTGGCGTCCACGTTGGCGTAGCCGTGGTCGCGGTACATCGTGCGGATGGCCTGCAAGTCTTCGAGCAGGGCCGCGCGGTTGAAGTAGTCGCCCGACTTGGCGCGCACCATCATGCGTAAGTTGCGACGACCGCCGATGGGCTCGACCTCTTTGCCGCCTTCGCCTCGCTCGAACACGCGCAGCTGGCGGATCTTGTAGCGAGGGCCTTCTTCGATCGCGATGGCAATTTCGATGCCCGTGCGGTCGGGCGTGAGCATGACGCGCGGCGTGCTGACGGCCACGGCGAGAAAGCCGCGATCGTAGTACATGGCGCTGATCACGGCGATGTCGCGCTCGAAGGCGTCCTGGCGGAAGGGGCCGCCGGAGCCGAACGCCAAGATGCCGGGGTTGCCGATGAACATCAGCGAGCGCAGCTCGTCGGTGGAGATGCTCTCGTTGCCGATGAAGGTCACCCGTTTGACGCTGACCTGGCCCTGCTCGCGGATCTTGAACTTGACCTCGACCTCGTTGTTCTTCTGAGGAACGGTCTCGCTCTCGACCTCGGCCAAGAAGAAGCCCTTCTCGGCGTACATGTCGCGAATCTTTTGGATGCTGCGCCGGATCGCCGGCGGGCTCAGGATGGTGTTGGCCTTGAGCTCGATGCCCTCTTTGAGGTCGTCCTTCTCGATCTCGCTGTTGCCTTCGAAGCTGACGGCGTTGACGCTGGGTCGCTCGCGAACCACGAAGCGGAGGACGACGCCTTCTTGCAGGCGCTCGAGGTCGACCTCGATGTCGTCGAAGAACCCGGAGCCGTAGAGCTCACGCACGTCCTGAGTCAGCACCTCCGGCGAGAACTCTTGACCCGTGCGCTCGCGCAGGTAGGTCACCACGTCCTCGGGCGTGATGCGACGGTTGCCCGCGACCACGATGCGCAGGATGGGTAGCCCGCGGGCCAGCTCTCCTTCGCTTTGCGGCAATGGGGTTACGTTCGGAGCGGGAGCGCCCGCGGCGTGAGGGTCCTCGGGTGCCGCTTGGGCTCGGGCCGCCGACGGCAGAAGCAGCGCGAAAAAAACGGCTAAGAGAACGAAAAGCTTCTGCACGGAGATCGAGGTTTCTCGGGGGGAAAGCAGCAAACCGGGGCCTCGCGTTAGCCCAGACCAGCGCGGCCCTCAAGCTGGGCCAGTACGAGGCCAATAATCGGCAAAAAATCGTGGGAATTTCGAGGGTTGCTCGTGTGCCGGCGTGGCGCTTCGGGAGCCACGGCGCGGATGTAGGCGAGCGCGGTCTGCGGCCCGCTGGCCTGCTGGCCCGCGTTCGGTTCGTTTACACGTCGAGGTCTGCGGCTTCGTCCGCGCGATCCATGATGAAGTGAAAGCGGGCCGAGGCATCTTTGCCCATCAGCTCGCCGAAGATGCGATCGGTCTCCAAGGCGTCGGCGATGCCGACCTTGAGCATGCGGCGGGTCTTGGGATTCAAGGTCGTGTCCCACAGCACCTTGGGCATCATTTCTCCCAAACCCTTGAAGCGGGTGATCTCCGGCTTGGCGTTGCCCTTCTGCTTCTCTTTCAGCAAGCGATCGCGATCGGCGTCGTCGCCCGCCCAGTACGTCTCTTTTCCGATGTCGATGCGGTAAAGCGGCGGCACGGCCACGAACACGCGACCCTGCTTCATCAGCTCGGGCATGTGCCGGTACAAGAAAGTGAGCAGCAAGGTCGTGATGTGGTGTCCGTCCGAGTCGGCGTCGGCGAGCAGCACCACGCGTTGGTAGCGCACGCGGCCGAGATCGAAGCTGGGACCGATGCCGCCCCCCAGCGCCGTGACCAAATCGGCGATCTCCTTGTTTTCGAGCACCTTGGTCAGGGCCAAGCCCTCGGTGTTGAGCACCTTACCGCGCAAGGGCAAGATGGCTTGGGTGTTGCGGTCGCGGCCTTGCTTGGCGGACCCGCCTGCCGATTCGCCCTCCACGATGAACAGCTCGGTGTTCTCGCGGTTGTTCGAAAGGCAATCGGCGAGCTTGCCGGGCAGGGTGAGCCGCCCGCTGGTCGCGGTCTTGCGCGACACCGAAGCCGAAGCCGCGCGCGAGGCTTCACGGGCGCGCGCGGACAGGATGATGCGGGCCACGATTTGCTCGGCCACGCTGCGGTTCGAGTTGAGCCACTGCTCGAGCACGGGGCGCACCGCGCCGTCGACGACCGACTGCAGCTCGGGGTTGTTCAGCCGATCCTTGGTCTGACCTTGAAATTGAGGATCGGCGATGAAGATGCTGAGCACGCCCAGCATGCCTTCGCGGATGTCCTCGGCCGCGATGTTCACGCCGCGCGGCGCGAGGTTGTGCGTGTCGATGTAGTTGCGCACGGCCTTGGCGACGCCGGCGCGCAGCCCATTTTCGTGCGTGCCGCCCGAGCCGGTGGGGATGCCGTTGACGAAGCTGCGCAGAGACTCGTCCGTGGCCTCGGTCCACAAGAACGCCGCCTCGATGCGCGTGTCGCCGTCTTTGCTGATGACGAAGGGCGGATCGTGGACGGCCTTCTTCTGGGCTTTGGTCGTCAGCTGCCGCACGTAGTCGACGATGCCCTCGGCGTGCGTGAAGTCGTACTTCTGCCCGCCGTGCTCGTCGTTGAAGCGCACCTTCAGGCCGCGGTGCAGGAAGCTCGCGATCTCGAGGCGCTCGCGGATGGTGTCGGCGGAGAAATCGATGCGCGGAAAGATGGTGGGGTCGGGCTTGAAGAAGACGGTCGTGCCGGTGGCGCGCGTGGCGCCCAGCTTCTGCAGCTTGCCCGTGGGCTTGCCGACCTTGAACTCCATCTGCCACTCGAAGCCGTCGCGCTTGACGGTGGCCACCAGCTTCGAGGACAGCGCGTTCACGACGGAAGCGCCCACGCCGTGCAGGCCGCCGGAGGTCTTGTAGTTGCCTTGCTCGAATTTGCCGCCCGCGTGCAGCACCGTGTACACGATCTCGAGCGCGGGCTTCTTCAGCTTGGCGTTCATGTCGACCGGCACGCCGCGGCCGTTGTCGGAGACGGTGATGCTTTGCCCGTCCTTGTGCAGCGTGACCGAGATCTCGCTGGCGTGGCCGTTCATGGCCTCGTCGACCGAGTTGTCGAAGATTTCCCAGACCAAATGGTGGAGGCCGGCGCTGCCCACGCCCCCGATGTACATGCCGGGTCGCTTGCGCACGGGGTCGAGACCCTCGAGCACCTGGATATCGTCACCCGTGTATTTGCTGCTTGCCATGCGGGTCCTGGACTACGCCTCGAGCGGGGCGGGTGGTTCCGGAAGTTGGGGAATGGCGCGCACGAAGGTGCCGCGCTTCAGGACCTCGTGGCCCTTGCCGCCGCGACCGGTCGGTTTGTAGTCCGCGGCGCTCACGCTGCGCTCACCGCCGCCCGAGCTCTCCAGCACCAGCGGCTGCTTCTTGTCCTTGGCCACCAGGAAGCCGACCACCGCGTCGTCCTTCTCTTCCAGCTTGATCAGCACCACGCCTTTGCCGGGGCCGTTCAGGTAGTTGATCTCGTTCACGGGTGAGAGCAGCACGCGGCCCTGCTTGCTCGCGCAGATGGCGGGCTCGGCCCCGGTGGCCTTGCCGGCGCCCACGACCTCCACGCCCTCGGCCGGTTTGGCGAAGCGCCGACCTGCGCGCGTGCTCGGCTCCGCGAAGGGCAGCAGGCCGAACGACAGCGCGTAGCCGTCGCTGGTGGCGGCCACGCCGAACGTCTTCGGGCGCTTGCCCTCGCGCTCGGAGATGTCGCCGATCACGCGCGGGTCGAGCGAGAGCGCGGCGATGATGCGCTCGCCATCCTTGAGCTTGAACAGCTTTTGAATCGGCTCGCCGTAGCCGGTGGTGGCCGGCACGTCGATGATGCGGCTGGTGTAGGCGGTGCCGAAATTCGACAAGAACACCATGCTGGCGCGCGTCGAGCCGACCTCGCAGGCCAGCACCGCGTCGCCTTCACGCAGGCGCGTGGTGCCGATGTCTTTGATCTCTTTCTGGCGCTTGATCCAGCCGTCGCTGGTGACCAAAACGTAGGCGTCCTCGGCGACGATCAGCTCTTCTTCGCTGAACTCTTGCTCGCTCGCGACCTCTTGGATCTGAGTGCGGCGCTTGGCCTCTTTGCCGAAGCGCGTGAGTAGGTCGCTCAGCTCTTGGCGCACGATGCCCCAACGGCCCTTGGACTCTTCCTCTTCGAGCAGGCCCTTGATTTCGCGGCTGCGCTTGCGCTTGTCCTTGAGCTCCTTCTGGATGACCAGAATCTCCAGGCGTGCCAGGCGGTACAGCTTCAGCTCCAAGATGGCGTCCGTCTGCTCGTCGTCGAGCTTGAACTTGGCCATGATCTTCTCGGCGGCGTCGGCCTTGCCCTCGGAGGCGCGAATGATCTTGATGATCTGATCGAGCGCGTCGAAGACCTTCTCGAAGCCTTCCAGGATGTGGATGCGCTTGGCCAGCGCCTTCAGCTCGTGGCCTAGGCGGCGCGTCACTACCTCCAAGCGGAAGTGCAGGAAATGCCAGAGCATCTGCGCCAAATCGATGCGCTCGGGGCGGCCCACCTCCGGGTTCTCCGTCGGAACCAGGCAGGTCATGTTGACCGCGAAGTTGATCTGCAGCGGCGTGTGCTTGAACAGGTACGCCAGCACCTTGGACGGATCGGCTTCCTTCTTCAGCTCCAGCTCGATGCACACCTCGTCGGTCGAGACGTCCTTGACGTCGACGAGCAGCGGCATCTTGCGCGCCAAGGCCACGTCGGCGATGCGGGTCACCAGATCGGCCTTGTTGACGGTGTACGGGATGCTGGTGATGTGCACGATTTGCCCATTTTTCGTGGGCGTCGCGAGCTTCCAGGTCCCGCGCAGCTTGAGGCTGCCCTGGCCGGTCTCGTACACGTGCTTGATCTCTTCGCTCGATGAAACCAGCTGGCCGCCCGTCGGAAAATCCGGACCTTTGATGGTGCGGGCCAGCTCGCGCGCCGACAACTGCTTGCCCTCGACCAAGGCGTCGAGCTGACGAATGGCCGCGTTCACCACCTCTTCGGGGTTGTGGGGCGGAATGTTGGTGGCCATACCGACCGCGATACCGGTGGCGCCGTTCACCAGCAGGTTGGGCAAAGCGGCTGGCAGAACGACGGGCTCGAATTTGGTGCCGTCGTAGTTGGGCCGGAAGTGAACGGTGTCTTGCTCGATTTCTTGGAGCAGCTCGTGGGCGAGCGGAGCCAGGCGGCACTCGGTATAACGGAAGGCCGCGGCCGGATCTCCGTCCAGGGAGCCGAAGTTACCGGAGCCGTCGATCATCAGCGCGCGTAAGCTGAACGGCTGCGCCATGCGCACGAGCGCGTCGTAGATCGAGGCGTCGCCGTGCGGATGGTAGTTACCCATCACGTCCCCGACGACCTTGGCGCACTTGCGATGCTTCGCGTCGGCGCGCAAGCCTTGCTGCCACATCGTGTAGAGGATGCGGCGCTGCACCGGCTTCAGGCCGTCCCGGACGTCAGGCAGGGCACGGCTGGTGATGACCGAAAGGGCGTAGTTCAGGTAGCGGGTCTGGGCGATCTCGTGCAGGGCTGCCGGCTCTTCGTCCCGGACGTCTCCGCCCCCGCTTTCCGTGCCTCCGCCGCGCTTGCTACCCTTGCTACGTGCGGCCGGGGGCTCTCCTCCGGCGCCTTTTTTGCTGCGTTTCTGGGCCAACTCTGGGGTCTCCGGCGCCTGCCATCAGCAAACGCCCGCGTTTCGCTAGCGTCGTTCCGCCCCTGGCGTCAACCCTTTGAGTCTCCGGCCAGGCGATGGACGCCTTCGGGGTCAGGGGGGACGAGCCCGCGGGGCCGCATCCACCGGGGACCCGGACCGCTCAGTCGGCGGGGCGGTAATCGGTGATGTCGATCGCGTAGCGCTTCATCCAACGATGGATCTGCATGCGAGCTTTGCCGAGCTCTCGGCCGACGGCCGCGACGTTGCCTTGGTGCTTCGAGAGCAGCTCGCGTAGCGCGGGCTCGTCGGGGGCGCCTTGGGTCTCGTCGTCTTCCGGTGGATGGTTGGCGCGCGCGCCAGCGTCTTTGCCATAGTCGCTCATGGCTTCTTGCACGGCTTCGGGCAGCACTTCAGGCTCGAGCGTGGCGCCGTCGGCCAGCGCCAGCGCGCGCTTGATGCACGCCTCCAGCTCGCGCACGTTGTACGGAAAATCGTAGTGGAGCAGGCCGCTCATGAAGGCAAACGAGGGCGTTTTGTCGCGTCCGCCGTGGCGCGCCAAGAAGGTTTGCGTCAGCAGGTACACGTCTTCTTTCCGCTCGTGCAGCGCGGGCAGCTCGACCGCGTATTCGTTCAGACGCGCGAACAAATCTTCGCGGAATTTGCCTTCGCGCTGCAGCTTTTCCAGGTCGCGGTGGGTGGCCGCCACCACTCGCACGTCTACCGGCTCGGGCGTCGTTGCCCCGAGCGGCAGCACCTCGCGCGCCTGCAGCACGCGCAGCAGCTTGGCCTGCGCTTCGAGCGGCATGTCACCAATTTCGTCCAGCAGCAGCGTGCCGCCATCGGCGTGGCGAATCAGGCCGGGCTTGTCGCGGTCGGCGCCCGAGAACGCGCCGCGCTTGTAGCCGAACAGCTCGCTTTCGATCAGGTTCTGGGGCAGGGCCGTGCAGTTGATGGCCGCGAGCTTGCCGCGCCGCGCGCTCAGCCGATGCAGCTCGCTGGCGATGACTTCTTTGCCGGTGCCGCTCGGCCCGCGCACGATCACGCTGAGGGGCGTCGGCGCCACTCGCTCGATTTCGGCGACGATGACGTCGATTTGGTAGCCGCCGGCCAGCGCGCTCGGCCCTTGCGCGCGTCGGAGTTGCCCCGGTGCCAGGGCCCCATCGATGCGGTAACGCGAAAGCTCGTCCGCGCCATCTTCAACGAACTTGAAGATGGCATCGCCAATCCGCACCTCGTCGAGTGGCTCGAGCTCGCTCGATTGCACCTTGCGTCCGTTGACGATGACGCCGTTGCGACTGCCGAGGTCGCGCACCACCAGGCGCCGACCGTCACGCACGACCTCTGCGTGAACGCGCGAGACCGCAGGCGCGTTGAGGGTGAGGTCAGCGGCGGCGGCATCACGCCCGATGACGTGCCGCTCCTGCTTGAGTATAAATGCAGCCGGCAGCTCTCGAAACGTATCGGCGTAGAGCAGCACCAAACCCGGCTGGCGCCGACGCGACGACTGGCTCGCGCCGCCGCGAAACTCTTGCATGGCGCCGGTCGGGGCTTCCACTCCCGCCAGCATAGGCTATGAAACGGCTATGGCAAAAGACGAGCTCGTGGTGGCGGCCGTGCAGCTGAACAGCCAGCTCGACGTGGCTCAGAACCTGGAGAGTTGCCGGCAGTTGGTCGGCCGCGCGGCGCGGCGCGGCGCGGAGCTGGTGCTCTTACCCGAAAACTTCGCTTACTTCGGCCCCGAGGCGGACAAGCGCGGGCTGGCCGAAGCGCTCATGGACGGGCCCATCAGCAAGGCGCTCTCGGACATGGCGCGCGAGTTTCGGGTGAACATGGTGGGCGGTGGGTTTCCCGAGCGCAGCGGCGACGCCCAGCGTCCGCACAACACCTTGCTCGTGGTCGGGCCAGATGGCTCTCAACTAGCGACGTACCGCAAGATCCATCTTTTCGATGTCGAGCTGGGCAGCGGCGGCAGCTACGCCGAGTCGGACGCGACCGCGGCAGGCAGCGCGCCCGCGGTGGTGGAGGTCGGGGGCTTCAAGCTCGGCCTCTCCATTTGCTACGATGTGCGCTTTCCGGAGCTGTACCGCGCCCTCAGTGAAGCCGGCGCGGAGGTGTTGCTCGTACCCGCCGCGTTCACGCTGCACACGGGCAAAGATCATTGGCACGTCCTCTTGCGCGCGCGCGCCATCGAAGCTCAGGCGTTCGTGGTCGCGGCCGGCCAGTTCGGCGCTCACCCCGGGGCACGCCAGACTTACGGCCACTCGCTGGTGGCCGATCCGTGGGCACGGTCGTGGCCGAGGCTTCGGACGGCGTGGGCGTGGTCACGGCCACGCTCGAACGCTCTCGCCTCGAGGCCGTTCGACGCTCGCTCCCCAGCCTGACGCATCGCAAGCTCGGCTTGAGCAACCCCGCGCGCTGAGCCGTCCCACGCCGCAGCGGCGCCGAGCTACGCACTCGGCGCGGCGGGAGATGGAACCTACAAATGCCTGCGCGCGATCTCGGTCCAGGTGCCCGAGGGCTCGAGCGAGATGTAATTCTTCCAAAAGGGGCGCGCTTTCTGCGTTTCGCCGACCTGCTCGTACGCCATGGCTAAGTTGAAGTAGGCGTCGGAGAACTTGGGGTCGGCCTCGATGGCGCCGTGGAAGAGGGGAATGCTCGACTCTGGCTCGCCGCGCTCGAGCATCACGTAGCCCAAGTTGTATTGGGCTTCGGGTTGGCGGCCGTCCACTTCCAGCGCACGCCGGTAGAGCGTCTCGGCGCCTTCGGCGTCGTGGCGGCGGAAGCGAATGTTACCGAGGTTGGTGTAGGCAATGGCCAGCCACGGATCGAGCCCGATGGCTTCGCCGTACAGGCGCTCGGCCTCGTCCATGGTTGCCGGATCTTCGTCCAGCTGGCTGGCGCGCAAGTACAGCTCGTAGGCGGTGCGCGCGCGTTCGCGGCCGGCGGAGGGGCGCAGCACACGCACCACGTCCTCGCGCAGCGACTTCACTTCGAAGTCGAGCACCATTTGGCCGGTGAGCGGCTCGAACGCGCCGTCTTGGGTGTGGACGACGACCTTTTGACCGTCGGAGACGATGCGCAGCTCTTGCAGCGGGCGCGTCACCTTGGGCAGGGTCTTCTTCAGCGCGCTCACCGCGCGCGTCACGTCACGCAAGCGCACGCGTTGGGCCAGCAGCGTCTGAGCGGTGCGCAGGGCGATCAGATCGGAAAAGGTATAGGCGCGCCGACCCTTGCGCCGGCCGGTAGGCGAGACCACGCCGGCGCGATCCAGCGTACGCAGCCGGGCCGGTGTGACGTCCAGCAAACGCGCGATTTCCGTGCCGCTGAATAGATCGGTCAGCGGCTCGCGGCCGCTTTGCGGCTCTGCCGAAGGATCGATGACTTTGGGGTCATGCCGCTCGACCCGGCCACCGCCAGGGCCGAATACGACGTGAATGACCTTGTCATCGCGCTGCTTCTTCCGGCTCATCACGCTGTCCGAGACCCGCCTCTCCAAAACGTACTTCTCTCCGGGTGCCTAGCGAAAGCGAAGTCGAACATTTTTCCGCGTGGCGCCTCCTGTCAAGCGCTCGCGCCGCGAGCCACGATCTTAGCTCGATCGAACGTTACGACGAGGCGCGCTGCTTAGCGCGCGCCGCGAGCAATGCAAGGAAGTCACGAATCGAAATTACTTCTTGACTCACGTCGCCCGAAAGGAAGGCAACGGACGCGCGTTCACGCGCCATGCGCGCCGCGCTTCGCGCGCGCGGTCGCGCCGTGCGCTTTGCGTGGAGCGCGTTCTCGATCGCTCAGCTCTTTGTGCACGCGCGCCTCGACCTCGACGCTCACCTGAATGCCGTGCGCCACCACGCCCACGCTCAGCTCGGCGCGCACGCGACCGATGGGCGCGGCGGAGCGCACTTGCGCCTCGAGCCGCGCCACCCGCGTGGCCCGCAGCCGCGCGTGGGGATCGCGGGCGAGCACGCGCGCCACGGGCTCTGCTTGGTCGTCGGGCACGAAACCGCCGCGTGACGAGAACGGCAGCAGGATGCTGGTGGAGCCGTAGTACATCTTGCCGTCCGGCTCGTCGCGCGTCGCTCCTTCGCTCATCACGTCCGCGGCCTCGAACAGCTCCCGCCATCGGTAGTCGGAGGCTTGCCAGAGCTCTACCTTCCGCGCGCTGAGCAATGGAAGCGCGTGCGTCTTCTTCAGACCCGGGCCTCGCGCTCGTGGCTTCACGACTGGATCGTACGCCGGGGAGTGTACCGCCAGTAAAGTTCTCGGCGGGGCCGGTGGGGGCGGCGGCCGACCCTCGGCCGATGGCGCGGCTGGCGGCTGGGGCCCGTTCCGATGCCTAACGAAGGGCTTCACGAAGGCACTCCGGCGAGGCAGCGAAATTTGTCCGCGGCCGCCCGCATCTCCTCTAATTGGCGAAATGAACGGTGAAACCAGCTACGCAGGTCCTGAACGCCGCAAAAATCGCGTTTTTGTCACGAAAAACACCGAGTATCACTTTCGGGGCGAGCAATGTGTGGCCGTGCGCGATCGGCGGTCCAGCAAATGGCTGCCCTCTCACCTCGCGATTGGCCGTCGGCTTTCGGGGGGAGTGCACTTCCACAAGAACGGCGCCGCGGTGCCGGTCTGCGACCGGCCAAGCTTGGGTGAAGCCCTCTACTTTGCCGACGACGGCCGCGAGCTCATCACGAGCGCGGTCTGCGGCCTCGAGCGCCCCTCGCGTGACGTGCTCGACAGCTACACCAAGACCGCCATCGAGGCCTGAGGAGCGGCGCTTCGACCGGCGCCACAGGTTTGACCAGTTTCAGTCTGCGCGTAATCCTCTGCGCTTCAAGATCTGGTTTGCGCAGTCTTACTGCGTAACCTAGTTCGCGCCCGGCACAGCAGACCTCAGTTTTCGCGGGAAATTGGCGCAGTGGGCGGACACATCATCGACGGCATCATTCTTGGATACACGGCGCCCGCCCAAGAGGGAAATCGGAATATGTCGCAAACTGTTACCCAGCCTTCGCAAGACCCCCGCGCGGTGGCCATCCTCGCCAAGAATATCTACCGCGAGTTTCGCGCGGGAGGCTTCAGCGAGCGCGACGTGATGGCCCTGGCCGGTGAGCTGCTCTCGTTGGTCACGACCGACGTGAAGAGCCGTCAGCACGACAGCGGGTGAGCACCGCGGCCAACTTAGGCCCGCGAGCTGAGCCAGCGGTGAAGCGACGCTGAAAACGTCGCCGAGCTGGGTCGGGAATAACACTTCGGATTGACACCAGGGGTGCTGTATCGGCAATCCTTAAGTCTCGTGATTTCCCCGACCTCCACCGCGCGAGCCCCCCAGTTTTCGGTGGTTATCCACGAGAAGGGTGGAGCCGAGCGTCGCGAGCAGTTCGAGACCGCGGAGCTGACGGTTGGGCGCGTGCAAGGCAATGAGCTGATGTTGCCGAAGGGCAACGTCTCCAAACGCCACGCCCGCCTGCTCTATCGCGACGGTCGCTTCATCGTGACCGACCTGAACAGCACCAACGGCACGTACGTCAATCGTCGACGCATCACCCAAGCCACCATCGTGCGCGAAGGGGATCGAATTTACGTCGGTGACTTCGTGCTGCGCATCGAGCTCCCGGCCGGAGAAAGCGAAGCGGCCAGCGCTGGCGAGGCCGGCTCGCGGCCTGAGCTCGTATCGGCCCCCGATGAGGTCTCGGCCACGGGCCCCAGCCCGGCCGCGCCCAACCTCACCGCTAGCGTGCGGCCCGCGACGGACGAAGAAGAGGTGACACGTAGCCCGGGGCCGGCTCCGGCTCGCACCTTGGAGCCGCCGCGACCCGCGCCCAGCGCGGTGGGGTCGGAGCCGCCGCGGCCCGGCAGCTTCCCCGCCAACGAGACGACGGGCACTCATCATGTGGGCCGCATCACCCAAGATGATTCGCCCAGCCACGAGCGTAACGCCCTTTCCATCGTTCTCAACGCCGTGATCGAGGCCACGGTCGAGCGCATGGGGGCGGCCGCCTTCCAGGTCCCGCTCGGGGCCGACTTGAGTGACCGCGTCGAGCCGATACTGCGCGAATTGGTGGGCAAGGCCGCCGGGAGCAAAGACAGCCCGATGAGCCTCTCCGCCGACCGCTTGCTCACGCTCGCACGCGACGAGCTGCTCGAGCTCGGGCCGATTGGCGACTTGATGACCGACGCCTCGGTGAGCGAAATCGGGGTCGTGCGCTTCGACCAGGTCGTAGCGTCGCGCGCGGGGCGCCCAGTAGCGGTAGAGCCGGGCTTCAGCTCGGAGCGCGCCTTTGGTTGGGCCTTGGCCAGGTTGCGCTTCGACGCCCTCGCGGGTGGCACCGATTCGGAGTTTCGTTTGGACAACGGCGCGCGCGTGTCGGTCGATCTGGCGGCGACCGGCAAGCCAGCGTCGCTGCTCATCCGCAAGGTCGAGCGCTTGGCGTTGACGCTCGACGAGCTGGTGCGGCGCGGGGTCATCTCGCGCGCCATGGCTACGTTCTTCCGTCACTGCTTGGTCGGGCGGGTCAACGTGCTGGTCGTGGGCGGCCACGACGGCTCGGGCGAGCAGCTGTTGTCGGCGTTGGTGGGCTCGCAGGGCGACGCTCGCTCGGTGTGGGTCGGCGATGGCGTCGTCGGTCAAGCCGAGGTCGCGGTCGATTTCGGGCTCGGCAGCGTCGCGGACGCGCGCCGTGCCTTGGCCGTCAAGTCGGGCATCCCGGGCGTGCGCTTCGCGGCGCGGCTGGGCACCCCCGAGGTGACGGCCGCAGTGACCGAGATGGTCGCCGCTGGCGTCGATGGCGTGTTGGCCCTGCGTCACGCCAGCACCATCAAGCGAGCCTTGATGCGATTGTCGGCGGAGATCGCCGCCGCGCGGCCCGGTCTCGGTATTCGGGCGGCGCGTGAGCTGTTGGCGGGCGCCTACGACGTAGTCGTGGAGGTGGCGCGGCTGCGCGACGAGCGCGTGCGCGTGCTGCGCGTGGTCGAGCTCACCGGCGTCGCCGGTGACGAGATCGAGCTGGCGGACATTTTCACGTTTTTGCCCGATCGCACCGCCGCTGGCGGCGCCGTCGAGGGCACGTTCATTCCCAGCGGCAACGCCCCCCAAGTGGTCGAAGCCATGCGCGCCCGCGGCGAAAACCTAGATTCGTCGCTCTTCTCGCGTCCGCCATCTCGCTAGCGTGATGGTCTGGGTTTCCTCCGTGCCTTGCCCGGGCGCGTGGAGGCTCTTGCTCCTTGGAGCGCTGGAGCCGTGAGCGCCGGCTGCTAGGCGCGGGCTTCGGCTTTGGCTTTTTCGACCTTCTTGCTCATCATGCGCTTTTTGAGGGCGGAGAGCTTGTCGATCATCAAGACGCCGTTGAGGTGATCGTTTTCGTGCTGGATGGCCACCGCCAGCAGGCCGTCGGCTTCGAGCGTGAACTCTTTGCCGTCGCGGCCGAGGGCGCGCACTTTCACGCGCTCGGCGCGCTTGATCTCTTCGGTGGCGCCGGGGAACGAGAGGCAGCCTTCTTCCCAAATTTGCACGCCATCGAGCTCCAGTAGCTCGGGGTTGATGAACTCCTTGAGATCGCTCGGCTCGTCTTCGGCCGCGGTGTCGATGACGAAGATGCGCAGCCCCACGCCGACCTGATTGGCGGCCAGCCCACAACCCGGTGCGTCGTACATGGTCTCGGCCATGTCATCGAGCAGCGCGAGGATTTCCGGCGTGATCTGGGCGACCGGTTTGGCGGCCTCACGCAGCCGAGGGTCGGGGTAGTGCAGGATCGGGAGCAGTGCCATCGCCCCAGAAACGTAACACCGCGCTCCCACCCCGGCAATTGCAGGCCGGGGCTCGACAACTCAACCGGCGCTCGTGCGCGCGATCTTCTTGGCATACTTCAACGGACCCCACACGTAGGCGTCGCCGCCGCACAGCTCCCAACGCGGTGGATCGATGCGCGGGGCGTCGGACGGGTTCTCGGGGCCGGCCCAATCCACGGCGCCGGGGCGACCTCGCGGGCCGAGCAAGAGCGGCGCGACGAACACGTGCAGCTCGTCCGCCAAGCCGCTGGCCAGCAAGCTGCCGCCGAGCTCCGAGCCACCTTCGCACATCACGTTGACGACTTCGCGCGCGGCCAGCTCGCGCAGCATCACGCTCGGCTCGCAGCGGCCTTCGGCGGTGGGGGGCACGCGAATCACGCGCACCCCGAACGCCTGCAGCGCTTCTTCTTGGGCCTTGGGTGCGGCCAGCGTCGTCACCACGCACGTCGGGGTCTGCGTCGCCGTTTGCACTACTTGCGCCGTCGTCGGAATGCGCAGCTTGCTGTCGACGATGACTCGCACGGGGCTGCGCCCCGGGATGTCGCGTACCGTGAGCCGAGGGTTGTCGGCCAGCACCGTGTTGACGCCGACCATCACCGCGTCGTGGGCGGCGCGCAGGGTCTGCACGCGCAGGCGCGACTCGGGGCCGGTGATCCACTTCGACGCGCCGGTGCGCGTGGCGATGCGGCCGTCGAGCGAGATGGCAAGCTTGAGCGTCAGGTAGCTTTGGCCGGTGGTGATGAACTTCGACCAGCCCTTGATCAGGGTGTGGGCCTCGGCTTCCAACAGGCCTTCGACCACCTCGACGCCGGCCTCGCGCAGACGTTCGAGACCGCCGCCCGCGACCCGCGGGTTCGGGTCGCGACAGCCAATCACGACGCGCTGGACGCCAGCCGCCAAGATGGCGTCCACGCAGGGTGGGGTGCGGCCCTGGTGGTTGCAGGGCTCTAGCGTCACGTACAAGGTTTGGCCGCGAGCCTTGCCGCCCGCCGCTTTGAGCGCGGCGACCTCTGCGTGGTCCAGGCCCGTCGACTCGTGAAAGCCTTCACCCAGGACTTCGCCGAGAGGCGTGGCTACGACCGAGCCGACGTGCGGGTTGGGCGAGGGATCGCCCCTCTCGCCCAGCGTGATGGCCCTTCGCATCAGCTCTTGGTCGACATCTCTGGCCATGACTAGTCCGTGCGTGAGCGTACGAGCTTGCCCATTTCGCTCATGAACTCGTCGATGTCACGGAAGGAGCGGTAGACGCTGGCGAAGCGGACGTAGGCGACCTCGTCGAGCGCCTTGAGTCGGCTCATCACGCGCTCGCCGATGACCAGGGACGACACCTCTTTGTCGCCGCTCTCGCCCAGCTCGCGCTCCAGCTGCTCGGCTTGCTCTTCGAGCGCTTCCGCCGAGACGGGGCGCTTGTTGCAGGCGATGCGCAGGCTGCGTAAGAGCTTCAGGCGGTCGAAGGCCTCGCGTTGACCGTCCTTTTTGACGACGGTGGGCAACGTCGTCTCGACGCGCTCGTACGTGGTGAAGCGGCGCTTGCAACCGTCGCACTCGCGCCGGCGCCAGGTGACGGTTCCTCCCGCGACCAGGCGCGAGTCGACGACTCGGCTCTCCATTTCACGACAGTAGGGGCACTGCATGGATGGAGCTCGGAGCTTTGCGTGCTCAGCCCTCGAACGCGGAGAAGATCAACGTCGCGTTGGTCCCCCCGAATCCGAAGGAGTTGCTCATGGCGCGCTTGATGCGGCGCTCGCGAGCCTTGTTGGGCACGAAATCCAGGGGAACGTCCGTGTCGGGATCGTCCAGGTTGATGGTGGGCGGAATCACGCCCGTCTCGATGGCCTTGATGCAGACCGCGGCTTCGACCGCGCCGGCGGCGCCGAGCAGGTGGCCCATCATGCTCTTGGTCGAGCTGACCCAGAGCTTCTTTTCGAGGGCGTGGGGCCCGTAGACGTTGGCTACGGCCTTGGCTTCTTCCGTATCGCCCACGGGCGTGGAGGTGCCGTGGGCGTTGATGTAGTCGATCTGCTCGGGGTTCAGCTTGGCGTCCTTCAACGCCTGGCGCATGGCGCGAGCAGCCTGCGCGTGGTTGGCAGCGGGCTTGGTGATGTGGTGAGCGTCGCTGGTGGCGGCATAGCCGGAGACCTCGGCCAGGATCCGCGCGCCGCGCTTCTTGGCGCGCGACAGGGTCTCGAAGATGAGGGTGCCGGCGCCTTCGCCGCACACGAAGCCGTCACGGCCCTTGTCCCAAGGACGGCTGGCGCGCTCGGGCTCGTCGTTGCGGCGGCTGAGCGCGAACATCGCGCCGAAGCCGGCGATGCCGATGGGCGTGATGGTCGCTTCGGCGCCGCCCACGACCATGACCTCGCTCTCACCGCGTTGCATCATGCGCAGCGCTTCGCCCATGGCGTGGGCGCTGGAGGAACAGGCGCTGGTGTGGGCCATGCTCGGTCCACGCAGGCCGAAGGCGATGGATACTTGCCCCGCCGCCATGTTGGCGATCAGGGAAGGAATGAAATACGGGCTGACCTTACCGGGACCCTTTTGGTCCAAGGTCAGCGTGCAGCGCTCGAGGTTTTCGAGACCGCCTAGGCCGACGCCGATGAACACA